>Ga0335396_10001073_pt1 | contig 36386 bp, 27 predicted proteins | sample FRY02_FD_205743 | JGI IMG/M metagenome (GOLD analysis project Ga0335396, IMG submission 205743) | Freshwater microbial communities from Lake Fryxell liftoff mats and glacier meltwater in Antarctica - FRY-02 (spades assembly) (version 2) | ecosystem: Environmental > Aquatic > Freshwater > Ice >... | reverse complement strand
GAGCAGCGCTGTGGCTGCGACACTACTGGACCCATCACCCCCAGCAGCTGGAGAGAGCAGCGCTGTGGCTGCGACACTACTGGACCCATCACCCCCAGTAGAAGACCCACCAGTCGACAGGGCGAGTGAGAAGTCCGCCGGCCCCATTGTCATCTCGTCGGATGAAGAGGAGGAAGGGGGCCCCGCTGTGCCAGTGAAGAGGGCCAGGAAAAAAAGCCCCATTGTCATCTCTACAGACGAAGAAGAGGGTGCCGGTTCCGAAGAAAAGGGTACTGAATCTGACGAAGATCAGGTCGTTGCTCCATCTGGAATCCGTGGAGTTCCGAGTTTCAAGCTCCGCATTCGTCGTTCTTAATAAACCTTGAGTGAACAATTTCGTTTCGCATATTTTGTTATCTTGTGCTATAAAAGACATCTGGCATGCTTGACAATGCATAGCAACCCGCATGCATGGCACTGTTCGCGCGGAGTTGCAATGCAGTTTTTGTTGGGGTTGATTTTTGCAAGCGCCGCGCACGGCACGCTCGTGACGGTGCAGTCGCAGACGCAGGAGCAAATGGACGCGCTGACCGCCGCGGTAAATCTTGCGTCGGCAGGCGATTACAGCGGCAACGCGCGCGTGACACTCGGCACGATAGAGGCGACAATGAGCCGCGTGGTGGACATGGAGAGCGAGTTCTTGGCAACGGTTCCGCAGTCGGTGCCCACGCTGCGGCTGCTGAGTGCAATTGAGTTTGACTCGAGCACCCAGACGTGGCACCTGGCCTACGAAGTGATGGGCCGGGATACGGGGGGCGACATCAACCAATTTATGCGCACCCTCTATTTCACGAAAATGGGCAACGCGCACACTGGCGATCACGAGAATGCGTGCCTGTCCGCGCAAGTTTCGGACGCCCTGTGCCTGCAACAGCTCGCAGAGAAATACGTTGTCCCGACTGCATCCCTGTCCGACTCCGCCGACCATCTTATTTTCCCCGCCATGTCTGATGCCGCGTTAAACATCCGCAGCACGCTGACAGCCGGGTCGCACAGTCTGATAGAGCGCCTGGACATCTTTTTGCCGCATGCCACTGTCAAGAGCCACCTGGCACGACGCGAAACTCGGGCGTCGGTCACGTTCGGCGAGCAGACGCAGTACACATTTGGGGTTGGTGTCCTGTTTCTGCTCCCGGGCAAGAACACTATTCTGTTCGACTCTTTCGAGCTCCTCGAGAACGCCCATCTGCAGGCCCTCATCTCCAAGTCTGTGTCGTATTCGGTAGCCAAGCACGTGTCCTTCTTCACAGAGGTCGTGCACGGCGACGCACGGGTGCGTCTTGTTTCGGTCGAGTACTTGGTGGAGGCAGGGCACGTGCTGCACGACATTTCGGCCTCGGTCAACGGCCACGCTGTGAGCAGTGCTGACTGCGACAGCGCGCGGTCGAGAATCCTGGAGTTGGCGGACCCTGTCTGCCTGGCAGGCCGGCGCATCTGCGAAATCGAGGTGTACAGCCCGCCTGGGTCAGTTTCAGGCGAGGTGTGGGCCACTTACACTGTGCCCGTGCCAGACGTCGTCGGAGACGCAGACGACACTCTTCTCGTCAACACTCTGCTCGACACCCGTGACGTGGGCACGGGCACACAGTTGTTTTCGAGCATCAACTTTCAGACGCCAAACAGCCCGCGCCCCGTGTGCACGGAGGTGGCGGTGACAGCCTTCAATCCCACCGTGTTTGCCAAGGCTATTCTGTATGAGTCCCTGGCGCTGCGCCCGCAGATCCTGACCAGCAGCACGCACACCATGTCGAACGTCACAGTCGACGGTGTGGCCGCTCTGACGATGGCGGATGCGCTGCTGACCCTCGTTCTGTCTCCCGGTGACTCAGATGCGGCGCTTGCTTACTTTCTGCAGAATGCAGGCGAGCGCGTGCGTCTGGACGAGGTCTACATGTCGCACGCAAAGCCCAGCGTGCAGTTCGGGAGCGTGCGGAACACGCTGCTGCCCGTCGTTACGGCGGGCACTGGGCGGCTGGGCGTGGCTCTGGACGCCGGACTGCTCGAGCGCTGTCCGCTGGAGACTGGGGCTGAGTTTACCTATGGGCCACTGTCATTTGACTGCGTAACCACGCAGGACTATAGCCTGACGGGGGCCGTCAAGCGCCCTGTGTCGGGTGTCAACACGCACTTTGTTTACGAGGTGCGCGGCGACGCCGAAGACATGCTGTGGCTACGCAGCAATATTTTTGGACAGTCCGATGCGGGACTCGAGGCTGCTCAAAACTTCCTGCAGCGAGTGCGAGCGCTGGTGCCAGTGCAGAGTGCGGCGTACACTCGTACGTACTGGATCTGGCCGCTGTATGCGTGGCCGAGTGAGGCGCCGGTCGGCCTCAAAGACAAGACCCTGCTCAGTCTCGCGTGGTCTCTTGGCGCCAGCGAGACAGCCGGGCGGCGCCTACTCGGCGTGCAATATCGGGAGCCGAGCCGTGTGCATTTACTGGACCTGTACAACCGCCACATCGATGTGGAGAAATTGAGACGAGAATCCGCAGGACAGCATTGGGCGCATCTGGCGGTAGCACGGCGCAACAAGACACAGCGTCTGCCGCTGCACGCGATAGTGGCAAACCGACAAGCAAAAAAGCCAAACACCGCCAACATGAGGCGTCTTGTCGTGCCTGCGCAAGTTGGCGCATAAAAAGACTTGCTCTATTTAAACATGCCTGTCGCCACAACAATGTCAATTCTGTCGGATATGTTTGCGTATGCCATTCAGAAACTCGTGTTTGAGCCGCCGCCGAAACCCGGGTACCTCGAGCACGAGGCTTCATATGTCAAGACCAAGAACGGTCTGCGAATAGCGATGAAAACCTTGCACCCCGTACACAAGCAAGAGGGTCGTGCTGCACAAGTCGATAGTCTTATTGATCTGGGGGTGGACTTCGCGGTGCTGCCAACACCGCCGGTCGTTTTCAATGAAAAACCCCGTCCGCTCCTGCTCTACAGCCACGGCAACGCCGAAGACCTCGGCACGTCATATGATTACTTGCAGTGGCTGGCCACCAATCTCAACTGCGACGTGCTGGTCTACGACTATGTCGGCTACGGACACTCGTCGGTTGCGCTCATGAGCGAGGCCAACATGTATGAGGCAATCGAGGCGGTGTACCAGCATGCTGCCCAGCGCATGACGCATGTGTGGAAAAACAGTAGTCTTTTTCTCATGGGCAGATCGCTAGGTTCAACGGCCAGCACGCGGCTGGCACGCTTGCTGAGTCAGCAGCAGGAAGAAACTGGCACTCGCTTGTATCACGGACTCATTCTGCTATCGCCTCTGGCGTCTGGATTCCGCGTCTTGTTCCGGGTTGGCGACAGTGCATCCACCCTGTACAGCATGTTGGACCGCCTGTTCTGTCCTGTTGTTCATGACATACAGTCCGTGGGACAAGGCGTCCTGATCATCCATGGCTTGCAGGACCAGACCATCGACATCCGAAATGCATACGAAATTCAGGCGCACGTGCCGATGCGCAGTGTGTACCCGCCTCTCTATGTCGACGCAGGGCACAACGACGTGGACCAGCTGCACGGCGCACAGATGTTGTCTCACATCGGAAAATTCATGATACATTGCCTTGATAGATGACAAGAGACGCCACGAATCCACAAAATGTACAGCACGTGTATTTCGCGCGCGGGAGCACACGCTCGGAATGAGTCTCGGGCACGTGCTGACCGGATGCAAGCGAGCGCGCGTGACAGAACATCTCTTGCAGCAGTGCCGGCCGGCCGACATGCTCGTGGTCGAGAACATCCTCACGGTGGTGCAGGACACACTGCCCTGTGTCAACATCACACAGGCTGTGCTGCGGGTGCACAGCAACCTGTACGAAATTTGCGTGCCGGTCCTCTCGGGACAAGTCACGATGGCGCAATTATCGCAAGTGCAAAAGTACAACCCTGCACGAATCGCAGACATACACGTGGCACTGGCGGATGCCACGCTGTGTCTGGTGCTCTGCGTTTGTGATGAAACAAGACCAGTCGTGTGCTCGCACATTGACATTGTGCGTATTTGCAAAAAAAATAAACGCACATGAGCGCGTGCGTTATCCAATAAATCAAAGCAAGGCAAAATTGTCCAGGGGGTGTTTATTTCCCCACACAAGAAGTAGAACTAAATCGCCAGCCCCCCCGCTGCAGGGCCAGAACCCGCTGCATCAAAATCGTTCCATATTGCTCCTCCGCGAGCCTCAAAGCTTCCTGACTGTAGTGCGTTCTTTATGGTCGTTGCCAAAACATCAATATTTCTTAAACTACTTCGTTTTGAGGCAGTGCTTTGCATAGATGAAGCACTGGCATACGGTGTCGGTGTCCTGCACAGGGCATCCTGCTGCTCCTCTCGCAATAGACTGGCGCGCAATTGGTCCATCGCTTTTTCAAATTCTTCATCGGTGAAAAGGTCACCATTTTCGTGGACAAAAGATTTGTGGTTTCGATTGATCCCTGGAGGACAATCGCGCACATATGTTGGCTCCGCATTCAAACCTTTGTTGTGCTCAGACGAAAGTCTGTGTGAAAACTGTGTGGTGTGATGCGCAGCGGGGGGAAACGCCGCACGCGGCGATTCTGCTCGCATCGCATTACCGCGCGTTTCCTCCGCGCGGCGCGCTTGTTCCGCATCACTGCGCACTTCCTCCGCGCGGCGCGCTTGTTCCGCATCACTGCGCACTTCCTCCGCGCGGCGCGCTTGTTCCGCATCACGGCGCGCTTCCTCCGCGCGGCGCGCTTTTTCCGCAGCAGCCTGCGCGTGGGCCTGGAGATCTGTGACAGACTCCATTTTTTCCTCCAATGTTATCATACGGTGTTGCAACACGCCCACTTGATCGTGGAAGCACTCCTTGATGTCATTATTGTCCGTGTGCAGATTTGATGTGATTTTTTTGAAGTGCTCCGCACACTCCTTCTGCATGTGTGCGTTTGCATTTTCTGCCATCTTGTGTACATACGACTTGCTGCCTTGTAACATGGCATGATTGTGTTCCTGCAGGTCCTGCATTGCTTCGTCGTGTTTTGTACGCATCGACAAGGTCAGTGCAGCAATCTTGCCAGCAAATTCGGTAACGAAACCACGATGTGCTGTGAGGCACAGCAGTTTAGCTTCCTCCTCAACCGTGTTCAGGTGTTGATTGACAATTGTAATTTGTGAGGTCAAAGTGGACCGGTGTTCACAGATTTGTGCATTGACCACCATCTTGTGCACATCCATTTCCAATTTCACCTCTTGCGTCTTGGCCAACAAACCTTTGAACATTTCTGCAATCTCCTCTTTCATTTCGAGGCGATGATTTTCCTTCGATGCTGCCACCGCGTCCTTGATGTCTTGTTGAAACTGCTGTTGCATCTTTGTCAATTCGAGAGCGTGCGTGGCCTGCATGTCAGTTCGAAATTCGACCATCTCACGTTGCCACTCAATTTTTTCGACACGCATTCTGGTCTCATGCTCCACGGATTTGATCCTTACTTTCATGGCCTTCAACTGCTCCTGCACGCCTGCCAGTCCGGCATCGCCTGACGGTGCACGGCCCGCAGCAAGTGGAATACTTGCTGCGGAAGCAATGGGTTCACCTTGCTTGGCAACTGCCAGGATGAGGGCAGCAACCGCTTTTGTGTCTGGAGACTGCATGATGTAGCGAATCTCTGCATGTGCGGCACTTGACCCTTAAATATAACAAACTCTTCAATTGGTGTGGACTTATGGATGTGAACGGGCATGTGCTGAGGCCGCGCCGGCTCCGGGCCAAGGCCATTGTCCTCGGAGGCGACAAAATGCGACTGTCTCATAATTGCATTTTTGCATCCACGAACTCGAAAAAAAAATGCAAATTCTTTCCGAAGGCTTCCGAATCCACGAAAGCTGTCTCAAAGAGGAAGGAGGGGCAGAGTCGAGGGAGATTGATTGACGGGCGCTACGATGTCCCAATACGTAGATGAAGAGGCTGGCGACGACGACAATGAAGGGGACGACAGCGAGGAGCTTGAGGCAGATATTGCCAGCCAGGAAGGAGACGAAATGGACGACGATGCCCGCATTGATCAGCGTATCTTACTTTTGCTTCCAAAGCAGCGCGACCGAGTGTTGAAGAAGCTGCGTCTTGGTGGCGATGGGGACGACAGCATCAGCAAAGCCAATACCAAGGACCGGAAGTGGGTGCTGGGCATCATCACCAAGGACGATGAGCGCCTGTCGAAAGTCAAAACAAAGCAAAAAAAATCAAAGTCACAGGCGAACACACCCAAGAAAAGATACTTCAGTGCGTACGATGAAGATGGAGAGGGTGGGAGCGGTGGGGAGGGTGCTGGGGAGCGTGACAAGGAGGCTGAAAAAAAAATGCGGCCTACCAAGCGAGATCTCACGCCACTTGCTCAAATTGGGTTAGGTACCAACGACATCAGTCGGTTTGTACGTGGCGTGGGAGGCAATCAGCGCAGGGTGTTCTTCAAGCGCGACGATCTTATTCTCAAGGGCGGCATGGTGGAAGTGGAGCATGGTCCCTTCCAAATCATGCAGGTCGAGGAGTGGTGGAAAAACACCGACCGGCAGCGCATCTTCGCCGAGCGATTCGCTCTGCCTATCCAGGACTTTATGCCATTGCGTGAAGTGTCGTCCTCGGACACAGTTGACGTGATGATGATTCCGGATTGCTGTTCCAAGGCCTTATTTGCATTCGTCAACACGCACCGCAGCACACATCTTGACATTCCACGCACGCCGCAAGTGGAAAATATCTGTCTTCCGCAGTATCACGGCGACCGCAAGAGCCGCATGCTCCTCGAACAGGGCCCAGCGGGAGGGACTGTCGGGGTGGCTGACTGTCTGTTGTGGAAGCTCACCGTGTGCACTGACACGCTGACGGTGGACCCGGAAATTTTGCAGATCATCACGCTGTTGTGCAAGGCCTTGGCGGGGGGGCTCGATGAGTCATATGCGGCAGTGGCAACACACTACACCGAGCCGAGTTTCAATGTCAACAGCCGTGCCAAGGTGCAGGAGGGAGGACGATTTTTCGACGAGTACGGCAGCGAAATGCTGCAGGCGCGTGGCACGACGAGCATGAGTCACGACATAGACATCACTCTACTAGACACCCTGCGCAATCACCGCTCGCTCGCGGCGGGCAATGAAGACCTCGACGACGACAGCCCCAGCATGATTCCCTTGGAGCATGCCGTGAACAGCGCGCGTGTGCGCGGCCAGGCTGTGCCCGAGGCAGAGCACAAGCACGAAATCATCGTCAAAAAGGGACTCTTCAACATATTCCTGTGGTCGCACGTCATGGACTGCGCCGACGAGGGCGGCAACAAGCGACAGGTGCGCATCGACTTGGTGCGTCTGCAGGCCAAAATGCCTGGCGTAGAGCCGATCATTTTCCTGGAAAACGCGTCTCGCATGGAGCCGCTCAAGATGCCGCTGCTCAATGTGATCAAGCACATGAACATGGCGCTGTGCAAGCCGCATGCAATGACAATGGGACTCGCAGACGTTTTTAGTGTGGGCAAACCGAGCCAGCTGTCCACCGTGTGCACAGAGGCGCATGTGCCTCTTGCGATTTTCAATTTTGCGCACGCGGAGGGGCTGGTCAACATGCACTTTGGCGGCATGCGCATTGACGTGCAGGACAGCAGCGAGATGCGATTGTACCAGGATTATATCAAGGGAGTTGAGCTCGCGCGAAATGAGCACTTCCGCATGATTTCTGTGTCTGTTGCTGCCGACTTGAGTCCGAACGGATACCGACATGCGTGCAAGCCGTGCGCTGACTTTTCGACGCAGTATTACCAGGGGATGCACTACCGCAGCATGCGACTGGACTATCTTGAGGAGCAGATTGAATCAATGCGCGAAGGGGTCGCAGAGGAGAATCGCGAGGACGTGCGGGTGATGTCAGAGTGCTGGCTGCAAAACATTCTCAAGTCGCGCGATAAAACTTGGTGCTACGTCGAGGTCGGCGGTGGCATGGCATGGAACTGTGGCGTGCTCATAAAGTACAACCCTGACGCTTTTTCGCCATACGTGAAGCCGAACCACAAGGCAGCGCATTCGAGTGTGGTTGTCGAGATCACGCCACAGCCGTACAAGTGTGCTCCTATCATTGAGGTGTACATGGAGGCGCGGAGTGTCGACGACCAATTTGCCTGTCTGTGGGAAGACGACAACAAGGTGGTGCTGGACCTGGAGTGGCTGCAAAAGAATGCTGCGCAGCTCAACGCACAGATGTCCTCCTTTGTGGAGCACGTGCACGACGTGGCGACCGCCAGCACCATGCAGAGCTTGCAGCAGACCAGGATCTTTGAGGAAGAAATCCTGGCGCTCTACGGCGTGCGCAAGAACAGGTTGGACAGCATGTTGCAGAAAACGCGCGAGGGAGGGGATCTCACAAAAATGGCCGGGGTGCTGTTTCGCCAGTCGCAGGCCTGCATTCGCACCACGCTGTGCCAGATGAATGTGGGCCCCCTGCTGCAATTTTGCATGGCAGCGAGGAGCGTTTTGGACCTCAAGAAGCAAGCGGAGGTGAGGGGTGCGCTGTGGGTGCGCGACTTCGTGCCCATGCGCACGCTGGTGCAGAAACGCTTGTCTCGCGGGCCGGCCCTCGAATTTCTGAGCGCCGAGTCGCACGCGGCCTTCTTTTTCGTGTTGGCCCGGGATAGGGTGGCCATGGACGTGTGTTTCATGAACGAGTCACTGGTGCAGCTGTTTGACTTCGGCATGTGTGCGCAATTTTGCTCGCCGACAGCGTGGGGCATGCCTGTTCAGCTGACAGACGGGGCGTCCACGTGGTCCATCATAGTCACACAGAGCAACGGCACGCGCGCGGAGCTCATCCAGAACAAAAAAACTTCCGGCGCTGGTGCCGACGTCAGCACGCAGGTGAAAACACAGAACGACAATGCTTATGGCCGATGGCTTGTCGTGTGCAACGAATTGATGGCCTTTTACAACTCGGAGAAGTGCCGCGACAAGACGGCAAAATGGGTGTCCCCGATGGCGATGGCCACCTACAATGGCAGCGGCGTGCCCGTCACTGCCGACGGCAGCATGCGCATTGAGGACATGGCTATTTTTGAGCAGGCGGGCATAGCCAGCTGGTTTACGGAGGCGAGGAAGCTGTGCGGAGATTCTGAGGCGGCGCAGAATTTTCTGGCGAATCTCGAAAACTGGCTTGGAGACTCCGGCGCGGGCGAGGGCACCAAGCGCGAGGGATGGATCACCACTGTGCTCAACAAGACAGTCTCCTTCCTGCAGTTCTGGCCGATGCCCGCAGGCGTGGTGACCGGGAACCGCCAGGAGACCAAGGTGCCGACGTCGACGATCGAGGGCGGTCGCATGCGCCTGGTCAACTCGTCCACGCTGGATGGGCCAGTGGGCCGCATTTTCTCGGTGTGCGAGGAAGAGGTCGACAACGAGAGCGATGACGAAGTGATAGAAGAGTCGTTTCGCGACAACATGGAGTGCTCGGAGGACGTGACCAATGTCAAGTACATGAATGAGGAGCGCACGCGCAACAATATGGTCTTCTGCCTCATCAACCATCTGCGCCGCAAGGCGTTCCCCTTTGTCAACCGAGTCATGACGCAGGGCTTCATGCGCGCGACATACGTGATTGGTATTGATTTGCGCAGCATGGGCAACGCAGTGCGCGACATCTCACAGGGCCTGCGTCGAGCATACCTCAAGAGTCCCACCGTCATGAACCGCACGTGGGACGGTCCTTTCAAAACCGTGACGCTGCACCCGAGCGCCGTGACCTTTACCATTGAGAGGTGCTTGCGGGCCGCGTTCGATGCTGTCGGGACCAACTCCAAGAATCAGCCCTGTGTGCCTCTTTACGACGCCTTTGAGAACATGGTGCTCGCAACCGTCAATGTTCCCATGTCTCTGCACTGCATCCTGAGCGCACTGCACCTGTGGATGTTCGCGACTATCCTCGATGCCAGTGTGATGATACTGTCGTGCTACTTTCTCTTCACGACCGGCATGAAGACACACTGCCCGCTCAACATCCTGGCCCTTGTTGCGACGGGGCAGCAGCTCACTCCCGCGCAGGAGGGCGTGTACGACTTGTTCGCTTCATATCTTGTGGAATCGGTGACCATGCCGTCGGTGGAGACAGCGCGCGTGGAATGGGCCTCTACCCGCGCGCGCCGCGTGCGCGGCATGGGCCTGCGCATGTCGGGACACCTCAAGGAGGTTGCCAAGGAGGAGCTCATCGAGTGGCACCAGTGGGAGGTAGAGGGCAAATCTCAAGAAATCAGGGCTGCGATGCAGCGGCGCGCTAGCCGGCAGAGCCCGTCTACTTTTGTGACGCCCGGGGCATGCTTTGTCGTGCGCAAGGCACCCGAGTGGATGACGACGTCGGAGGCGGGCAAAGGGCACACCAAGTCGCGCGAAAGCCAGAAGTTTGACGGGGGAACCATGGGCAGCGCGGAAAACATTATCGCCACCGCGTTTGCTCTCATGCAGACAAAAGAGCACGACATCGAGCGTGGTGTTGACGTGCCCCTCAAGCACTTTGAGAAGACCGACGTGTATTGGCAGGCGGCCAGTGCGGGCACGCGTTTGCCTCAGATAGACCGCAAGACCATGGATGACAACGACCTTGTCTTCGCGCCCGTGTGGAACACTGGCGTCTTCTACACCAACACGTGCAGGAACACCAACGCACTGCCTGGCGTGCTGTCGCACTTCCTCGCCCTGTGCAACATGAAGAAGCACTGCACACGGGCTGACGTGCTCAAGAAGCTGCTGTTGCCCTACATGCAGCGCAAAGGCATCAACCGCAACTTCCTCTCTAGCGCGTCGTGGTTGGCTCCCATCGTCGGCGCAGATGCGGAGCCTTACACGTGCTTTAAATGGGGCGCGATGCCCAAGGAAGGAGCCGATATGATGGAGGGCGTCGAAGTGTCTCTCAACATCGACATTCTTTGGCTCATTCTCGCGCAGGGCCTTTTTGCGCACGAGTGGCAGGGCCAGGGCAGCGAAGGCGGAGATAGTGTGGCGGTTGTGCATCTCCGCAACCTCTCTTGTGGCAGCTTGACCATGCTAAGCCTCTTCATCCACAGCTGTGTAGAGCGTGCAGCGATCCCGGCCAACAGCGGAAGCATTTTTCTGAACCAGCTCAACCCCGTCACCGACAATCCTCTTCCGGCCGCGCTGTTCTACGACGAGCGCCTGCACGTGGATGCGTATCTCGGGTCGGTCTCTGTGCCCGACAACCAGATCTGCAACCGTCTTCGCAAGCCATCCAATTTTCAGTTTCTGTATCTCGAGGACGGCTCTGCCTGCCTCTACTACAAGAATATCATTGCCGCAGCGGAAGAGCGCTCGTGTCCGAATGTGCAGGGTGACTTGTTTATTTTTCCTCCAGAGGGTGTGTACCACATGCAGGCGCACATGGTGCTCATGAGGACGGCATACCGACGCTTGTGCGCCATGGACATCCCTCCGGCCGAAAAGACGCTGCAAATTGCCTTCCAGCTGTATGGAAGCGCCGTCACTGCAGACATGGTGCGTCACATTCCGGTGTCGCTCACGCACAGCGTCACTTCTCACAAGCGCGAGATTCCATGCATGTCGTTCCAGCAGGGTTTTCTCTTTACCCTTGTGATTGAGAACAACATGGTTTTGATCGTGCCCACCCAAGTCACGTCGGTACACGACTCGAACACGCTCGGGCAGGCGTCGCGCATTCCGACGGCGTTGCCCATCAAGGACGCGAGCGGTAACGTCATTTCCTTTTCGATTGATCGCATGGCAGAAATGATGACAAGCGGCCTCCGTCTGTGCCTGGACGACAACGTGCGCGAGGTGTACTTGCACCCCGTGCCGGCAGACTTGGTGGGAAGCGAGATGCCCTTTTCTTTCTATCCCATTGTGTTATGGAAACACGCTGTGACCTTGCGCTGCAGCGACCAGATTTTGCGACTAAGGCAGATGCCACCCGAGGAGGCCAAGTTCGGAGGAGCTGAGCCGTATGTTCGTGTAGTGCGTGCGGAGAAGTGGTTCCAATTTCTGGAGAAGGAATTGATGCTCAGTTTGGAAGAAACAACAGCGTATCTCACCGAGAACAAGGACATTCCGAAAATCAAGAACAAGCTTTGCACTTGCCGCATGACGCGACTGCATTGCCGTGACAGGCCGGATATCACCACGTTTTTTCTGGTACTGTCTGCTGATCCTGCGGCAGAGGCCAGTGAGGCAATGATAGCCCCTCGCTACCTGTATTTTAACACCCGTTCGCACCTCAAGTGGCACCTCATCGAGAGCAAGGGACAGCCTTTTGAAGCCAAGCACAACTCGCGGTGGCACTCTGCCACGCAACACTTGCTCGTGCCGGGTCGCAACGTGTTTTCACCATTCGACGACGACGACGACACTGGGGCCTTCATGTTGATGTACCGCATCGAGACGCACGACAAGGGGCGCACGCTCGCGCTTGACATCGCGGAGCACGACGACCGCCTTGTGCAAGTCGAACTCGAAGCATTGGAGACTCGCAAAACTCGCGTCGCGGCCGTCAAAAAGTGGATTCGCGACGCCGACAACGGGTTGCACGAGCCGTGCGACGCTGAATTGACCAAACATCGGGAGTTGCTGACCCTACGCCTGGAAGAGCAGGCGCAACAGGCGCTCCTCACCGCAAGTGTGAAGATGACGCGTACTGTACGCTGCCATGTGCCGCTCTGCAAAAGCTCCGAGTTCATTCTGGAGTGGACACTCGGTCCCATGGACAACTGGAACCTGGATGGGCCTACAGGCCTCGGTATCATCAAGAAACACCCCGCGCTCAGCATCGGTGCAGACGACCTGGATGACACCAGCGCTGATCCCCTCGCAAATGTGTTTCTGCGCAATGGCCAGTACTACGTGGAGTGCATGATGCCTGGCATGGAAGCACCATTGCACGCTTTGATGGATTTTGCGACAGCCAGCAGGTGCCTTGTCCGCGAAGGACAGAGCGTCGTGCTGCGTCTTGACCGTACGCGCTATCATGAGCTCTGTGCATGTGTCCCCAAGAGCATGCGTCGCGGCTTTGTGCTGCGTGCGCCGAGCAACATGCACAGCTCGCTCTGCACGGAGACTTGCGATATCATGCAGCTCGAGGCGTTTTACATTTTGGGCGACAGCGCGCATGCAGACAACGAAAGACACGTCGTGCGTCTTGCTGTCATCGTGCACTCTCTCAATCTCATGGACGGCTCGTACTTCTACAACGAGCATGAAAAGCACAAGGTGATTGTCAACGTCAACATGGTGGATTCGCACAAAAATGCTGTTGTGACCGTGCAGCCGGACTCTGAAATTGAGTTGATTCACAACCTTGTGTACACCTCCAAGCAGGAGGCGGCACGCGAGACCCGTCAGACTGAGCTTGCAGATGTGTCCAAGCGCCAAATCTGGCTCTCTTGAGCGAAGCATTTACAGTTACATAATAAATACAATATGACAATTTTCTGCGATTGTGACTTGCTTGTTATTTATTTTTAACCATTCAAAAATGTCTCCCCCTCTCCCTATTCAAAAAACGACAACTCCACTGTGCTCAAGTCACTAAATCTTGGAGGCCATGGCACAAATGACTCAATGTCATCATCGTTGTCCGCGAAGGCACAGTCTTGCTGAATCATGTGTGTGCAGGCTGTAAAGGGTTCTTTCATGTCCACCGAACGCTGCCCTGCAGCATTGTCAGTCCCTGCAGACATGTCTTGCGGCAGCATTTGAGCGGATAATAGTTTGAGACGTTCGTCCCGGATCAAATCAGTCAGCGAAGTGTCGCTAGTGTACGCAATCGGCACATTGGCATACCCCATCTCGGCGAAGTGCAGATGAAACTCAACCGGAATTTCAGCCTGCGAGCACATTTGCTGGAAGAGCTCGAATGTTGACTCTGCAGTCACCGGCTTGTATGTTGTAACGCACAGGCCCATGAGAACTGACACCGGACCGACATTCGGAAAATCGCAAGCTGCCACACTTGTGCTTTGCCCAAGCAAAAACATTGCATCCTTGCAAACCTTGGCAGAAACAATTTTGAGCTTGCTTGTAGCGAATTCGGAGATGTTTTGTAGGCAAAGCATGTTGTCGCCCTGCAGACACGTCACATAAGTCTTGGAAGCTCTGAGGCAGTGCTCGACGACGGCCACGTCGGAGACATCCATCACCACGCTGGACCTCAAGCATGATTTATTGTTGCATAGAAAATTCACACGCATTTTCTCGTAGACTGTGCGTGAAGACACGTGCTTCCTCTTTGTTTTGTTGTTTTTCAGTACGTCGGGCCAGTGGAGACAATGCGAAACGACCGCAGGGTTGTGGACCTCCACATCCACAACAGTGTATTTGGGAACATGCAACATGACGGCGAGTCCTTCTCCTCTCTGGAAGCTCGTGCCTGAAATTTGCCTTTGTGAGGCCAAAAAAGCATTTTTCAGAAATTGCTTAAAAAAAGATTGACACCCAAAAATTATAGGCGGATACAAACAAATCCAAATACACTGTGCGTGTACATATATAGAGGAGTGCATGCGAGCATGGCCTCTCCGGGCGATTTACAGCGCAATGATATCTGCGGCATTGCAATTGATCTGTGTGTGGAAATTGACCGTGCAAGCATCAACTACGGCGCACTTACGAAGACGTATGTGCAGCACTGTGCCTCAGCCGACGCCACAAAGATCAGCACGCTGGTGCCGCGCGACGGTGAGATCATCACGATGATCACCACTGCAACAGACACATTCGTCTTGTTTCCCAACAAGCACGGCAGCAATCTGTTTTTCAGCCGGCCGTCCTTTGCGGCAAAACATGTTCTCGGGACAGATTCCGTTGTGCATGGATGGCTGTACCGCAATCGCAGAGCTCGCTCGCACGTGGCCATTTTTGACGCCTCGCGTCTAAACGGACAAGACCTGCGCACTCTAGAGCCATTGCAGCGCCACACTTATGTCCACCAACAGTTGCATCAAATCCCGTCAAGTTCCTTGATTCACTATCACTGGAGCGGCCACGAGGCACAGTGCATGCGGCCCTTTCACAAGATGAAGATGGATTTTGACGTTATGTGCATTGCGCGCCTGATGGACGACATGACAGCAGCGTGTCCATGCGTTCAGCGGGTTCTGCCTTGTCTGCTTGTTGCTAATGGAGACTTACGCCCGCCTCAAATTGTTCTGCCTCGGCCTCGCTGATCGCAGTGATAATGTGCCTGTGCAATTCTTTGTATAAAAGTATGCTCCGAGTCTAAGTGACATGGAGCTTTCAGCGCGCGAGTCGATTCGCTTTTTCGGGCTGTGGGACCAGCCGCGCACAATTCTGGCATGGGAAGACGTCAAAAGCAGGTGCCTGTCGTGGAGGAGTCTCCGTCAAGACTATGGGTTCAGCCGTGCCAATCTAGTTCTGTTGCAGCCCGACAAAAACGAATGGATAAAACGCGGAGCACTTACACTGCATGATATGCTCGACATGAGCATTTTCCCCATCAACCCGATTTCGGACCTGCATGCGGACCTCGCCGAAATTTGGTCCATGAAGTGGACATCGGATCAAATGAAGCTCATGCACATCACTTACGCGCAAATGAAGCGCAACGGGCTCAATGTTCCCATTATGCAGCACTTTGGGTTTTCGTTGCTTGCTTGGAGTTCGTTGAATTTCGACGAGCGCGACGTGGTGGCGATGAGTGAAAACGATTGCACGTCTCTTTTTGGCCTGCCTGTCAAGGAAGTTCAGGAAATTCTCTCGATAAAGTATGTAGATTAGAACTTGCAATCAGATGAGCGTACTCTGTGAAAGCAAATGCCCAAACTCTGGATTTTGCCTATTAATGTTCCCCTTGCATGACTTCAATGTCAGACGCCAGCGTCCCGTGTATACTGGCACCCCCGCCACACTGTGTGGTGATGGTGAGCCCCGAGCCCGCTGTTGTCGCAGAGAAACCCTCGCACAAAACTTACAACGGACCAACTTTTTTCGCTATTTTGCGCGCTCGACGCATTTTGCGTCAAGGTAATCGTTTTCAATTTGAAAATGTATACAGTGCGGTGCCACAAATGGACATCAGCGAGATCGTTGAGTGCACGCCCCGCACACAAGTCTTTACAAACACCGACGCGCATGAGCATCACGCACAGGACATAGACAAGGTTTAAAAAATGAAAATTTATTACAAGTTGTTCTTGTCGCGCAAAAGAACCACCAGTGCCAATAGCTCGGATGGTTGAGCTCGGATAACAGATTGCCCCATCTCAACATCCGAGTCCAGCAATGAGGAAATGAGGCAGTCGCTTGCGCTGTCGTACGACGCACGCGCTTGTGTTGTCCATGTCATGGGCATTTGCCCTTCGCAAACTTTTGCAAACACCACAATCTGGTTTTCGAACTCGTAGTAAGGCTGTCTTCCAGTCATGACTTCCAGTGCACACATGCCCAGTGCATATGTGTCACTGAATGTGTCTTCGGGAGACGTTTGTGGGAATCGGCGCGCACGCACTGCACTCATGTACAAAGCAGACCCCTGACCTGCCTCATCTATGTCGCACAGCTTGTATACTCCTGCACACAGCACAATATTCGCTGGCTTGATGTCCCCATGCACCAACCCAGCACTATGCAAGCCGATGAGGCCTCGCAGTACTTGCGCAGACATGTTGAAAATGTGCTCCGTGCCACAATGTGACTTGTTCGATATCAGCGAGGCCACACTGACACCCCAGGCCTCCATCACCAGCGAAATTTCCTTGTCTTCGCTCATGACATTGTTGGTGTAGTATCGAACAATATGAGGGTGCCGAAGTGCCTCCAATACAGCCAAACGCCCAGCAATAAGCCTTCTCTCCTTACAGGATCGAGGACGCTTCAGGCACTTCACGGCGAGGAGCACCACAGTCGAGTGAGAGCCATGCAACACAGTTGATGCCAGATCGTGCTCGGGTATTAGCATGGATGATGGAAGGAGCTTGCTCATCATGGTTGATATAAATGTGTTATGTTTGTTTACAAATGCTTTTTGTTCCAAAAAAATAAAATGCATTTTCCATTTCGATTTTTGGTTCAGACATCTCCTCCCTTTCAAAACGTGGGAATATATATATATATATATTTATTTTGTAGAAATATTGATTTATAAAAGTCGGCGTTATGATTCATCCCTATCTCTGAGAAAATTTCTAATTCTCTGGTACAAATATTTGATTGTTTTTGAAAAGGCATTTTTCATTTTTGAAACATGGCTCTTTTGTAGGTCTCTTTTGAATTTGCGAAATGAAAGTTGAATCGGTACTAATCATTACTCAACCATCAAATGCATTTTTGCAAAGAGAGAGTGGCGAATGCGCGTGCTATGCGATGATTCTTGATGGCAGCCTGAAAATGTATTTAAAGCAACATGTGTGACAGGGGATGAAGCAGAGCATCGTGTTTTCGCTGCGTGCTGCTGTGTGCTTGGGGGCCGTGTTCTCACAAGTTCATTTTCGTGAGTCATACTACATGGAGTATTCGTCCAAGACACAGATTTTAATTGCCTCGGTGCAGATGGCACTGCTAATTTTCGCGGTTGCCGTGTACCACGCGTGTCAGTACATTGTAACTGCAATCATCGATGGAGCTCAGTATGCAAAAATGCCTGAAGACGGTGATCTGGATTCTGATCTCGAGACCTCGCTGGAACCAATCGTCACGCAGAATGACGACTTACGCGCGGCAAAGGCAGGCGCGTCCTCCTCCTGCGAGCCGTACGAGCACGAAGACGAGCCTGCGCCCGCTGTGCTTGAAATCGACACTATTGTGTTTGCCAACGCCGGCGCCCTGCGGGCATACGTCCGGAAAATCCACATAACTGCTTTGTTGATTTGGGGAACATTTTACAGCATCGACATGGGAGTATTTTGTGTCTTGTACTATTTCGTGCAGGGCCTCTTTCTTGGCTGGCTGGTGCAGCTGTGGAGCTCTCGCGCGCTGCTCTCGACGACGCGCGGCTTTTCAGTCAGTACCCTGGTGTACATGACGCTGTGTCTTAGTATTCTCGTTGTGAATCACCCCGTGACCCTGCCGACGACTGGCAGTGACATGCTTGCCGTGATTCTGATGCCGTTCGTGTTTGGCGTTACATGGATGCTGTGGGTTGACACTCGCACCATTCTTGAGGACTCGAAAAGCATTTTTGTGACATGCACATTGCTGTGTGGTTTGGTTATTGCGACGAGCGACTGGGGCGAGCTGCAAGAAATGTTAGCGAGCACGAGGCTAGTGTTTGTTTTTTTGTTGTTGTGCGAGCCGCTCATCAAGGGTCTGTCTCTGAGCGTCCTGCTCGTATCCGTGCAGACTCAGCAGAAGAAAACTATGATGCTTGTGTTTGTGACCACATACACCGTCGCGAGCCTGTACCAGGGATTCGCGAAGCAGGGCAGCAGTGTTATTTTCTTCTGCTCTGTTGGCATGACCACACTGCTGTGCGCGATGCAGCTGGGGGCAGTGATTCTGGCTGACTTGCGGGGCGCAGGTCGAGACGAGCTGCACCTTGGCGGACGCCTGTAAAACTATATCGTGCGAGGATACATTTAAGGCCACATGGTGATCATGCGATGGAGAAGGACTTGCTGATTTGCAGTCCGCATGAATATTACTCTGTATTGAATCAAGACAACATTGCCCGGCTGTGCACGCGGGACAATCGTCAGTGGATTTACACGCTCATAAACGAAGGAAAGGCTGCCAACAACGAAATTGTCATGTCCGAGACATCGCAGTGGCTGCTGTGTCTCGACAAGCATCCGGGTGACGACACGCGTTACCTCGTGGTGTTCCGCGACCTGGCTCTGAAAACCATTCGTGATTTGCGCGAGAAAGACGTGCAGATGATGCGCGACATGCTCGCCAGCGTTCGCTCGCAAGTGCGGCAGAAACACCCCGAGTGGGCCGGCTGTGTTGTGTATTTCCACTATTTTCCCAGCGTGTACCAGCTGCACGCCCACGTGTGCCAGGACGAGGGCAGCACTCCGCGAACAGCGTCGTGTCGCTGTCACCACATAGGCCACGTCATACGCAACCTGCAGCAGGACAGCTTGTGGTACGCCAATGCGCTCATTCTGACCATGCGCCCCAAGAACGTGTTTCGCTCGCCCTTACGCTTCTCCCGCGTGATACCATTGCGCGGTGCAATGCGGTGCGAAAACTAATTCATGCACTTTGACCCTATATAAGAACAGTGCCGCTGAGTCAAATGTCCTATCCCGGAATCGCGGCAGCCACGGGCACGAGAGTCGATTCGGCTGCAAAGCACACGATGGCGTGCAGGGTGAGCGAGGCGCTCATGATGTGCTGGTGCAACGACACGCGCGATCCGCGCAGTTACATCCACAACCACAAGATGAAGTTCTGCATGCACAAGAACGAGCTTGTGCTCAACTGCGGACAGTCTCTCAACGACAGTCACACCATCATGTTCTCGTGCAAGGCGTATCCTGCAGTTGTCACCAATCTTGCTGAGATGACGTCGGGCGCGCGTATGGTGCTCAAGTGGCTGTACCACACGTCTGATAGCGGGCGAGACTTTCTGGTGAACAAGCACATGATTCGCAGCAGCATTGTGCCCATGGTGGAGAAAAATCAGGCGCACAATGCGCTCCGTCTCGACGGAGATCACGAGAAAGATCGCCTCATTTCCGAGTTGAACAACCTGCCATATTTCACCGCGCAGGGCTACTCCCTGGGACTTGCCTACGCGAGCAACCTGTCGGGTGACACGGTAGGCAGCGTGTTGATCGGAGGGATGCAGACCGTCATGAATGGGCATTTTGACTGCCGCGCGGGGCAAATGATTCAATGGTACTTCGAATTCGAGCAAGACATGTTCTACCACGAGGACAGGGCGTCGCATGACGAGGGTCTCATCCAACAGGGCATGCGTAAGAACTACAGCAAAACAACCAAAGTCATCAGTGAAATCGTCGAGGGCGCGGCGAAGGAGCACGAGTACGTCAGGTTAGAGCGCGACACGAAACGACAAGAGTACAATTCCCGCGAACTCGGAGCGTTGGACGGCATCCCACGCGGCGGCATCAACGAGCGAAAGTGCAATATTGCCCTGCCGAAGCCGTACCTGCTGCGGAGCGACGGGTCGGATCATTATGCTGACCGCGTGCGTGTTTTTGCGAAGTGCATTTCGGGCGGCCGCAAGCACGAAATGATTGACATCATGATGATGACGCAAAGCCTGTAGTGACTCAAAAAAAAGTAAACTGCGTTGTGTGATGAGAGCAGGATGCTGATGCTAACATATGCAACGGCCAAGCGGCGCAGGTGCCGCAAGCCGCAAGCGCAAGGCGGTGTCAGGCGCGAACACACCGTCGAACAAGGCGGCTCGTGCTCAAGTGCATTCTCCGGTCGGTGACGTGGCGTGCCCGCAGTCCGCAACCGAATGCACTCTCTCGCGCATTGACCGCGTTGTAGAATGGCATGTTCGCAACGACTGTCTCTCGGAGTTGCCCAGCACCTCGTCCTTTGATACGCGCACCCTGCTGGACAGCATTCCGTTCTGCAAGCTGCTCGCAAGCATTCGGCCGGCGGTCCCCGGTCCAGAGATTCCGCTGGTCACTCGCGTGTACGAGGAACGCTTCATGCGGCAGTGCATTGGGGCGCACGAAAAGCCATGCTGTATGAACAACCAGTGCGAGTGCATGATGATCAGCAAGAGCCATCCCTTTGTGGGCGTGCAGTTTGATATTCCCAACACCGAGCACGGCAGCAACGGCATGTGCGTTTTGTGCCTGCGCAAAATAACCACGCTTCTGTTTTACCGCACCATACAAAAGGGCATCACCCTCAACACACAGATTCAGCGACACGGCAATATATGCAACCAACCCGACGAATATCATCCTAGTGTGATGCTGATCTGTCCGCCGAATGGGCCCGTGGCAAGCATGCCGCTGCCAATAGTTGCTCATCAGCGCAACAGGTATGAAGTGTGCCTGGTGCATGGGGTGTGCTACCTCAAGCAGCTTCGAGTGGGCATGCAGGATTTTCCCTAAGCCTCACCACACAACAACCGCCACGCGTTTACACGCTGTTTCCCGACGGACAGTTTGACGCGCAGCGTGTGGTGAGGCAAAACACAGCGGACATCTTGCATAGCCTGGAAAACAAGGAAGTTTGTGCCATCATTCAAGATTTGCACAGGCGCATGAACAACGGCGAGGACACGCAGGTGCAAATAGACCGCTATCTTCTTTATGTGCATCTCGAAATAACCGGCTGTCCTTTGTTGAAGCTGCTGCCGTGGAAAAATTTCATTTTGAGCACCGAGCACGTGCCGGGCTTACAGCACATGCCAGATATCGGCAAGGAGATTCGAGAGATGCTCATGTTTATGCCCACGAACACTTCCATTCATCGCGTTTTGCAGTATAGTATGCCGTACATCAAACACAATCGGCTCAACTTTCCTTTGTTTCAAGACATCACGGCGCCCGATCTCACCAACATGATCCGGGTGGTGATGGCTTGCTGTCTTGGCGTGCTTCGCGCGCAGACGAAGCGACCTGTGTTTGAGCTGCGCGTCAAGCTCTACTCTTTTTTCCACGAGCTGCTCTCGCGGGGCAGTAGCGCCGACCACTACGTCTTTTGCGTCGCCAACCTATGTCTCTTGCGGGTGGCCATGATCGAGTACTTCATAATTTTCATGCACAAGTTCATGCCCGCAGAGAAGGAGGTGCTATGTCAGCGCTTTGAGCTCAATAACACGACCGACGCGCTGTTCCACAGCTTTTGCGTCATTTTCGACGTCTTCCGACAAACTGCCCTGCAAGTGACGGAGCTTGACTTTGTGAATATCAACGCCCGAGCACACATTGCGATCGAAAAGTGCAACCGCGTGACCAAGGGCAAGAACCGTCCGAGCAACGGCAACATGCAACAAAAAGCCATTCCCTGCAGCAATGCAACCCTCAGCCTCGCCATCCATACCGCGGTGTTTGCGCACCCGTTGTATGGGCAGGTGCAGCCAGAGTTACGGGCACTGACCTGGGCCGACATACACAACGTGCAAAGCATTCAGGGCGTGGTCGAGGTCAAGAGTTTGCCGAATAATTTGTTGCGCATGCAAGCGCGTCATCTGGCGCGGACGTGCACCGTCAACAGCACCTGCGTCATGCAGGGCACATTTCTTTTCGTGTGTCTGCGCTGCGCGTGCAACGCAGCCAAGTTTGTTCTCAGCAAGAAAATGCGCATCATGTCGGACGGACAGTGTTTCTGCCCCGATTGTGACGACAGCACCAACGTGGTACGCATCTGCACCCTCGGACGCATTGTGAAGGTGCGCACGCAGTTTTTTTACTATTGCAACTTCTGCTGTTGTACCCATGAATGGAGCGCCAACGGACATGAGTTCTCCTTCTGTGAGCGCACGGCGCCTCATACAAAGGCTGTCGTACTGCAGACCTGCTGCATGTGCGCGCGGAGCACATCGCTTACACCTTGGTCGGTTCTCGACGACGGCGTGGGCGTTATTCGAGATCTGCTCTTGTGTCCAAAGCATCGGCCTCTCGCGCATCAGCAAAATTCGATTTACAACATTCAGAGCCTGCGCCTTGCTGTGTTGCACAAAATGAATCGCTACAAAACTTCAGCGCTGGAAATTAAAAATCTGTAAGATTAAATAATAAAAGCTCAAATAAATTTATTTAACCGGCAGCTTGAGCAGTGTAATGCCGTCCGTTTTGTATGCGTACATTGTGATTAGCATGCTTTTTTTGTTGGTGGCGCGCCACATGTACGTCATTTTTCAACCAACACTGCTAGTCCTGTTTTTTGCCATTGCGGAAATGCAACAATAAAACATTTTTTTGTATCAAACACCTCTGCACCTGATGCACGTCAACGTAGCGGGATCTCTTTCAATGGAGTGGCCGTTTGGAATTGAGGCTTTTGTGAAGGGCGTAGACAATGATATTGAGAGCGTGGTAGAAGCGGCCTTGGCAATATTGACGTCTGCTGGCCCCGCAATGAACCCGCACAACCTACCTGCGGATTCTGTGTTGCTGGATGTGGTGATAGAGAAGGCTTGCCCAGAACCCATATCAGTGCTGCCATTAAAGGGTCCGCCCGAAGCTGTGCTCGCGCGCCTTGGTGACCCCGTGCCAGAAATTGAGCCAGACGTGACAGCTGCTCGACCAGCCATCCGCACACGAGTGGAGCGAGCCTGTGTCAACAGGGCCCGTCAGCGAATCCAAGAGACCTTAGAGTGGGAAAATTGTGACGAGGAGTCTAGTCATTTCTTGGCTGTGGCGCAGGAATTTGACGATGCCTTCAACAAAGAAGAACTGGAGGATGGTGAAATGGACGAGGTGTCGGGGTCAGAGTCGCTGGGGAGCGATTCGCAGTCCGACGACGACGAATCCTACGAGTCCTCCTTTGTGACGGATGGCAGTGGATCAGAGGACGAGTGCAGCGAGGACGAGTGGACGCCACAGAAGAAAAAATGCGTCTCGCATGAAGCAGAGGTCGCCGCATCATCCCCGCGTATCGCAGTAGACTCAGACGTGTCGGTCAGGGCGTACGTCGATTCGCCAAAAGGTGAAGATATCACTACAGACGCCACAACTGCTGGATTCTTGCACATGGAAGCTTTCGACCACGTGACAGTAGAAGATTTGACCCACGTGACAGCAATAGATGTGGACCACGTGACGGCAGTGGATGGGGGGGGCTCGGTCGCATCCGCAAGTTTTTTACATGCGGAAGAGTTGAACTCACCCGAAGGATTTTACAATCTGTGGGTTCTGTAGTGGCCTATATTGCCGAATACTGTAGCAACGGACGGCGCTGATAGGCAAAGTCGATCGATACGTGTGGATTGAAATTGCTTGGTTTTACAGGTTGTGGCAGGGGGGGTGCACTTGCGAGCGGCGTGTAAATAGCTTCAACCACGTCCTGATGATGAGCAGCGTTGAGTGAGTTGGATTCAATCGTGTTTAAATTCTGCACCACGAGCGCAAATATGAGCAGAACAATGCTGACAAACAAAAGCAACACAAAAAAGGAGCGCTGATACTCACACCTGGGCATTTTCGGTGTGAGGAGCTGGGTAGCGGAATTAAATTGGAAGAAAACCTGTCCTGTCTTGAACTCTGCAGTGTAGTGACGACCAATCAGCGCAAGCACTAGTATTCCTGCCAAACCCTCATCATCTTGTGCGAACGTGATGTTGACGTTGTGTGGTTGCGAGTGCTGCACATCAAGCATGGCACCAGACTCCCTCAAAAACATTTTCATGAGACTTGTAGACATGCATGTGTCACGCGAATATAAGATCTTTGTGTCTGTCTGGATGTCGATGAATGTCTGCAGTTGTCTCATGAGTGTTTCGCAGGAGACAAGCAGTGTCGTTGCTTCTTGTGTCTCGCTTCGCACACAGTGCATACTGGCGAGGTATATAGCAATCGCAATCAAAGAGCGCATTGCGATTCTGCGAATAAATCTTTTATAATGTACAATAAAGAAATAAAACAATCAAATCTGTCTGTGTGTGCGGAACTGTAATCTGAGGTGTACATGACCGAAGCACACGTGCACTTTGAACGCCTGCTGGCGGCATTTAGCGCGGGTCACAGCGGCACGGCCGATGTATTGCGCCGCATCTTGGGTCGCAACAACGACGAATCTACAGAGCAGCACGAACTGTTGGTCAGTCTTGAGTTCCTCGAAACTCTTCGCCATCAAGTCGAGGAAACTCTTGACTCGTGCGAACGCGGCGGGTTTGCTGCAATAGCCAAACTGTGCCGTGATGTTGTAAAAACCCCGCTCTGCACGTTCACGTCCATTCACCAGTGGGGGGTATGTGCTCTGACTGGACGCACCGTGAATCGCATGGTGTTGATCACGACCGACACTGAGCTCTCAGTAGATGAATCCTTTGCCACATTTTTGACAAACCTTTGGAGCGTCAGCCACCTGGAACTGATCGAGTGTGCCAGGGCGGAGCTCCGCGGTGACGATGACATCCCGCACGGCGACATCGCCAAATTGGTGGCGTCGTACGTCTGGGCATCCGAGGATATCACAAAGACAATGCAGTTGACCCTTCTTGCTCTGGATAAGCATAGATGCGCAGCAGGATCACAAAACTTGCAGTGTTGAGCGCGCAGAACAAGGCAAAAATGACATACTCCCATAATATGGCGTGATACACGTGGTCCATAATTGCTGTGACGCAAAAAAGGACACAGGCTCCGACGTACAGCGCGTCAGCGGCAAAGTAAGAGCAGCGACGCATCGCGGCGTGTTCTGGAAATAGAGCGCGCGAAGCGGCATAACGTTGACTGACGAGGACATGCACTGCAAAGAAAGAAGTCAAAAACAAAGCAACGCTGGCAAAGTGCTTGTCGTTCACTAGATTGTCGTCAACGTTCGCCTGTCTGTGATCGAAGCTGATGAGAAGTCCCCAGCCCGCTGTTGCTGATGTGACAAGGGCCATGAACACTATATTGGAGTTAGTGTGCTCGCCCGAGGGTGCCAGCTCCAGAAATGTGGCATAGTGTTGAATCATAATGACTGACACAGCCAAGCCGAGTGTTTCCGGTAGAATGCGCCAAAGAGAGGAGGAGTGTCGGCACACCATGATTTTTTCACTGATGTATTGCATGCCTAGCCAGCTGAACTCCTCGTTTCTCAAAAGAGTCGGCGCGCCGCTGCACTGGTCTGTCAAGAGAAAGAGAGACGTGAGAAAGAAAGCTACATGTGCCCCCAGGTACACACGCACAACTTCATCCTGCATTGACGGTTACGCAAGCTTCGCATATACTGCAGAAAAGTCAAAATCACTGTATGTGCGTGCAACGAGTTTTCTGGCAAAATGCGCAAGCGCACATACACTGCTCTCGCAGGACGATGCATGCAGAGCGATGTGCTGGTCGAGGACATCGACGCGTTCTACACATTGATGTCGACGAACAAACCCGCTGCGTCACCACCCCTTACAATACCCTCTTCGTCGATACATAATCTTGTGGGAACAGCAATGGTGGAAAAACGTTTTCGCATCCTCGACCTGCGCACAATCAGCCGGCTGCTTCCAAACTGTGTGTACGACCAGCAAAAATTCGCAGCTATCACAATTCGGATTCATCGCCCGAGTTGTACCGTTTTGTTGTTTACAAGTGGCAAAATGGTCCTCACGGGCTGTCGCAGCTACATACAGTGTGTGCTTGCAGCGCATGAAGTCGTGCGGCTGTTGCGATCCGCGTCGCCAGGATACTTTTTCCGCTTGCGCAACGTAAAAATTCAAAACATTGTGGGCAATGTGGACCTGTGTCTCGAAGATGAGCTGGTTGACCTTGAACGCTTTCACGCTGACCACAGCATATTCTCTACATACCAGCGCAACATGTTTCCGGGCCTGATATATCGGCCCGACAACAGCCCTGTCGTACTGCTCATTTTTTCGTCTGGCAAGATAGTGATTACGGGAGGGAAGTCTGTGTACGACGTCGAGGACGGCTGGAAGGCCTTGTGGCCAACAGTGCAGCGGTACATCACTTCGCGCGCGGAGATGCGAAGGCCGGCACTCAGTTCCGCCGGACCTTGAAGTCCAGTGCCACACTTCGAGTGCTAGGCTGGAGCACATGAACTGGTGCAATCTGGGTTTGCGGGAGCAAGAGGCGATGCAGTGCGCTGGGAGACGTGAGGTGTGCGTCTATATTATCGCTCACGAGGCCAGCCTGCTGCAAAATCTCTGTCACGAGTTTGCTACAAAACGTGTGTTTGGGGTTGTTTGCAACCGCAGACCACAACAGACACGACGTCATCTGCAACGAGCTGAACACAAGCCCCAGATCGTGCAGGTGCTCCGCGTGTCCGGTCGCAATAGTGTGTTGTGTGTCGCTGCAAGGGACCTGCAGACACACGTAGTTTGGTGACTCAAACGTGCGCATGCGCATGGCAATTTTGCTGCCCATGTAAATGGAGCAGGCACGGTCATCCGCAAATTGAAGCTCTACATGACAAAAAGGCCGATCGATGCTCGCGACAACTTTGTTCACGAAGCCTTCCGAGTCTGCCGCAGGGTCATAGAACCACACACGCAGCGTTTTCATTGAGCAATGATGATGACCATGTTTATATAATAAAGAAAAGGTCAGTGCAAATCGTGAAGCGAGTCTGCTGTCTTATTGTGGAGTGCAGCAGCATGTAATTGACTCGCACGCCTCTCAAATCAACGATTTGGGCGGCGTTGCAGGAAGGACGACAGGTCGTTGCGAGTCACGGTTGTCGCCGTGCGTTCCTGCGGTGGCGCCAGCGACCTCTCGGCGGTTTGAGCCATCATGGAGTTCTGCATGGCGTCGAGACGATGCTGCATGGCGTTGAGCTGTGCCGTCACCGGCTGTGTCGAGACCCGCATGCTGCCAATTTCTTGCAAATTGTTGCTCAGGTCGGAGCGCATGGAGCGGATTTCGGACCGATGGTTCTGCAGCCCGGCGTCGAGGGCCTCCATGTTGGCCCGAGACGCTGTTTTGCCGATTGCCGACTTGAGCGAGCGAATCTCGGACTTGTGCTCTTCCAATCCGGCGTCGAGCGCCTCGAGATGGGTGAGGACTGAATTGGTGCGCGTCGAATTTTGCTGTGATGAGGTCATTTGCGATTTCAGGGAGCGAATTTCGTTCTTGTGATCGGTCAAGCCTGCGCCCAGGCGATCAAGGTGCATTAAAATTTCTGCGTTTCCCGAGTTGTTGCCGACTGTGCTGCCGATTGATTTCAGCATGCGGATCTCTGTCTTGTGGTTCTCGAGCCCGACAGAGAGCTCCGCAATGCGCTCCTCGGCAGCTGTGCTGGCCGCATGCTTGCTGTCGTACGTGCTGCGCATGGAACGGATCGCGTCCTTGTGATTGTGCAGTCCGTCATTTAACTCTGTGAATCGTTTTTCGGTTGCCAGGTTGTTGGCGGCGGTATTTGTGTCGTAACTGCTACGCATTGTTCGGATCGCTTCCTTGTGATTGTGCAGTCCGTCATTCAACTCTGAGATTCGTTTCTCTGTAGCCATGATGTTGGCGACATTTGCGTCGTGACTGCTGCGCATGGATCGGATCACTTCCTTGTGATTGTGCAATCCAGCAGTCATCTCTTGCATCTGCGCCTCTGTTGCCATGGTAGTAGCAAGATTTGTGTCGTACGTGCGGCGCATGCCGCGAATGACCTCCTGATGATTCTGGAGTCCCGCGTTCATCTTGAAAACGCGATCCTGCAGCGATGCGGAAACTGATACGTTCTTGTCGCATTCGTTTCGCAGGGACTGGACGCTTGCCTTGCAACGCTCCTCGAACCTGGCGTTCTCCGCCACGCGCTGCTGCGCCTCTGTCGCAAATTGCTGAATTCTCTCGTCGTGCAAGCCCATGCATTCGGCCTGCGCTTGCATGTATTTTTGCGAGGATTCGATCTCAGACCTCTGGTTTCGCAAGCCAACATCCATCATTTCCATGTTCTGCACGTGATGGCTTGACATTTTCATCACGTGCGACATGTCATTTTCAAGCGAAGAAATTTTACGTTGGGCGGCGCGGAGAACATCAGCGTGGTGTTTCAGACCATTCTTCAAATCCACCGTGTCACAGAGTTGTGACGTGCAGCTTGCGGGCGGCACAGCTTGCATTTCGCTAGTGTATTGGGGGGTGTTATTTGCTAGCACAGGCATGTCATTGAACCTCAGAGCGCTTTGTAGGGAATTTATGCGCCGCTGCATTTCGTCTAACTGGTGAACAAGATGCGGTGGCATGGGTTCGGCGCTATGGCTTGCAAGTGGCTCTGCAAGCGTCTTGCCACACATTTCGCTTGCGATACGCGAAGCCACGTCAGCAATCTGATCGCTGGACAAGAAGACCTGCTTGCTGTCGTGCGTAACATTGCTCGTGTTCGCAAGCGGCTGTATTTGCATGTTGACAGTATGTCCCTGCGCGTCGAGGTTGACGGTGTACTCCTTTCCAATTTCAGGAAACACCGCCTGACTCGACGCAAGCATGTTTGAAAAATTAATTCCTGGACGATAGTCTATTACAGGAGCATTTCTGAAGTTTCGAATCGAATTCGAATCAATATTGCTAAACTTGCGCTCTTTGTCCGACGCCGCTTGTTTTGTCGTTGCCACGCGAGAGCCGCGTGTCATTTTCATTCCCTGTGTTGCGAACGACATTGACAAGTGTACCACTGGTGTTAAATATAAGAATTGTTACAAAGTGACGTGGTCTCTCGACAGAGTGGCCTCAAGGAAGAATATCCAGGTGACAGCACTTGCTGCCAGCAATGAGTACATAATTGTCAAATAAACGACATCTGTGAGAGCAGTCGAATCCATCTTCTTCAAATGTAATTCTCGTTTATATATCCATTTGTGCTTGCCCTACCTTCACGTGCCATATTCGAACACCAAGCGTTCTTTTGTGGAAGTTTTCTTGATAAACCCTCTCTGAAGTAACCAGTCTGAACAAGTGCTTTCTGCACCGTGAGCCGAAACGTCAACTATTGCACTGGCCCCCCCCAACTCGCCAAGAAGCATGTCGAGCATCTCTAGCACAATGCCTCGGTGAGCAGGTGAGGACTCTTGGTTCGAGCTGTACATCCCTGTTATGTAATGGACGCAGTCTTTGACATGCACAGGCATCAATCCAACAATTTTTCCGTCGACTTGCATGACCACTCCGTATGTCGCATATTTTATCGTTGACTCGGCTGCAGGACCATTGCCGGAAATAACAGCAGTCATTCGCCCAGGCTGCAGTACACAAAGCATGCTCACATCCGACTTGTACAAAAACATTGCATGACACGCTGTGATAGGTATATACGGCCGAACACTTTCGTGTCAATGTTTGCCAATGGAATTTTATTCAAACAAGTATTGAATGTCCTACTTATTACGCTGCTGATTTTGCCGCGCTGTCCCGCACTCGTGCCCACTACAAAATACTTTACAGAATTTCAAATTACTGCTCCAAACACTACCTCTCTCATGCAAGAGCTATACCAGTTTATGGCAGAGCTGTGTCTGGCGATGCCCGGCCTTCCTTGCAGCACAGCTGCCAACATCACATTCACTTAAAAACTCTACTCATCCCACTGGATGGCACTCCTCTTCTTGCGGCACGTTCCTCCCTTGCGCTCAGGCTTGAAGCGAAGGCGCATCTGATGGCGCAGGTGCGCAGTAGACTTGCCGCTCATGTCGCTGGCCTGCAGCTCTGCAAACACATCTTCGAAAGAGACATTTTGCGGAGCAAGAAATAGGTCCAGAGAGTGACCTCCTTGGTCCTTGGACTCTTCTGTCAGGAAGTGCTGCGACATGGACTCCTTTGCAACGGCCTTGTCGTCCTGCAGTTTAAGCGCCCAATAAATATTGCGCTTGCCATTAGTGGTGAGCGGCAGTAAGGGGCACGTCCAAAGAACAGTGCCGCAGAACGTGACACGTGCCTTGACAATGCCCTCTTCAGAGCACGGGTGGCCCCATGACTCGTGCGCACAAGGCCACTCAGCAAGACCGTTGATGATGTGCATGTTGAGCATCTCATTCCAATCGACAGTCATGCACCCCACGGTCAAAACGTTCTTGGAGATATCAGACGATGGCCTGTCATCGCGCACGACCAACACACGCAGCGCCTTTGTCGCAATTGCAATGTTGACGAGTTTGAGTGAAGTGCTCTTCTCAACGCCAAACATGGAGTCGAGCTGCGCCCACGAAAAAAACACCTCAGGTAGACCAGGCGACATGTTGCACAGCACGAGCGCGTCGGACTCGGTGTCTGTCGTCGCGTGCGCGAGCGGATCGGCAACGCATCCGAACACCTTGATGTTGTCTTTGACAACAAGGTTGCAAATGGTGGCTTGGGCCTTGGTGCGCATGATGACCTCGTCAGCCCTCTCCTCGCTCTGCGGCATGCCGGAAAACACTGAGAGCATGCACGACGAGAGCACCTTTCTGGCCTTTTTGAGCTTCAGACCGCGACCTGCCGCGGTTTGGCTGATGTTGTTAGACGACAGCACAATCGCCATGAGGCTGTTGGCAGGAACAGTGTCGGGCGCCTTGCACACAGCAGGCGCGCCAAGCGCGCCAGCTTCAAGCGGCGCATGCATCACGGGTTCCTTCATCATTTCCATGCCCTCTTGGCGCAGGAAGAGAGAAATGCAAGTGCCTGTCTCAAGTACAGTGGTGGCGTCAATAAGCACATCTGTGCCGGCAACCATCATCTGCGAGACCCTTTCTCCCCTGTCTCGGTTTGTGGCGCCCTTTTCGAATGGATAAAAGCGTGTGTTGGCATGCTCGTCCAGGTCGTAGAGGGTCTTTGTCTCCACATTCATCTTCTTGGGTCCTGCCGTGAAAGGCACGTTGGAGAAGCCTGGCGGACCCACTGCAAGAACAACGAAATTGAACGTCACCCAATCCCTGCCCGAGCTCATTTCGGAAAACTTTTCTGCGGTCAACGGCACGTCCTTCAGCATCATCACCAGCAGCTCCACGTCGGGCTGGACCATAGAGTTGATTTTTCCAGGACGCCAAGACAGAGGAATGGCTCCGAGCAGATTAGACCACTCTCGGAAGTTCGCAGGTGTCTCGTACTTCTGAGCCGCCAAAATGGCCGGAAATGCTGGCAGCGGAGCATCTCGAACTCCAGACACATTCGCCACTTCGTCGGCATGCGGGCTGACAGGTGAATCCAGCAGAGTAGTGTCCATTGTGAGTGGAGGATAGACTTTGTCTTTCTCTTTCTGTACACACTTTTGTTTGCTCGTGTTTGTTGAATAAAAAATGCATTTTTCTTTTCTTAAAAATGCAATTAATTTTATTTAAGGGTCAATATTTTCGGACACGGCAAACTTCTTGGCAGGAAATATGCCCCTACTCAGTCCGCGGCGTGCCGGATTGAACGACTGGAAACCGAAGGCCACAGGACTGCTCTTAGCAAAATCGAAGTTGCCGAGGATTTGTTCTGTTCTTGTCAGTGCTCTAGTGCTGCTGGGACCAAAGGTTTTCCTGGAGCGCTTCACGGGCTCGCGAGATAGCTTCGCTTGTCTCAGTCCGGAAGATCGCAAAAAACTGTTTACTGGCCCGAAAAGAATCCCATCAGAGGTGGTTTTGTCATGTCTTCTGATCGCACATCACATGGGGGAGAGCGCGAAATCGCTTGCGAGGGGGTCCGCAAATGCACGCCAGGCGATGTTTCAAGTGCTTGAAACAAGTCTGGCCTGGGACGACATCCACAGATTCCAAGCAATTGACAATGTGACAGAAATGCACGCTGTGATGGATCTCATAATGCAAATGGAGGAATGGACATACCCGCAAGTGGCACTGCTCGGACCGACATTCCATTCATTGGAGATGATGGGATGCATGTTCGAATGTGAGCCTACGCCAGACGAAGAGCAGGAGCAATTCGCAAATGAGATGATCCGAGGCGCCACGTCAATTGGCGGGTTGTGTGTGCGAGTGGGCAAGGTTTGTTGCGAGATGCTTAAACCAACAGCCCTGCCAGTGGTTGTGAAGGAGAAGACCTGGCAAGAAATAGTGGTTGAGGGCGCTCCTGTCGTGCTCCACCTCTGGATCTGGATGTGGTGCATGTACACAATTGTCTTTGCGTGGCTGCGTGGCCTGTACGCGAAAATGTCCATTGATCCGCAGAATTTCACGCAGAGCGCGCTCAAGATGACAGAACTATGCGAAGAATCCAGCACTGGCAGTATGGAACATGCCATGCATCTTTATATTTTCTTGTTGAGTTTTTGGAGGCGGGAGGTCAACTACTGGACAAGGACATTGCTGCTGTGCTCGATCAGCATGGGTATGGCGCACAGTATGCCATTGCACAGATTCAAAATGTTCTTTGCAGATGCTCACTATTGTCATTACGGGTGGATGTCTCGTGATGCGATACGATTTTTCATGGTGTTCATTGCAGTAGTGTACCCATGCGAGGTGTGCGGCACACTCTTGAGGGAGGCCTGGATGAAGCAGGTACGAACACGAATCACGACTGCAAATCTGCACATTCCCTTTTATTCTCGAACGTGTGCCGTTTATATCCTGACTATCAGTGTAATAATCAATGCACCGCAGTGGCTGAATCTTGTAGTCGTTGTTTCGCTGTTTGTAGTGATATTTCTGTTGTCACTTCATCCTGATTACAACAAGACAAACGTCAGTGCCAGCAGCATGTTTTCGTTGTACGCCTCCCGCATGCTGTGCCTGGTGATCATTTTGGGCCACATCTTCACTTGCTCGACTGCTTGCCAGTGGGAGATGACCTTTCAGCGCCATCTATTGATTGAATTCGGAATCATACACCAAAAGATGGTAGTGATCTACGGGGTCGCCGTTGTCCGCAACATTATTATGTGCAGAATATAATAAAATGTGTAACACAATTTGTCCTGTGAAATCAATGAGTGCGCGAGCTCAGCTGCTCCCACATCGTGTCAATATTGTCCACCACACTTGGAGGTGTGTAGTGTGACTTTGTCATCAGGTTCCATATCAAATTGTTTTGATCAAAAAAGTCTTTCATTTCGTCTTTGAAATGAAGTTGTATGATTGTCGAGTCCGTTTCATACGTCATGATTGAATTTTTCTGTTCCTCAGTGATCTCCTTGTTTGTTTGTAGTATCATGCGCAACATTTCCCTGTATTTTCCCTCTGTGTACAGCACCGTGCTGTCAGGCTCAAATATAAATTGAAAATTTTCGGGTTGCTGAATTTTGATCATATGGATGAAAATCGGCTTCGTTTTGGGTAATAAAAAAACGCGCAAATACAGATTTATAGTAGCGCACACTGTCAATTTCCACATTTGTCGACATACCGATGTTTTCTTGATTGCGAATTTCTGTAGTGTCTGTCCATACAAATTGGAATGATCGAATTCAGTCCGCAAATTCATGGCGTCCTGGGATAGAGTTTTGTACATCTTTGATGTTGCGGTGGGTGTAGGCGACTGCAAAACAATTGATTCAAATAAACAGTACCCGTGTAAATGTTTCTTTGTGCCACATAATGCGTCTATGTTATGCAGAATGCAGTTGTCTACACACATCAATGACGAATAGAAGATTGGCCAATCAAGGTTTCTTTCATCATTGTCTAAAAATGAAAGAATCAGTTTACATCGAATATTAACTAGCGTCCGCAGATTATTTGATAATTGTTTCAACGATTTGTATTTTTCAAGAAGTTCACAAAGTTCCGCAAACTTTAATGTCACACGGCCCAGAGCGATAACACATTTGTATACATTTATAATTGTCAAATAAGCATCCGTTGGTTTGTCTGCGTATCTTTCTTCCTGCAGATATAAAATCTTGTCAAAAATAATAGTTTTCAGAACATCCTCTCGAGACACATTTCCACATATTCCAGACTGAATCCGTTCAGCACACGACATGTCATTAATTATTGTCGAGTTTGTGTCGAGACGACAGGAAGCCAGCTTCTTTTTGATATACAAGTCATTTCTAAATAACATGTCATCACACATGCAAAGATTCTTGAGCACAGAATTACAATCGCTGCATATTGTCTTCGTTTGTATACATGACACGTTCAACATGTTTTCCAAGCGCCCCAATTGATTTATCACATGATTGTTCATAATTTCAGCCGTCCGCGTGCTCGCAAAATAGTAGTCTTTGTATAATGTGTCCTTAAAAATCACACCTATCATGTAAGGAGTGTCATTGAAAATTATCTTGATTTCAAAGTTTCCTTTGCGAACTTCGTGCTGGTAATTATCGTCGTTGAGTACCACTGTTACAACAGGATACTTCTTAAACTCAAGCGGAATGGTGGCAATCCAATTGAATGGTATGCTACCAGTCGAAAATTCCTTTAAATGCAGGTCTTGTCTCGTGTACTTCAAACTATCTGCGATATTCACAGAAATCTCACTCAATCGGGCGTATTCCATTTTGTACTGGATTGTGATGACGAAGGAATTATGTTCGCTTTTCTGGTCCGGCTGCAAGGCCACCCTAACTTCTTCATCTTCTCGCAAGATTGATGACAACATCAGAGATGCCCTCTCTTGTTGAGATGCTGAAGCGGACACCACATCTCGAGTTCGCTTCAATGCACTCGGAGAAGGGTGCACTGAAGACCCTACACGACTCAAAGTTGTGGAATTGTAATGGCGCCTAGGAAACCGCCGGAGGGCGGGTGGAATGATGTGCGTAAAACCTCTTCTGATGTGCCTTGGATTTGTCGCAGCCTCGGTCGGAGGGACAAGTTGTCTGCCAAGGGAACGTTTAGAAGTTTCGGCAGAGAGCATCAGCATGTTTGAGTTCCAATATTTTCCGCGAGCAAGGCGGCTTGGTGCGCAGTCGCTTGTGTCCGATTGCCATTCGTGCCACGACATGATGATGTTGGGCGTTCCCTTCATATATATGCAACCTGCTGATGATTTTATGCTTTTTTATTTTTCAACAGAAGGGCGGAAGAGAATGTATTTTAATCACTCGTGGTTGGCCTCCTTCCTCCTTTGTTAAGCACTCGTTTGATAGTGCGATCACCAGCGCCTGCGACTGACGAGGTAGACTCAGTTGTCATCTGTCTCATTTCGCTGCCAAGTGAGGAGAGCGAGGCAACGGGACGAACTGCCGGCAATGCAATTGGTAAACGCGCCACCGTTGCGGGCTCCGCAGACACATTGTCCTGCGGAGGCGGGCCACGCTGTGCCTGCGCAGGCGGCTCACGCTGTGCCTGCGCAGGCGGGCCACGCTCTGCCTGCGCAGGCGGGCCACGCTCTGCCTGCGGAGGCGGACCACGCTCTGGCGCCATGGCCGGCTGTGGCGCCTCACGCGCAGCCAGCATGCCTGGCTGTGGCGGGTTACGCGCTGGCCTCAACGCCTCGTCGATGGGCGCTGTGGCGGCAGCACGTGGGAGGAGGGCCTCCTGTGCAGGAGACAGCGATGCGACGACAACAGCTTTGTCTTGTCTGGCAGGCTCTGATCTCTCAGTGCTGGCTATTGTTGTAGCTGTGGCGGGTACGAGAGACGGTACCGCCAGAGTGATACCGAGGTTGAATGGTGTCAGCGAGAGTGCAGAATTGACAGGCAAGACATTCCCCGAAACCAGATTCCATTTTTTGAGCAGACAGGTTGGGCCACTTGTAGGCACAATCTGAAGCAGGCAGTTAGAATCAGGCTGGTCTCGAAAGGCATCTTGAAAGGTGCGCTTGGCGCCTGCGGCTCTCTGCGAGAGTGCCCTCACATCAGGTGCACTGACGACAGGAAGCATCAACTCGTCCGCATCCATGTGGTTGAGTGGCTGGAACTGCGTCCACACAGGGGCGAAGGTCACTTGCAGGAGCTGCCCACGGAGGAAATG
>Ga0335396_10001037_pt1 | contig 37067 bp, 29 predicted proteins | sample FRY02_FD_205743 | JGI IMG/M metagenome (GOLD analysis project Ga0335396, IMG submission 205743) | Freshwater microbial communities from Lake Fryxell liftoff mats and glacier meltwater in Antarctica - FRY-02 (spades assembly) (version 2) | ecosystem: Environmental > Aquatic > Freshwater > Ice >... | reverse complement strand
GTGTCATCACCTACAAGATTGCGGCCCATGCGGCCGACCTTGCCAAGGGCCACCCCGGCGCTCAAATCCGCGACAACGCCTTGTCCAAGGCACGCTTCGAGTTTCGCTGGCACGACCAGTTCAATCTTGGTCTCGATCCGGATACTGCGCGCGAATTCCATGATGAAACGCTGCCAGCGGAAGGCGCCAAGTCTGCGCATTTTTGTGCAATGTGCGGCCCCCATTTCTGTTCGATGAAGATTTCGCAAGATGTACGCGTGTACGCCGACAAAGCTCGACAAACTCAGGGCGAAAGAGTTCCCCTAGTCGAGTTAAATACAAATTTAAGGCAGCGGCCGGTGAGCCAAGGAACTACAGAATAAAAACCGGAAAACTGATATTTTTGATTAGACTCATTTGAGGTGTTGAAAGGCTTACAAGGTGCTTCTCAACAGGCCTAGAGCGCAGTATATATTCCTTGAAGAGCGAGCGTAGTGAGTGTATATTAATGTATTTGACTAGTTCGAAGCAAAGGAACCTTCCTTGTCAGAATTGCCCCTGATCTTCGAGGTGCCATACTTGGCTGTCTGAAAGAATTCGGAATTAACAAAAATCAATGGAGCGTGGTGCCAAATTAATATTTGATTTATCTGCCATTGCTTTGGCGCTAGCAGATAAATCTTATTCTTATTGTGCGTTCAATTAGCTTGACAAACTCTGGGCCAACATCCCTAAGAATAGGAATCGGACCAGCAAAACACTTTTGCTTAACTGTTACCATCTTAGGTGTTAAAAATGTGGCTTTCTATTTAATTTTATCAGCTTTAGAATCGACTAGATTACCTTGCCAGCCTTTAATCCATTGAGTGGTTAGCTTAGCAACAAGCTCTGCATTTTTAGAGTCAGATGCTATATTTATGTTTTCCTGCGGGTCGGTTTGGTGGTCATAAAGTTCTACAGAATCAACCTTGGTATGATCGTTTCGGTTAACCCATCTGGTAAAGCGATACCGCTCGGTTCGCATAGAATACCCCATAATATTACTTCTAGGGTATTGGCTAAAAGCAGCATTTTTAACAATTGTTTCGGGCGATATAAGTACGGGTACCAAACTAACGCCTTCCAAATGCTGTGGTTTTGGTAAGCCACAAAGTTCTGCAAGGGTTGGGTAAATATCGACAAATTCAGCAAGTGAATTCGTTTTACTACCCGCAGATTTAAAACCAGGAACGGAAATTAGCAACGGTGCGTTTGTATCATTTTCTACATTGCTATGTTTGCACCAAGCACCGTGCTCGCCAAGTTTCCAGCCGTGATCGCCCCAAAGAACAATAATGGTATTATCAGCGATTTTCAAACGGTCTAGCTCATCAAGAAGTTTTCCAACCTGTGCATCCATATAACTAATGGCGGCGAAGTAGCCGTGCTTTAACTGCCTTGCAAGGTCATCAGAAATCTTGCCATCGGGGATATTATCATAGTTTCTAATTTCGCCCCCAGAAGAGAAAGCGTAATCGGGGGCGCCTTTAGGCTTAAAAGGATTTGGTGCAAGTTCGATCTTGGCAGGGTCGTAAAGATCCCAGTATTTTTTGGGCGAAACAAAAGGAAGGTGAGGTTTAATAAAACCAACGCCTAACCAGAAAGGTTCTTTTTTCTTAACGCATTCGCCTAAAGCTTTAATTGCCATTTCTGCTAGGGCACCATCATGAAAAGTATTATCGGGAACTTCAGAACTTTCAAAAGCTGGGCCTCGTTTTTTAGCTTCTCCCTTACCTTTTTCCTTTGCAATATTTACAGGCAACCCATAGACGGTTATATTTTTTTTAGGGCTAGTCCAAGGAATCGACCAAGATTGAGGGTCATCCAAAGAACTATGGTACAATTTACCCATTCCTTGAACAAAATAACCATTATTTTTAAAATGTGAGGGCAGGGTTACCACCTCAGGTAAAGCCTTCCGAAAATGGGTAACAAGATCCCAAACTTTAGTGGTATCTGGGCGAGTTCCTGTTAGCAAACTAGAACGCGAAGGAGAACAAACAGCCTGTTGGCAATAAGCCCGGTTGAAAGTCACTCCTCGACTTGCAAGCCTTTCTAAATTAGGTGAATGAATATACTTTTTTCCAAAGATACTAGCTTCAGTTCTAAGGTCATCGACAGCAATAAAAAGGACATTCATCCGTTCTTTTTCAGCAGAATAGCTGTTATTTGAAAGAACCAGAAAAGCACAAAAGCCAACAAGAAAACTCACAGATTTATTATGAATAGAAAAGTTCAACATTTTAAAACACCTTTACTCTAAATAAGTTTACAAGCAGTGCTTTTAACACCATCAAAAACAAAAGGTTTCGCATAGAGATTTGAATTAAATGCGCAACAACTATCTGACTTTAGGCTAGCAGAATCAAATAAAAATTAAAGGCTAAAATGAAGAGTTGCTGTCTAGGAGAAGACCTTTCAAAGCGGCATTATCTTTTTTAAAGTAAGTTTTAGCTCTGAATACTTTGCTATGAATTCTAATAATTCCTGCGTGGTGGGGTCAGCCTCACTCATCATCAGTTTAAACATAATAGTAACATGATTGCGGTCTTTTATTTCTTTACATTCAACAGGAATATTTTTTTCTTTTAATGCGGAGCACAAATCTTGAGACATTTTGCCACACCCAGGAAAATCCTTCTCGGCGTAAAGAATTAAAAACGGAGGCTCCTTCCCATTAATATGTTTTAAAGGGGAAGCACTATCGACAGCGTCCTTTCCCTTACCAATCACTTTTTCGTTACGCCAAAGCCCAAAAGTATAAATACCACTCATAGGCATAGCCCCTTTGATATTTTTAAGTGATAAATTTTGAGCTTTAAGAAATTCTTCATTGGTTGCAAGAAGTGCAGCAAGATGACCACCAGCAGATTGCCCAGTAACAAAAATTTGATCAGGGCTCCCGCCAAATTTGGCAATATTTTTATGAGTCCAAGCAAAGGCCCGTGCTACATCTTCAATATGGCCCGGATGCTGAACTTGAGGAGATAATCGGTAGCTAATTACGACAACGCCCACGCCATTTTTGGCAAAGGTTTGGCCTACCATCCCGTATTGCCAACGATCGCCTGAAGTCCAACCCCCGCCGTGAATAAAAAAGAGTACAGGAAAATCCTTCTGGCCTTTAGGAAGATAGAGGTCAAGCTTATGTTTTTTAGTATCCGCATCTTTGCCTTCATAATAAGAAATATTTCTATGAGGCTCGACTTCGAAACTGCCCCCCGTTTTGAACGGGGCAGTTTCTTGAGACAATAAAAAATTTGCTAAAAGTAATGAAGAGAAAAGAAAATTCATATTTTTAACCTCTAATGATTACACACGAACCAATCCTATAAGAAAGAAATACCAATAAAGTTTGATTGCCCAGCATAAAAGAATCAAGTAAAAACCCAAGCAAGATTAAAAAACAAAATGGCCTACTAAAAACATAATTCCAGAAAGTGTCATAGAGGCGGGGAATGTGAAAACCCAGGCCAGTAATATTTTTTGGCAAGTTTCTAATTGAACTCCGGATTTATTGGCTACCATAGTACCTGCTATTCCGCTGGAAAGCACATGGGTAGTGCTAACCGGAAGGTGAAAAAAAACTGCGCCAAGGATAGTAAGGGCGGTAACCGATTCTGCGACTGCGCCTTGCCCAAAAGTAAGATGACTCTTACCAATTTTTTCTGCAACTGTAATCACAATGCGCTTATAGCCAATGGTTGTGCCAATACCAAGGGCTAGGGCGACGCCAACGATAACCCATAAGGGAATAAATTCGATGGAGGATTTAATAACAGAAATTTGTGGATAGAGAGTTTTTTTTATTTCTGGGCTTGATTTCTGTAGTTTTTCTAAGGCAACCACAAGAACATAAATTTCTTTACGCACTTCCCACCTTTTATCAGAAGGTACTTCTTCAAGGGAAGTCTTCCCTTCCAAATTTTCGATCACTTGGTCTGCCTGAGTGAGTATTGAAGCGTCCGAAATTTTTGCTTGCTCCAACGCTTGTTTTACATTTACAACGGCTTCTCTGCAAGTTTTTGCTTTTTGATGATCGTGAATATCCATAGCGTAATAAACAGGCATAAACCCGATGAGCACCAGCAAAATCAAACCCATTCCTTTTTGCCCATCATTTGACCCATGTGCAAAGCTCACTCCACCACAAGTCATTATCAAAACACTACGAATCCAAGAAGGTGGTGGGCTGTTATCTAAAGGCGGAGTGTATAGCTTTTCATCACGGATTACCAATTTCATAATAAGCATCCCAACTGCGGCTAACGCAAATCCTATTAAAGGAGAAATTACCAGCGCAATCATTACGGTGACAACTTGACTCCAATTTAAACCCGATAGCCCATTCCCATTCATTAAGCTGTTTACAATTCCTACTCCCAAAATCGAGCCAATGAGAGTATGAGAAGTACTTACAGGCAAACCAATAAACCAAGTACCTAAATTCCAAATGATGCCACCTATTAAAAGGGATAGCACCATCACTAAAGCCTTACCATTGTTGTTATCAATGAGTAGATCTACGGGCAAAAGATTGACAATGCTGAAAGCAACGGATGTCCCTCCTGTCATAACTCCTAAAAAATTTAGGAACCCAGAATAAATAACAGCAGGAGTTGCTGGCAAAGATTTTGTGTAGATAACGGTGGTTACAGCATTCGCGGTATCATGAAATCCATTTATAAATTCAAACCCAAATGCAATTACTAATGCTATTACTAAAAAGAATAAAGTAATTGTGGGCAAACTTGATGCGGATGTAATCAAATCCATAGCTAGATCCTCTATTTCCAATTTAACTATATATTTGAAAAGCTTAGTAAAAGGCTAAAGCCAGTTCTGGTTATTTGATTAAAATAAGTTGAATTTTAACCTAAATAACATCAACCCTTCTCAGAATTGGCAAAAATCTTCTGCAATGAGAAGGATTTATTGGCTATTATGACGATCCTAACTTATAGTGATTCTTCCTACCTAAACCAATGAGAATCTGCCATGCTTACCTTCTGGGATAACGATAACCACTTAAGACGCCGTGATTTCCTCAAAATTGGTGGATTTGGACTCACAGGCTTGTCATCGGGGCAACTCGCAAAAGCTAACGAGAAATCTGTATTAAGTGGAAAGTCGGTAGTATTTCTTTTCTTACACGGTGGCCCAAGTCAAGTAGAAACCTTTGATCCGAAACCAAATGCCCCCAAGGAAATTCGAGGCCCTTTAGGTACGGTTCAGACCAAACTGCCCGGCGTGCTTTTTGGCTCCCCTTTTCCGAAACTTGCAACCCATGCTGATAAATTAACCATCGTAAGGTCTTATGTTCCGGGCGATGCTAATCACGATATTAAACCTGTGGTTAGCAGAACAACTTCGGGTGCAAATCTGGGTAGCCTTTATTGTTCAGTAGCAGGAATATCTCATCCTGAAAAAGCTATTCCAAGAAATGCCCTGCTCTTCCCGCGTGCTGTAGATCCCTCGCTGCAAGCAGGAGTTATGCAATTTGGGAAGTTCGATGCAACGGGTCCTTTTTCTCCTTCGCTTTCTCCGGTTCAACCCGGTGCTGGAAGTGGCCTGATGCAAGATTTAAAAATAAAACTACCCCGCGAAAGATTAGACGACAGGCTTGCCCTTCTTCAAAGCTTGGATAAAGTTCGATGGGCTATTGAAGATACGCTACGCTCGGAAACCACCGATAAATCACGCGAAATGGCTCTGCTTGCTCTGATGGGCGGATTAGCCGATGCCTTAGATCTTTCCAAAGAAGATCCCAAAACCATTGCTAAATACGATACCGCATCCCAAATTCAGGTCGATAGCATCAACAAGAAGTGGAATAATCATAAAAACTATGCCGATAATGCTAAATCTTTAGGAAAGCTACTTTGCTTAGCTCGAAGGATGTGTGAAAGGGGTACCGGATTTGTAACGGTGACCACAAACTTTGTTTGGGATATGCACGCTGATTCGAACAATGCAACCATAGAAGAGGGAATGGGCTATATGGCCCCACCTCTAGACCACGCAATCAGTGCATTTTTAGAAGATGTAAAAAGTCGAGGGCTTGAAGACCAAATTCTTTTAGTCGTGTGTGGGGAAATGGGCCGTACCCCAAAAATCAATGGCAAGGGTGGACGCGACCACTGGGGTAATCTAGGGCCCTTACTACTTGCGGGCGGCGGATTCCCAATGGGTCAAGTTATCGGTCAATCGAAAGCTGATGCTTCTTCTCCTTCTTCAGAACCAGTGACCCAAGGAATGGTGGTCAGCACCGTAATGCAAACATTAATTGACTATCCAAAGTTAAGGCTTCAGCCAGAAATAGCACGAGAAGTATTAAACGCAGGAAGTCATAAAAACATATTTAGTTAAAATCAATTCAATTAGATTTATCCACCTAAATTACAACTGGTAAGTAGGTTTATTTCTTTGATAAAGCTGCAAAAGGTTGGAAGAACTTCTTCTTTTTAGCTAAAATAACAATGCGTAATCCTCCCATAATGCAACATTCCACAATGGCTGCAAAGATTAGCCGTAAAAGATCAAGGTGAACAATGTGGCTTAAGAAAATTTTTGTTCTAGTTTTTTTACTTTTACTAACTGCATTCACTCAAGCTGCGGAAAAGCTAAAATACAATAAAGACATTCGACCCATACTTAGCGAAAATTGCTTTGCCTGCCACGGCCCAGATAGCGCTGCTCGCAAGGCAGATTTACGATTAGATAGACGCGAAGATGCTGTCAAGTTTGGGGCTATCATCCCAAACAAAGCAGAACAAAGCCCCATTATCGAACGCATTTATAGCACCGAAAAGGGCAAGGTGATGCCTCCCCCAAAGGCACACAAAACTTTATCAGTTTCACAAAAAGAAACACTTAAAAAATGGATATCAGAAGGAGCTGAATACGAACTTCATTGGTCGTTTATTGCAACAAAGAAGCCTGCTATTCCAGAAGTAAAAAACAAAGCTTGGGTTAAAAACCCTATCGATCAATTTATTCTTTTAGAACTTGAGAAAAAAGGCCTGACTCCTGCACCAGAAGCAGACAAACGAACCTTAGTTCGTAGGCTTAGCCTAGACCTTACAGGCCTACCGCCCGAACCACAAATTGTTGAAGCCTTCCTTGCAGACACTAGGCCCGACGCTTACGAAAAGCTCGTAGATCAGTTCTTGCAATCGTCTTCTTGGGGAGAACACCGCGGTAGAATTTGGCTCGATGCTGCCCGATATGCAGATAGCCACGGCATTCACTTTGATAATTTCCGTGAGATGTGGAGTTACCGAGACTGGGTGATAAACGCTTTTAACAAGAATATGCCATTCGACAAATTTTCGGTTGAACAGATTGCGGGCGACCTGCTTCCCGCAGCAACCATAGACCAAAAAGTTGCATCAGGTTTTAATCGCTGCAATATCACCACCAATGAAGGTGGTGCAATTTCTGAAGAATACCTTGTGCTCTATACTAGAGACCGCACCGAAACTGTTTCGCAGGTTTGGCTAGGGCTTACCGCAGGGTGTGCGGTATGTCATGATCATAAGTTCGACCCAATCAGCACAAAGGATTTTTACTCACTCGCAGCATTCTTCAACAATACAACTCAAGGGGCAATGGATGGAAACATCAAAGACACCCCACCGATAATTCCAGTACCTATTTCTACAGACCTGCCCCGCTGGGAAAAAGCTAATAAAGAACTTACTCAAGTTCGATCTCAAATAGAAAATCGCAAGAAAGAGGCAAAAGCTAATTTTGAGACTTGGTTGGCCTCGGCTTCCAAAGAAACTTTTAACGCACAAGCTTCTACGGATGGTTTGATCGCTTCAGCTACCTTAAAAGAAGGGAATGGTAATAAACTTGAATTTATTATCAATAAGGAAAAAAAACAAATCGATGCACCTGATATTGTTTGGGTCAAAGGTCAAGCCGAAGAAAAAGTTCTACAGGTAGCAAAACCAGGGTCTGTAATAATTCCCGAAGTGGGCGATTTCGAAAAAGATCAGAAATTCTCTTTTGGGGCTTGGGTACTAACCCCAAGGCAAGCCTTTGGGCCTGTTTTTGCACGAATGGATAATGCAGCAAAACACCGTGGTTGGGATCTCTGGTTTGAGAACGGGAAAGTAGGTGCCCATCTTGTTTCCTCTTGGCCTGAAAATGCAATTAAAGTTGTCTCTAAAGCTTCCTTTAATCAAAATGTTTGGCAACATATTTTTGTAACCTATGATGGTTCTGCCAAAGCAGAAGGTGTTAAGGTTTATGTCAATGGGGTGGCTCAAGCGACTGAGGTGCTTTCCAACAACCTGAGCGAAAGTATTCGAACTAAGGTTCCTTTCCGCTTAGGTTCCAGAGACTCTAGCGAACCTTTATCCAAGGCTACTTTTTACGACCTCAAAATTTATAACCGAACACTTAACCCAAGTGAAGTGAGCGCACTTGGCCCGATTGAAAAACTTGTCAAAATTCTTGACAAAGAGAAGTCAAAACGAACACCCGATGAAAACAATCAGCTTTTCGATTGGTGGATTTCTAACTTAGATAATTCTTCTAAAAATCTTGTAACTAGGCTAAATGACCTCGACCGTGAAGAAAAGGAATACAGAAACAAAGGCACTATCGCCCACATTATGGTCGAAAAAGCAGAAGCTCCTATGGCTTTTATTTTAAACCGAGGCGACTACGATAAGCGCAAAGATAAGGTTGTTGCTGCAACTCCAGAAGTCCTTCATCTGATGCCCAAAGAAACTCCTCGCAACAGGCTCGGTTTCGCCCAATGGTTGTTTATGCCTGAGAACCCTCTTACCGCAAGGGTCACGGTTAATCGCTTTTGGCAAGAAGTTTTTGGCAATGGCATCGTTCGCTCCAGCGGCGATTTCGGTATCACAGGCGATACTCCAAGTCATCCTGAATTACTTGATTTTCTTGCAATCCATTTCAGAGAAGAAGCTTGGGATATCAAAAAGTTTTTTAAACTGATGGTCACCAGTGCTACCTATAGACAATCTGCAATCACCTCTGTTGAAAAGCTGGATAAAGATCCTTTCAACCGATTTCTTAGCAGAGGCAGTAGGTACCGAATGGATGCAGAAATGATCCGCGATTATGCCTTAGCATCGAGCGGGATTCTTACCAAAAAGATTGGCGGGCCCAGCGTTAAGCCTTACCAACCTGAAGGGGTTTGGGAAGCGGTGGCGATGATAGGCAGCAACACCCGAGATTACAAAGCCGATACCGGCGAAAACCTTTATCGTAAAAGTATGTATACATTCTGGAAAAGGGCCGCACCTCCTGCAAGTATGGAAATACTCAACGCCCCTAATCGCGAAACCTGCACCGTCAAAAGAGAACGAACCAATACTCCCCTTCAAGCATTAGTTACACTCAACGATCCACAGTTTGTTGAAGCCGCACGATTTCTTGCAGAAAGAGCCCTAAAAGAAGGTGGCAACAGCCTTGACTCTCAGCTTGATTTTATAACATCGCACATTCTTTCGCGAAAGTTAAAGCCCGCTGAAAAGTCGCTGGTGCTGACAGAGCGTGCTGACCTACTTGGGTTCTATTCTAAAAACTTGGAAGAGGCTAAGAAGTTGCAATCGTTTGGCGCATTCAAGGCCGATCTTAAACTCAACCTTGCTGAACTATCTTCTTGGACTCTAGTCATTAATTCCATTTACAACCTTGATGAAGTTCTTTGTCGCTAAGCTGAAGTAAAATATTCCCGGAGATTATAACAATGAATGTAGATGCATTAATTCGTGAACAAGGTCTTGCTTTAACTAGGCGACATTTTCTTGCTAAAGGTTCTAATGTTGTGGGTTGGGCTGCTTTATCTAGCCTACTTTCGGGAAAAGCCAACGCCGCTTCCCCGGCTTCAATTGCGCCCATGAACAACTTCCCTAGCAAGGCAAAGAATGTGATTTATCTGCATATGGTGGGCGGCCCGCCGCAGATGGACCTCTTCGATTACAAACCAAAAATGCAAGATTTCTACGACAAGGATCTTCCCGATTCTATCCGCAAGGGGCAAAGGCTTACCACCATGACTAGTGGGCAGGCACGATTTCCTATCGCTCCTTCGAAGTTCAAATTCTCGCAGCACGGTTCTTCGGGAATGTGGTTTTCCGAGCTTTTCCCATTCAAAGCAAAAATGGCAGACGACCTTTGCTTCATTCGTTCAATGAATACCGAAGCTATCAACCATGAACCTGCTATCACCTTTATGCAGACTGGTAATCAGTTAACTGGGAAGCCTTGCTTGGGGGCGTGGGTTAGCTATGGGCTTGGAAGTATGAACCAAAATCTTCCCGCGTTTGTGGTTATGGTTGCTAAGCCCTCCAACACCGAACAGGTGCAAGCTATTTCAGCTCGTCTTTGGCAAGCTGGTTACCTTCCAGGCGAATATGCTGCGGTTCCGTTCCGCTCTAGTGGCGATCCAATCCTCTACCTCAACAACCCCCCAGGTGTACCTGCTCAAATTCGCAGGCGCACCCTAGATGGCATCAATCAGCTTAATCAAATAACTCTTGACCAAGTGGGCGATCCCGAAACCCTTACGCGTATTCAGCAATATGAAATGGCATTCAAGATGCAAACAAGTGTTCCTGAACTTGCGGATATGGCAAAAGAAAGCGAGAACACCTTCAAGCTTTATGGCGAAGCTGCTCGCAAGCCCGGAACTTTCGCAAACACCGCCCTTGTTGCACGCAGGTTGGTCGAGCGAGGGGTTCGCTTCGTTCAAATTTATCACAACAACTGGGATACTCATGGCAATGTTGCTGGCAGATTACCCGACCAATGTAGAGATGTCGACCAAGCCTGCTACGGCTTAATTCAAGACCTAAAGCACCGTGGTATGCTCGATTCTACTTTAGTCATCTGGGGTGGGGAATTTGGGAGAACTATTTATTCCCAAGGCGGTTTAAGTAAAACTAATTATGGCCGTGATCATCATCCACGCTGTTTCACTATGTGGATGGCGGGGGGTGGTTCTAAACCGGGCACCGTCTATGGCGAGACCGATGACTTCTCTTACAACATTATTAAAGATCCCGTTCCAGTTCGAGATTTCCATGCAACTACTCTCAAACTATTGGGGTTTGATCACGAAAAGTTCGCCGTTCGATATCAGGGCTTAGATCAAAAGCTAACTGGGGTAGAACACGCAAATGTAATTAAAGAACTGATTCTATAATAACTTGTATCAACCTTAAGAATTCTAGGGAAACCTTCCTTAGATTCTTAAGGGCAAACTTTTACTATTGATAAAGTTTAAACTTCCCAACCCTTGCGGTAGGCTCTCTGAAGCAAACCTTGAGCTTTGGGATTACCCTTGCAAGTAAGGGTTTCTGAATCCCATTCAAAACCACCAGTGCGATAGGCAACATTTGCCAGTAGCACTGTTTCGGTCATAGGGCCAGAATAATCGAAGTTACAAGTTGGAGGTTTACCACCTTTGCAAGCATCGAACCATTCTTTATGAAAACCAGGTGAATCGGGAATAGTTTTGGGTGCCTTCACCTCTTTAAACTTGTCATCAGGCAGAAGTTTCCAAGAATTGAAACCACAAAGGAGCATCCCCTTGGTACCTATGAACAGGTTGTTAAAGTTCCCAGCTTTCAAATCATGCTTTGCAAGAATCTCGGGACCATTTTTAGCATGATACCAATGAAGGGTAAGGGCTTCGCGTTTGCCTTCTTTAGGGAATGCGAATTTAGAAGCAAGTGCCTTAGGGGTGTTCAAATCATGAACGGGCGGGCCAGAGGCTTCAACTTTGGTGGGGTAACGAAGATCAAGGGCCCAGAATGGGATATCAAGAATATGACAACCCCAGTTGCCTGTTTCTCCGGTGCCAAACTGCCACCAAAAACGCCAGCCATAGGGGCAGATCGAAGGTTGATAATCGAAGTCAGCGTTAGGGCCAAGCCATAAATCCCATTTGACACTAGCAGGGATTGCAGGTTTTTCAGTAGGAATAGGGGGCATCCCTCGATCGCCACCCACCCACGAATGAACCTCGGTAATGTCCCCGAGAATACCAGCTTTTACGATTTCGACCGCTTGTCTTAAAGCGGGAAGAGTATGCCTTTGAGCCCCAAGTTGGGTTGCAAGTTTCTTTTCCTTAGCAAGTTTAGTTAAGGTGCGAACTTCCCAAACATCGTGGGCTAGTGGTTTTTCAAGGTAGATATGTTTGCCACGCTGCATCGCCCAAAGGGCGGCGTGAAAGTGAGTATGATCTGGGGTGCTAATCAGCACGCCGTCGATTTCTTTTTCCATAGAATCGAACATCTTGCGAAAGTCGTAAAACTTTTTAGCTTTAGGGTGCTTATCGAAGGCATCGCCTGCACGCTTATCATCGACATCGCAAAGGGCAACTACATTTTCCTTAGCAGCGCCATTGAGATTTGAACGGCCTTGAGCCCCTACGCCTATAACCGCAAGGTTTAATTTTTCGTTAGGAGAAACAGCGTTAACCGAACTAGCAGAGGCCCCAATCCAGTAACCTGCACCAGTAAGAATAACGCCCTGCAAAGCAGTTCTACGAGTAATCTGGGGTGCCATTGATGATCTCCTAAAAGCCCGTTGAATAACGATTAAAAAACAGCTAAAGGTTATTATAAAGAAGTTAGTTAAAATAGAAGGAACTAATTTTAAACTCGAGCATTATCATCTAGATTAACTACTTAAGAAACCAATACATGGGTGGTCCATCGAGCTTTTTTGAAGTCAGGCGCAAAAATTCAGCGAAGTCTCGGTCTGATTGCGCTTGTAGTTCGAGAGTAGCATCCCCCGTGCGGATAAAATTGATCCGAATCAAAAACTTTTGTTTGAAGAACAAATTCCTGAACCAGTTCACGCCCCGTCAGCCGTCCCGAGCGCGCCTGGCACTGGACTCGGTGGAACCCTATGGTTGCCGGTCTCTCGGCTGCGATCATCGCGACGCTCATCGCCGGCACCATGCTCTACTCTTACTTCACCAGCGGTCAGGAGATGTTCACTTTGAAAGGGCGACCCCGGCCACGGTCTTGGGGCTTTGCCATTCACTTCTTGCCATCAGCCGAAATGAGCGGCAGGTACTCCAGCAGCAGCTTGGCCCGGCCTTCGATGTTGACGGGGCGTAATTCCGCGGGATCGAACGATTCGGCTTTGATCGTCTCCTTCATCTCGAAATAGAAATCGCGCTTGGCCCCGGCGTTCTTGTCCTTGGCGAACAGCCAGACCTTATCGCGATCCGCATCCTCGATCACCGCAACAATCGGGCGCTTCGCATCGCCCCATAGCTCCTTCATGATGCGCGACTTGTCTCCCTCCTTGCGCGGCGGAGCGTGATAGAGCTTGCCGGATTGGGTGACGAAGTAATAGTCGTTCTTGCGGATGAATGCGTAAAAATCTTCGACAAACAAAGAGGGGATTTTTTGGTAGTTGCCGGCGTCCTCCAACAGTCCCTCGGATTTTGATTCGCCGCTGGCGAGGTTTTCGAGCAGCATTTGTGCGCGTCGCCGAACTTCCACGGGCGGCTTGGATGCTAAGAGCTTTTTCAAGGCCGGCTCAGCCAAGTCACCGAGTTTTTCCAGTTCTTTGGAGGCTTTGGCCCGCTTCTGGAAGTCGTTGTTATCCAGATCGGCGATCCATTGTCCGATTTTTTTGAATCGCGCTGGAGCGACAACCTCCCAATATTGCTCTTTGGTGTTAAATCGAGCCTGCGTTTCCCAGGTCTCAATCATCTTGTCCTTCTTGGGAAAGTAGAACACCTGGCACCCGTTCTGCGAAATCGGCACAAAGTCGATCCCCGCGATTCCCCTTGTCGGGCCATGAGTAAATTCCCCTGCGCCTTCCTCTCTGAGCCGTAGTCGGAAATCCTTCTCCTAGAGGGAAGGCAACCCCCAACCGAACCGCCCATAATAATTTGCTCCCGCTGCTGTCGGATATTTTTTCTTGAACTGCTCCGCTCGCATCCCGTTGGCTGGATCGAGAAGATGAAGTTCGTCTAACGGTATTCGGCTTAACCCGCCTGGATAACCGAAAGCAAACCAAAGGATGCCGTCGTGAATATGGTGACGAAACTGGAAGCCTCGCCCGGGAGTCCCATTTCAATTCGCCGCCAAGAGTTTTTCGCCGGCTTGTTGATTGGTATCGCAACCAGTGGAAGCGCAAGATCAAAGAGATCGGGATTCTTGCCAGCAAAAAAACCAAAGATACTCTGCTTATAGACCGTGCCGTGCAATGGCATGTTAAGATGGTAATAGGGGACCGGCTCACCTTGTATTGCAACACATAGTGTGCTAACTAGGAATATAAACATGACTCATCCTCCCGCAGTTTATTCCCTTAATGGATTATTTCCCGAAGGGTTGTTTAAAAACTCTAATGTAACTGGAGACTGTCTTTTCCAAATTCCACCCGAATAGGGGCGATTTAGTTCCAACTGCCTAACTCCTATAATTTTAAACTCGAGCATTATCATCTAGATTAACTACTTAAGAAACCAATACATAGGTGGTCCATCGAGCCTTTTTGAAGTCAGGCGCAAAAACTCTGCGAAGTCTCGGTCTGATTGGGCTTGTAGTTCGAGAGTAGCAGCCCCCGCGCGAAGAGCCGCATTTAATTGATTACCCAGACCTAAATTTTCCACCTGCTTTAGCATCGCCCCTACATTGGGATCGGTGCGAATTTGCGCTTCCGCTTGGGGTCGTAACAGCGTGGCATCTCCGCTTAATTTCGAATTCCAAATAGGCGACCATAATCCGTTTGGCATTTTTGCTAGCAAAGTATCTTCCACATTCACTCGGCCTGCGCTTATTTCTGGAAGAACCCGAGTAACTCGAATGGCGATTACTTTCTTTTCATTTCCTGCTTTTGCGGCCTGCTCGCCCCACGATGGTTGAACGGTTTGATTTTGTGCAATGCCCAGCTCTTTAAAAGCATCACCCAGCACCGATTTAGCAACTCCCTGAAACAATGCTGCAGGGTTGTTACCTTTCTTGTCATCTTTATCGACTAGAAAATCACCCGAGCCTTGTAGATGCAACCCAGCTTGATATTTGTAGGCAAATACCGCTTTGCGAATACTCCAGTCGACATTATCTTCCACTTTCATGGAAGGCAGTTTATCTGCAAGATAGATTTTTTCTTTGTACCAGTCGATCATAGATTTTTGCAACTCGACAGAGAGATCGTTTGCGAAACTGTTTTCAATGTTATCGAGTTTTTCCTGCCAAGCGACTAGAAGAAGTTGCCTGATTAAAGGCTGAAGTGGGGTGTATTTTTTAACATCGGAAGGTTTGATTTCAAAGAGGTAGAATTGTTGATTTTGAAGGTTGTTTTCTTGCTGATTTTTCAATTCTTCCTGAAGTAGGTTTATCCAACTTTTGGATTGATTTTCTTTTTGTGATTCATCAATCCATTGGGAGATTCTATTAGTGTAATTGTTTTTGATGGAGTCGCTGTTTTCTTTTTCGATTTTAAGGAAGGCATCGAATTTATCTGGGAAGGATTTCTTGAGCCAAGACCTCTGCACCGCAAATAAGATCGTGCCCGATTTTGTCTTGCCTAAGGAAAGCCCTTTCAACTCTTCACCTTTTTTCAAAGCTAAAAGTTCAACCGGAGATACTTTTCCTACAGGGGCTTTTTTGACTTGCTGAGCAAACGAACTCCCCACGCATAACAGGAAGCTCAGAATTATTAGCCTAACAAGTTTCATTGGTTACATTGTCTCTGTTACTCACGCTTATATCCAGATAAATTGTTTTTCTAATTTATTTTTTTGACTTTACCTGCGAGGGAGGCAAATGGCAAATACCACCTATGCACGGAACTAGATTAAAACGGTTTCTTGCAACCCAAAGGTAAACCTTTTGGCCCAACCAAGGGACACCTGGAATATACATAAATGGGGTGGATAGAAATAAAAGTGGCAGTCGCCAAAATACAAAGCGAACGGCTTTAAACCCGTGAAACGATTTCTTTTGGTCTGCCGTTATTAAATGCATCTCTTCAAGTAACCTTGATTGCAATAAGATGGGTTCCATCACAGGAATATTAGAGGGTTCCCGGGCATCTTTAAATTCGATAGCGCTGAACCAATCTAGCCGTTTTAACCACCTTACACTTGCTTGGCATAACGGGCATAGGCCGTCGAATAGTACTAATGGTTTGAGGGTTGTGTTCATCAAAGGCCTCCTAAATAAAGAATCTTCCTTATTAAATTATAGCGTTTATTGTCACTTTTGCTGTAAATTATCTTAGGTGAAGGAATTTAAGGCTATTTGTTTTGCCTATCCGACCGGTGCTTTTATTACTATCGAACCCTTGATGAGATTATGGCTTACTTTAAAAACCTACTTGCATTTGATTATGGCGCAGAGAGTGGCAGAGCTATTCTTGGTAAATATGATGGTAACAAAATCTTACTTGATATTGTTCATCGTTTTCCCAACAGGCCTATCAGCATTCTTGGCAACTTCCATTGGGATATTCTTGACCTTTATCGAGAAATGATCGAAGGGATTCGAATCGCTTCGGCTTCGTCACAGTATATTGATAGTATTGGCGTTGATACTTGGGGCGTTGATTTTGCACTATTAGGTAAAGATGGCAACCTGCTTGGTAACCCTAGGCACTACCGCGATCAGCATACCGAAAATATCTTCGACCTTGCTTTCCAGAAAATGCCTAAAGCTACTTTATACAGCCATACTGGCACACAGTTTATGCGTTTTAATTCTCTCTTTCAATTATTGGCTATGCAGCGCGATCAATCCAGCATTCTCGAATCAGCTAGGCATCTTCTCTTTATGCCTGATTTATTTAATTATTTCCTTACTGGAATTAAGGTAAACGAATACTCTAACGCTTCTACTAGTCAGATGATTGACCCCGTTAAGCGTAATTATTCTGCTGAGGTAATTAAAGCGTTTGGTTTGCCTACGGGCCTTATGGGAACTTTGGTGCAACCCGGCACCCTACTGGGGCCTTTACGCCAGCAAATTGTTACAGATACAGGGGTTAATGCTGCACCGGTTATTGCTCCTGCAACCCACGACACTGCTTCGGCTGTTGCAGCGGTTCCCGCTTCAGGTTCTTCTTGGGCTTATATTAGTTCGGGTACTTGGTCTTTGATGGGGATTGAAACACTAAAACCACAAGTGAGCGAAAAAGCTCTTGCTTTTAATTTTACCAATGAAGGTGGGGTAAAAGGCACGACTAGACTTCTTAAAAACATTATGGGGCTTTGGTTGGTTCAAGAATGTAGGAGATCTTGGCTACGCGGGGGTAAAGATTTTGGCTACGAAGAATTAACTCATTTAGCTAGTACTTCTACTCCCTTTTTATCGCTCATTCAGCCTGATGATGACAGCTTTATTTTGCCTTCAGATATGCCCAAGGCGATTACAAATTTCTGCTCTAAAACAAGTCAGAAAACTCCCGATTCACCCGGTGCTTTCATCCGCTGTACTTTAGAAAGCCTTGCCCTTAAGTATCGTTGGGTTTTGGAAAGGCTAGAAGAGTTATCTGAACAACGGATCGAAACCATACATATTGTTGGGGGCGGCTGCCAAAACTCATTACTTTGTCAGTTCACAGCAGATGCTTGTAACAGGCCAGTTGTAGCTGGGCCTGTTGAAGCAACTGCGTTAGGAAATGTATTACTACAGGCAATGGGATTAGGATTGATCGGATCATTATCTGAAGCTAGGGAAGTTGTAAAACGGTCGTTTCCTTTACAGGTATTTCTTCCTGAAAAACCGGAAGCATGGCTAGAGCCCTATGCTCGGATGCTTAAGTTTTTGTCCTAAGAAAGATAATTGTAATTTTGTTGGTAATATTGGAAGATAAGTTGATTCTCAGAAGAGGAAAAGATGCCCTTTGTAACTCAATGCCCAAATTGTCGATCGAAATTTACCGTACCAGAGCGTTCGATAGGCTCAAGTATGGATTGCATTTCTTGCAATAAGAGTTTTAGAATTTTGCCCGACACCGCATCAAGTTCAGAGCCTTACTTGGTCAAAGAAGAACCTCTTGCGCCAAAAGATGAAGAGATAGAAGTCCGTAAAGAATCGGGAAAGCGCAAGCGTAATAAGCTTGTAAAAAATGAGGAAGAAGAATTCTTCGAAGACACAGGACCCAGATACACTAATAGAAAAAAAGATTTTTTCTCGGGTGAAGGGGTAGCTCTTGATAACATTCTAGGGCTTATTGCTGTATTTTTGGGCTGCTTTACTTTGATGGCGGCTTCCTTTCCACTGATTGATCACCTCGTAATTCCTTTAGGGCTAACAACCATCGGGCTTGCTATTTATGCTGCTCTTTTAGATGGTAATGCTGTCAAGCGATTTACCTTTCCTTTATTGGCCCTGCTTATTTGTTCCCCTACTTTGTACATCATCATCAATTCTCCTGAATGGTTCAGAGAACTAAGAACCAAGCCTGTTTCAAAATCCATTAAGGATAAGTTTGTCTGGGTTGCACCTGGGGAACGACCTTTCCAACCTGAAAAATCTGACGAGCCAATCAATGCGGCCCAATATGGGATTCAACGAAACGATGTTCGGGTCGTTGTCTCTTTAGTGCGATACAGCAAAGTTGAATACACCCAGAGCAAAACCAAAAAGCTGACAAAAGACCCAAAAATTCAAATTATGCTCAAGGTCTTTAATGCAGGTTATGAAAAACCTTTCGAGTTTTCGAGTTGGCAAAGTTTTGGTAATGAGGTGAAACTTTACGATTCTAAGGGTGAAGAACTTACTTTATGGAAGCGGCCTATGGGGGCTTCAGAACTTACTATTCCTTCAAAAACAGTATTTTCAGGCAAAACAATTGAAGAAACCCTTATTTTTGATGCACCCTTTGAAAAGTTTGATGAACTTAAATTAGAGCTGCCCGTAAAGGCATTTGGAGAGGTTGAACCTGAAGAACTGCTTGATGCAGAGGGTAAACCCAAGCCTAAACCTAAAATTATGTTTATTTTACCTCTAAAGCTGATCTCGGGTTAAAATCTGATGTTATAATTAGGCGTAGACATTTCTTATTGGGGTTTGACCTATGCTTCTTAAAAAGAACTTAAAGAAAAAAGCTTTTACTCTGATTGAATTATTGGTGGTGATGAGTATTATTTCGGTTTTGATAGGCTTAATGTTGCCTGCTGTACAAAAGGCACGAGGGGCAGTTAATAGGCTTTCTTGTGCTAATAACTTAAAACAAATTTCCTTAGCAATGTGGCTTTATCACAACACCTTCGATACCTTGCCCGCAACTCGGGTGAGTGATCAAGGCGCAAGTTGGGCCGTTTTAATTTTACCAAACTTAGAACAAGAAAATCTTTATCGCAAGTGGGACACCAATAAAACCTACTACCAGCAATCTCAGGTAGCTCGAGAAACTGGCATTAAAGTTATGTTCTGCCCGGAAAGACGCAGTAGCGCTGCTGCTGGAATTAGTATTTCAGGTGACCAAGACACCACCGGGAAAACTGGGGGCACTCATATCCCGGGCGGCCTTGCTGACTACGCAACCAATATGGGTACGGTTTCAAAAGCTGCCACCGTGGGTGGGGCTACCTTTTTCAACAATGATGGGGCCTACCCCGCTTCTAGTGGGAAGGGTTATAATTTTAATATGATTCGTGATGGACTTTCCAACACATTTATGGCGGGGGAAAAGCATGTACCTGTTTCTAAATGGGGAGTGGGAACTTGGGACTCTTCCATCTACAACGGCGATATTTATCAAAGTATTAGCAGGGTAACTGGGCCTCAATATCGCATTGCCTCTACCATTGACGACTTGGAATGGCGTTTTGGAAGTTATCATTTTGGCATCATACAGTTTGCTTTTTGCGATGGTGGGGTACGAAGTATTCCGGTCAATACTTCAGAAGAAACCATCCGCAGACTTTCCAGCCGTAATGATGGGGAAGTTTTAACTGATTATTAATTACTTTTGAGCAACTAAGCTCCCTTTGCATTACAAGCGTTAAATTTAGCCGGCCAAACCTTTTATGTAACTTCTTGTAAGGTAACTTGATTGATTATTAAAGCTGAGGGGTTTATACTTTAACTTGCGTAATCAATGTTTTATTTAAAGGGTTAGCTCATTAGTAGTAGCATTTATAAAGAATTAGAAAACTCTCTCAAAAAAGGTACGAGTTGTTTTCTACCAGATGAACTTCAAGCCTTGGAGCTTTGTCTTGACTCCAACGGTAAGCCTATTTCCTGTGAAGGGAAAAGTTCACGCATTTTTCAGATGACGGATAAAGCCACCCAGAAAAAACTTGCTGTCAAATGCTATAACTTCAACGATCCTGTTCTCGAACAGCGCTATAAATATTTATCTGATATCAAACAAAAGAACGACCTTTCCTTTATCGTGCCCTGCAAATTTTTCCCTAACGGTTGCAATATTCTTGGGGTTCATTATCCCGTTCTGCTTATGGACTGGATTGAAGGGGTTCCATTTAAAGAGTTCATCAACCGAGCAGCCGGGGTACCTCGTATTCTTGATAAGTTGGGGCGGCTTATTATTCGCATCGAAAAAAAAATGTTTCGCACGGGGATGGCTCATTGTGCTATCGAACCCGATCACATTATGCTTGGCAGTAATTCTTCTGATGAGCGAGGCGTTTTAATTCTTCTCGATTACGATAATATTTGGGTTCCTGCTCTTGCTCACCGCAATATCATTGAACCTAGCGACACCGATTATCAACATCCTTTGCGAGTTCGGGAAGGGAATTATGGCCCGCTTGCTGATCGTTTTACTTTGTTCCTTTTATACATTTCCCTAAGTGTCATCCGAGTTATGGGGGCTAAGTTTCTTAAAGAAAAGGGCACCGAGAACGGAATTCTTTTCTCTCGAAAAGATATCGAAAATCCTAACGATTCTCAACTCTTAAAAGAATTGCTGGGGCAAAAAGATACTTTTGTTCGGGGCTTAGTCACCGAATTTCAAGAAGCGCTATCTCGACCTTTAGGATGGATTTCAACCCTTGAAGATACTGTTAACAGAATTAACGAAAACATTGAAAAAGGCAAATACTCTTGGCCTGAAATTCGCTTCGATAATTCCCCCGTCGCCCCTCCTAAAGATGAGGAAGAAGACGAAACTTTCAGCTTAAAAAACACTATTATTCGAATGTCTGCTGAAGCTGCAAATCGAGTGGTTCACGGCGATTTTGAAGAAGCTATTAGGCTTTATATTGAGTGCTGCGAGCGCGATCCAAGCAATCTTCCTTGTAGAAAGAAGCTTCGCGATGCCCAGATGAAAAATCTCGATAACAAGCCACCCACTGGATTTAGCATTGGATGGAGTAGCACTAGGTCTAAATTACAGTCTTTGACCAAATCGGGCCAGCATACTAAAGCTTTGGAAGTCGGCGAAATTGGATTAAGTACCAACCCTTGGGATAGTGCAGTGATGCGTTATATGGGTAGAGCTGCAGATGAGTTAGGATTTTCTGAAACTGCAAGCTGGTTATTCCAGTCTGCGTTAAAGATTAGCCCCAATGATATGGAAATATTGCAAGACCTTGCAGAGTTTCTTGTTAGGCAAAAGGACTTCCGATCGGCTCGCATTCTCTGGGAAAAAATTCATAGGCTTAACCCAACCGATCACGAATCTGCAGAAAAGGCCAAGGAGTTAGGCGCTGCGGAAACTATGAAGCGTATGGCAGATAACAAAGATGCAGGCCCTTCGCTTTTGCCCAAAGAAAATGCTTCTATTGCTGAGGAGCAACGGGCTCGAAATCTTATTGCAGAGCAACCACATTGGCCCAATCATTATATTGAACTTGCCAACATTCTTAAGAAATCTTACCGCTTTGCAGAAGCAGAACAAACATTGCGTAGGGGAATTATTCAATCGAACGGCGACAAGAAACTTCTGTTAGAATTTGCACACTTTGAAAAACAAATGCTGGGTAAGAGAATCGATGAGTTAAAATTTATTTTGTCTTTAGATGGAACTTGGTCTTTTGCAAAAATAGCCGAAGACTGTTTAAAGACCGAACAACGAAGGCGAGATTCTGAACTGCTCAAACTTCGAGCAGAGGCCGACCCCAATAATATGAATGCCAAGTTAGAACTTGGACAAATGCTTCTCGATTTGGGAGATATCGATGCCGCCATCACCGAATTACAACAATCGAGAAAAGATCCACGGTTAACTTGGAAAGCACTTAGCGCCCTAGGTAAATGCTTTTCTCTCAAGGGAAATACCTCCCTTGCTCGTAGGAACCTTGAAGATGCGTTAAAATCTTTGCCCCAAGAGGAAGAAGTAGCACGAAAAGAAATTCTTTTTATGCTTGCTGAAAGTTTTGCAGCATCGGGGGACTTTGCCAAGGCGGTTGAAATCGGCAACGATATCGCCAACATTGATTTCTCTTATCAAAGCATTGGAAAACTTTTAGATGAGTGGATCTTGCGATCCAAACAGGTTTAAGTAATTTTGCCTTTTCTGACCGATACGGGCTATAATAAAAAATATGGTTCTTATACGAATCTTAATGGTGCTGTTGATATTTTGCGCTGGTTGCAAACGCAATATGGCCATTTCTGATATTTCTAAAGGTGAGTCGATGACTGAAAAAACAATAAAAAGCGATGCGGAATGGATGACCCTACTCACACCGGAGGAATTTCGGGTAGCCCGAAAAAAAGGAACGGAACGCGCTTTCACTGGCGCAACTTGGGATAATAAAAAAGAGGGAATCTACAATTGTGTTTGCTGTGGATTACCTTTGTTTCATTCTTCTACTAAGTATGAATCGGGTACTGGTTGGCCGAGTTTTTGGCAACCTTTTCAACAAAATCATGTTGGACTTGTTCAAGATGCAGGGATTTTTATGGTTCGCACCGAGGTGATTTGCGCTAGATGTGATGCCCATTTAGGACATGTTTTTGAAGATGGCCCCAAACCCTCGGGCCTTAGGTATTGTATGAATTCTGCTGCTTTACGCTTCGAACAGGCACAACCTAACCCCTAATCCTTTTTCACACACCTTGATTGAAACGCTCTACAATCATAAAATCTTTTATGTGCGGGATTGGTATATCGGCTGTGCCCAGCCTTCCCAAGGCTGTGAGACGAGTTCGACTCTCGTATCCCGCTCTTCTAATTATAAAATCTTCACAATTATTAATACAAAATTGCTTTCAATGATCAAACTTTTTTGAGTATAGTAACTTTACTGGGAGGAGGGCTTCCCTTACATTTCACGGATGAAGCTTGTTCGGCTTTGTTGAATATTGACTTGTTTTTACAGAAAAAAAGGTTCTTTGATGAGGCAGACCTCGGCACGGCTGACCCAACCGAGTGGACCCGATGAATATTACGCCTACAAACAAAAAGTGTTTGTTGCTAGATTCTCCCGCAAGAACTAGCACCCCAAAGAACCTGAATTTACCAAATGGCCAAGTTACGGCCCGCTGGATTTACTTCCAGCAATGTTTGCGAGGTATAACCTGAAAAATTATCCTTGCAATAGAAGTATTTACAAAAAAAGGAGATTCTGTTTTGCCCACTTTACATTATGAGAAAATTATTGATTTAACTCATCCTATAGCTACTTCGATGCCTGTTTGGCCAGGCGACCCCAAAGTAGAAATTTTTACAAATGCAGATTTAAATACCGATGGGTTCAACCTTAATGTTTTTGCAATAGGCGAACATACGGGAACCCACATAGGTGTAGCTGCCCATTTTCAAACAGATGAAACCACGATTGATAAACTTGCAGTGACGACCCTTTTTCTTCCTTGTGTGGTCGCAAATTTAACCCAGTTCTGTGAAGACAACCCTGATTTTGAATTTTCGCTTTCTCATTTATCTAGTTGGGAAAGTATTCACGGTATTGTTCCCGCTGGTTCAATTTTTTTGGCGCACACGGGGTGGAGTAAGTATTGGGGTGAAGATAAATATTTTGGTAAAGCACCAGACAACAGCCTTCATTTCCCCGGCTTTGATCCAGAAGTTGTTAAATTCTTAATTGTCGCGAGGAAAGTCAGTGGCCTTGGAATTGATACCGCAGGAATCGACCCAGGAAAAGATGCTTTCTTTGCATCGAATAAAGTTCTGTTACACGGCCAAAGGTTTCATCTTGAAAATTTAAATAACTTAAGTCAACTTGCAACAGTAGGGTCGCATCTTTTCATTGGAGCATTAAACATCACGGGGGGCACCGGTTCGCCGGCCCGAATCATTGCGTTATCTCCTTAACTTTAAATCTTCAATTATCACTTCTCCTGTTTGTCTGCCTGATTGCATTGCACCTTGTTGTGAAGCAATGCCAAGGTAATCTCCACAACAATAAATCCCATCCCCGCCCATAGGCACTTTATAAGGCAAATGTAATGCAGATGGTTCTTGATTAGGCAAAGCCCCCTCAATGTTATAAGTACGAAGGTGCGACCAATTTTCGACTTCGCTTCCGAACCATTCTTTCATCTGAGCCAACACCTCCTGAATTAAAACCTCATTTGATAAATCTAAATAATTAAGAACAGAACAAGAAATTAGAGACTGGCCAGGTGGGGCGTAATCTTTGCATACATTACTAGGAACAGAAAGGTTTATAACAGGCCCTTTACCTTCTGCGTTTAGAAATAGAATTGGTTTTGATGTTGGTGCTTTTATTGCTGCAAAATAAAGAGTCTTTACTGTTTTCCATTTCACGGGTTCTGCCTTTTTTAAAAGCAATGCTGCTTGCTTCTCATTTACAGCCAATACGATTTTATTTGCTTGATAAGTTTTACCAGAAGCCATCTGTATGGTTTTCCCTTGACCGGCGCTTTCATTTTTATGAATTGCAACTACAGCATCATTCAAATGAATTTTTTCAGGATCAAGATGTTGGGCAAGTTGTCTAGGAATACTTTCCATTCCTAAACTCGGGAGAGAAATATCACCTAATGCAGCCATTCGGAAGTTTAAATCAAAAGCCCGACTTGATGTAAGCAAATTATTTTCAAGAAATATGCCAGCATAGAGTGGCTTAAAAAAACGTTCCACGATTGAAGAACTGAAGCCGAAAGCTCGAAGCCTTTGAAGGGTGGTCACCTCAGGTTTTGCTAAAAGTTTATCCAAGGGTGGAAATGTTACTGCAAAGCGAAGTAAGCCAATTAAAAGCTTATCTTTAAGAGTCCCTACGGGAGAAAATAACCCTCCTAGAGCTGTAAAGATATTTCTAAACGGGTCTGCTAGGGTATAAAATTTATTATCAAAACGGATCACTGCACCCGGAAAAAATTTATGCAACTTTAGTTCTGCGTAAGAAAGATATTTCTGAGCCTCTGGGTAAGCGGTTTGCAAAACTTGAAAACCTCGGTCAAGTCGAAATCCATTCAAAACATCGGTTCGAATTCGACCCCCCACTTGATCCGATGCGTCAAGAAGTTGGTAACAGATGTTATGATTTTTTAAAGTGCGAGCACAACATAAGCCCGCAAGCCCTGCTCCTACAACTACCACCTCAGAATTATTGTTCATAAAAGAAAGTCGCATTTAATACAGTAAATTAAAAAGGTACCAACGCATTAATAACATTCGCTAGGGTGCGAATTCAAAAAGCGTTGGTGATTAAAGTTAAAACAAATAGCATAGAGTTTTATCTTAATCGAGGCAATGAGCGCCATGAGTTATTGCAGCGCCCATTCTTAAAAGGGATGCAATCATAATGGTTTCGGCTATTTCCTGTTCGGTAACGCCTGCATGTTTTGCTTTTTCCTTGTGAATTTCAAGGCAGTAAACGCATTGGGTTGTCATAGCGACAGCGAGGGCGATTAATTCTTTATTTTTTACAGAAATTGCACCTTCCTGCATAACCTGTTTGCTGAATTGTCGATAACTGGCATAAGCATCGGGAACAAGCTGAGGCATTTTTTTTAATTTGTCGAGTTGCTTCATTTCGTACATTTAAAACTCCTTTTCGGGTTGGGTAAAATAAGTATTTTAAAAAGATTATAATGAACCAAGGGTTTCTCCCAACAAAAAATCCATTCTCAAGAAAATTCTTTCCACCTGATTTTTAAGCTTTGAAACCCTTGGGGGAATCCAAGGCGGTGTTTTACCCGTTACAGGCGCTTAATTCCCTACTGCTTTACAGACTATTTCAAATCTTTTCTTTTTTTTCTTCAGGTTCGATTCCATAAACAGCGTGTTGCTGCGAATATTATATTAGATATTTTGATCAGCAATTTTTTATGAGGAACATTCACAATGATCAGTCAAATTTTAAGGCGGTTAGAAATCCCCAGTTGCTTGGCTTTAATTGGCCTGCTAGGAAGTATGGCCGAAGCTCAGGTAGTTTCTGCCCCTGCCAATTTTAAAAGTGGGCCCGGTGCTTCAAGGGCGTCTTATTCCTATGCTCCAAAGTCACTGCTACCAAATCAATTTCAGCAAGGTGGTTTTAAGATTACTTATCTCACCCCAGGATTTGCTGCGGACCGAGCTAATTTCAGAAATGGAGATGTGATTATTCAAGTGAATGGCAAGTCATTCCGATCCGAAGACGAACTCTTTAGCTTATTGCGTCAATCAAATTTCGCATCAAAGATAACTTATTTTGAAGCAGGAACTGGAATTGTAAAAATGCGAGAAGTCAAACACTTGTTTGCCAAGATGGGATTGTATGGGGAAATAGTTCCGCTGAATGGGCCGCCTGCAGGGAACATGCAACTACCAATAGGGGTTCCCCCCGGAGCAATATTTCCCCCACCCGGATCTATTATACAACCGCCTTCAGGGCCAGCTTTACCAAGCCTTTAACTAATAATTTTAGAACCACCAATAAAGAAAGGGCGAGTCATAATGACTCGCCCTTTCTTTATTAAGCGTAAATTTATCGAAGGAACCTACCAAACTTAAGAGACAATTTCCCCAAGCCATTGTTCGATATCAATCCAAACTGTCAACTTGCAAGTATCTTGCAACAAAACATGACGGCCATCCAAGATTTCAACATATTTTAAAAGATCAGAAGGGGCAGTATCTGCAAATTGTCTAGAACCCAAATGAGAGGTCACTTTATCGCCTGTGCCGTGTAGCAGTAGAGTTGGCGTTTGTAAAACCTGAGGATTTTTTAAAAGCCTTTGAGCAGCTTTAGTGCATTGCAAAAATAATCCAGCAGTAACTTTTCTTTGAAAGAGAGGATCATTTTTTATAGCCTCAATAAAATCTGAATCCCGTGACAAATCGTCGTAGTTTAATTTGTTATCGAAAGATAATAATGGGAGTAACAAATTTATCATTGAAGCGCTATTTTCAAGCCACCAAGGCACCTTTATATTTAATAATAACCAAGGGGATAGGGCAACGCAGGCGTGAATACTTTGAGGATAATTCATTGAATAGGCCAAGGCTTGCTGAGCCCCAAGGCTATGGCCTAATAGAATGATGGGAACATCGGGGTGCATTTTTTCTAGTTCACCCTGAAACAATCTCATATCATCAATTAGGGTTTCATAGGACCCAGCATAGCCAACGGGGCCTTCCGATTTTCCTGAACCTCTGCGGTCAAATCCATAAACGGCGAAACCTTTTTTTTCAAGTCTTTCTGCAACATTTATAAACATTCCAGAATGGTCGCCAAGGCCGTGTACAACCCAGATCACACAGCGGATGGCTTTCTCGGGTTGCCAGCCCTGCCAATAAAGGCGTAGCCTATCTTTACCAAGAAAATTTCCTTCAAAGTGATACATCTACCGTTTGACCTTCGTCTTTTAATTAATCACTCGCAACTCAAGAGCTACCGTTGATAATGATATTACTCTTGTAATTTAGCATTTAAAATAACATAGGAAGAAGAAGCTGCTCTATGAAATCCACCACTGAATACCTAACTTTTCATCTTACTGAAAGAATGGCTTTTATTAATATAACGCCCGAGGTTGAAAGAGTCGTTAAAAAAAGCGGTATTAAAGAAGGAATTGTGCTTTGTAACGCAATGCATATTACTGCATCTGTTTTTATTAATGATGACGAAGCTGGGTTGCATCACGATTACAAAAAATGGCTTGAAACAATCGCCCCTTTTAACCCTTCTTCCGAAATTTACCACCACAATCGCACCGGGGAAGATAATGCGGATGCGCATATCAAACGACAAATAATGGGAAGGGAAGTGGTTGTTGCTATTACTAAAGGCAACCTTGATTTCGGACCTTGGGAGCAAATCTTCTATGGCGAATTTGATGGCAAAAGGCCCAAACGCGTTCTGATTAAGGTTCTGGGCGAATAAGTCGCTAACCTTTTATTACCCTAGATCCTTTCCTTGTGATTGCTTTCCTTTAATGCTAACTTAAAGTAAATCTTCCACTTCAATTTAAGGCTTTTTTATGGCTGCAGGCAATAATAGTACGATTATTCATATCGATATGGATGCTTTTTTTGCCTCGGTTGAGCAACTTGATAACCCTACGCTTCGAGGTAAGCCAGTCATCGTTGGTGGCAGGCCTGGCGGTAGGGGTGTAGTATGTGCTGCTTCCTATGAAGCAAGGGTTTTTGGCATACATAGTGCAATGCCATTAAAGACAGCAACGCGGCTTTGTCCTAATGGGATATTTTTACCTGTAAGATTTGAACGCTACGCCCAGGTTACCACACAGATACGCGAAATTTTTCACCGCTACACCCCTATTGTCGAACCCCTAAGCGGGGATGAAGCTTTTCTTGACATTAAGGGAAGCGAATCACTTTTTGGTAGTGCAGAAACTATAGGCAGACAAATCAAGAAAAATATTTTAGATGAAACTGGGCTTACCGCATCTGTAGGAATAGCGCCTAACAAATTTCTTGCAAAGTTGGCAAGCGATTTAAAAAAGCCCAATGGCTTTGTCATCATTAATCCGGAACAAGTTCACGAAATACTTGAGCCCCTGCCGGTGGGGAAAATCTGGGGGGTTGGAAAGAAAGCCGAACTTAGGCTTCACGCCCTCGGTTATAAAACAATTGGTCAAATAGCCAAAGCCGACCCTAACGCTCTCAATATGGCTTTTGGCCCCTCTGCAATTCATCTTTACGAATTAGCCCACGGCATTGATTCTCGCTTGGTTACCCCCGACCGGGTTGCTAAATCCCTTAGTGCTGACACCACTTTTTCTGAAGATACTGAAAACAAAGAAGTTCTTCGGGATAAATTACTTGAACTAGTCGAACACTTAGGAATGCGGTTGCGAAGTAGAGGTATCCGAACCGCGGTGATTGAGGTTAAGCTTCGATCCTCTGATTTTGAAACTCGAAGCGTTTCCAAAACCTTAGCGGAACCTGCAAATGAAACCTTAATTTTATGGAAAGAGTCCAAAATATTATTAGAAAAACTATTTGGTTATAAGTTATTGCCTGCTCGGATGATTAGTCTTGGTGCAAGTCGGTTGGTAAGGCAAGGGGAAATCCAAAGGGGTCTTTTTGAAGTACAGGAATTCAAAAAGCTAGGGGCGATCGATAAAACAATGGATGCGATTAAGGAAAAATTTGGTTCAGATTCAATAGGAAGGGGCAGTTTTCTGGGTTCTGATAACAAAAATCGCAAGAAAGATCAAAACCAGACCTAACCCCCCTTGTTTTACGGGCTATTTTTACCTAAATTTTTCATAAGTGGCTTATTTGCTTTAGCAAAGCCAATGGCGGCGTAGCTCAGCGGTTAGAGCAGGGTCTTCATAAGGCCAAGGTCGCTGGTTCAATTCCAGCCGTCGCTATTTTTTCCCTCTTCTTAAATTGGAAGAGTTCTTGTCTTTCTTCGAGCCATAACTTTCTAATAAATTTTTCCTTCTTAATCTTATCTTAAGATTCACTTAGTAAACTACTTTTATTAAAACTCAGAGTTTTTAAATTAAAAGGACGGTATTATTATGGTTCTTCTGAAAAAAGTTATTTTTATTTGCTGCATAACCTTTTGCATAATTGTGCCTAAAGCTTTATATGCACAGAACTGGCCTCAGTTTCGTGGCCCAGATGGCAACGCTTTCAGTTCCGATTCTAAAATCCCTTCTTCTTGGTCTGATATCAATAGTATGCTTTGGAAAACTCCTCTGCCTGGCAAAGGTTCTTCTAGCCCTATTGTCTGGGGCAATCGTCTTTTTATCACCTGTTTTGACAACTCTGCAGGTAAAATCGAGCGTTCCCTAATTTGCATTGATAAAACCTCAGGTAAAATTTTATGGAAATCTCTTGTTAATTCTGACACCCCGGACGATTCTTACTCGGGTTACCTTACCCAACACGGCTATTCCAGTAGCACGCCTGTAACCGATGGAGAATCGGTTTTTGTTTTCTTTGGGAAATCTGGTGTACTCTCCTTCGATTTTACAGGTAAGCAACTCTGGAAATCGAGTGTAGGAACCAAATCTGGTAATCGCAGGTGGGGTTCTGCATCTAGTTTAGTTCTTCATAGGGATTTAGTCATAGTTAATGCATCGGAAGAAAATCGCGCAATCATAGGTTTAAATAAAAAGACGGGGGCCGAAGTTTGGAAAGCACAGGGTGATAAAATCGAACTTTCCTACACCACTCCCTATATTTTAAATCCCTCCAAAGAAAAACCGCTTATCATTGTTCCGGTTCCCAATGAAATTTGGGCCTTAAACCCAGAGAATGGCAAACTTGTTTGGTTTGCTGAAACCTCTTTAGATGGCAATATCTCACCTACCATTGCTGCTAAGGACGACTTACTTTTCTGTTTTGGTGGCTTTCCATCAACAAAAACCGTTGCCCTTAATTCTCAGGGTAAGGGAGATCTGACCAAGAATATCACCTGGACCAGTTCTGATTCTTCCTATGTTCCCTCGCCTGTAGTCGTTGGTGAACACCTTTACTGGGTAAACGACCGCGGACTTGCCTATTGTTGTGAAACGAAAACAGGAAAAATCATTTACAAAGAAAGACTTCCTATCAAGGCATCGGGTGGAGCAGCACGGCCCGTTTATGCTTCAATGATTGCAGTTAATGATAAGCTAATTGCGGTCACAAGGCAGGAAGGTACCTTTGTATTGGAAGCAAGCCCAGTATTTAAATTGGTTGCGCACAATAAAATCACTGATAGCACCGATTTCAATGCTTCACCGGCTATAAGTGAGGGTAAACTTTTCCTCCGCTCTGATAAGTTTCTTTATTGCATTAGCAATTAGTAAAATTGTTCTTTTGCAATATATAAAAACCAGTCTTCATCCTATTTAAGAAATCTATGGAGATCAAATTTGATCTTCACAGATTTCAAGGGTACTCTAATGTTATAACCCACCCGGAGTAACCTTATGCGTTTGTTTAAAACTTCGTTAATCTGCCTTGGCCTTGCCTCTTCATTTTCTTTAGCTCAAACACCCGACCTTATTATTCATAATGCTAAGGTCGTTACGGTCGATAATAAATTCACGATCGTGCAAGCGATGGCCATCAAAGATGGAAAAATCTTACAAACAGGAAGCAATGAAGAGGTATTAAAATCTAAAGGTTCAAGTACAACTCTCAAAGATTTGCAAGGGAAAACAGTTCTACCCGGGCTTATTGATTCTCATGTTCATCCTGCAAACGCTGCTATGCACGAATTTGATCATCCAATTCCTGCATTTCAAAACATTCAAGATGTTCTTGATTACATCAAGGCAAGGGTCAAGATACTTCCTAAGGGTGAATGGATTGTTTTAAACCAAGTATTTATCACGCGACTTAAAGAGCAGCGCTACCCGACCAAAGCAGAAATGGATGCAGCAGCCCCTGAAAATCCTGTTTTTTATGGCACAGGACCCGATGCCTCACTTAACTCACTCGCTCTAAAACTTAGTAAAATCGATAAGAATTTCACCATCAATGATGGTGGTGCAGGAAAGGTCGAAAAAGATCCTATAACGGGTGAACCGACCGGAATCCTTCGGAATTGTTCGCGCTTTGTTAAAACTTCCCAGCCCTCATTACGAAAACCAACCGAGGCCGATTACCTCGAAAAGTTACACCTCCTCATTAAAGATTACAACAGCGTCGGCCTTACAGGCATCATTGACCGGGCTGCAGGAACCGCATCGCTTGATCGTTTTAAAACCCTTAAAGATGCACAAAAACTTACCATCCGACTTGCGGCCTCTTATATGATGGGCACCGGTAGCACCCTTCAAAGCCTTGAAACCGATATCGCCAAGCTCGCTACCCATCCGCTCCGAATGCCTAACAATATGATTCGCATTATAGGAATCAAGATTTTCCTTGATGGTGGAATGCTTACGGGTAGTGCGTACATGCAAAAGCCTTGGGGCATTAGTAAGATTTATTCCATCGATGACCCGAGTTACCGAGGTTTGTTATTTCTTTCCCGAGATAAATTATTGGGGATGGCAAAAGCGACTGTAAAAAATGGCCTGCAATTCACCGCACACACCGTAGGAGATGGGGCCGTTGAAACTTTGGTCGGTGTTTATGATGAAATCAACCGCACCACCCCGGTAAGAAGCACCCGTCCCTGCATTACTCATTCGAATTTCATGTACAAGCAGGCCATTGAAAAAATGGTGGAAATAGGAATCGTTGCAGATATTCAACCTGCTTGGCTTTATTTAGATAGCCATACCCTAGCAGCACAATTTGGCGTGGAAAGGTTGGAGTACTTCCAACCACTTCAAAGCATTTTTAAAGCAGGTGGAATTGTGGGTGGAGGTTCTGATCATATGCAGCGCATTGATTCCTTTAACTCGGTAAACCCTTACAATCCTTTTCTTGGCATGAGTGTTGCCATTAGCCGTAAAGGAAAATTCTACCCTCAAAAGCTTAGGCCAGAGCAGGCTTTAACACGAGAACAAGCGATCCGCTTTTACACGATGAACAATGCCCATCTAATGTTTTTAGAGAAAGAAACTGGTTCTCTTGAAGTGGGAAAACTAGCTGATTTCATTGTTTTAGATCGTGACATCCTCACCTGCGAGGAAGATCAAATCATGCATACAAAATGCCTAGAGACCTATCTATCAGGTAAGCAGATCTATGCTGCAAAATAAAACATCGTTGCAGAAAAAGAATTCTTGCAACGATGTTAATAACTGGACTTTTGCAAATTCAGGCCAACCCCAGTTTTTGTATGACCTGATCGGTGGACCTAGAAAACTCTGTCGCCTGCCGGATGGCCCAAGACAATGTATCCCTGAGTGTTTCCCGAAGGATCGCCCGACAAAGCTTGGCCGATGGTAGTCAGCTTTTGGAGTGCCCAATCATGCGCATGACCCTGCCCGAGTTGGCGCATCTGGAGATTTTGCCAGTTGCCAGCCGCCCTGAGCTTGGCCTCTATGGCGACGGACATTCTGCCAGGGGCTAGGTGCAGAAATGCTTGATCCATCGGGAAACCAGTCGGCCGTCATTCCCACGAAGGTGGGAAACCAGTCGCAACCGGCTTCACACTGGCTCCCTGCGTTTTACTTAGGCTCAGGTATCAGCGGCCGGGCGTCCCAGACCTTCACCGTCTTATCCAAGCTTGCCGACGCCAGCCGTTTCCCGTCCGCGCTAAACGCCACGCTCATGACCCAGTCGGTGTGCCCTTTCAGAGTGAGCGTCTCCTGACCGCTGGTGGCGTCCCACACCTTTACCGTCCGATCCCAGCTTGCCGACGCCAGCCGTTTCCCGTCCGCGCTAAACGCCACGCTCCAGACCCCGCTGGTGTGCCCTTTCAGAGTGAGCGTCTCCTGACCGCTGGTGGCGTCCCACACCTTCACCGTCTTATCCCCGCTTGCCGACGCCAGCCGTTTCCCGTCCGCGCTAAACGCCACGCTAAAGACCAGGCTGGTGTGCCCTTTCAGAGTGAGCGTCTCCTGACCGCTCGTGGCGTCCCACACCTTCACCGTATTATCGTGGCTTGCCGACGCCAGCCGTTTCCCGTCCGCGCTAAACGCCACGCTATAGACCCCGCCAGTGTGCCCTTTCAAAGTGAGCGTCTCCTGACCACTCGTGGCGTCCCACACCTTCACCGTATCATCCCGGCTTGCCGACGCCAGCCGTTTCCCGTCCGCGCTAAACGCCACGCTCAGGACAAAGTTGGTGTGCCCTTGTAACATGAGCATCTCCTGACCGCTGGTGGCGTCCCACACCTTCACCGTATTATCGTTGCTTGCCGACGCCAGCCGTTTCCCGTCCGCACTAAACGCCACGCTACTGACCCCGCTGGTGTGCCCTTTCAGCGTGAGCGTCTCCTGACCGCTCGTGGCGTCCCAGACCTTCACCGTCTTATCCCAGCTTGCCGACGCCAGCCGTTTCCCGTTCGCACTAAACGCCACGCTCCTGACCCCGCCGGTGTGCCCTTTCAATGTGAGCGTCTCCTGACCGCTCGTGGCGTCCCCAACCGCACCGCTGAGAGCCACGGTGATCTTGGTGGGCGTTGCGTCGTCTGCCAAGGCAACTGCGCCCACCATTAGCATTAGTCCCAATGCGAGAGAGGTGTTTTTCACGGTAGTCTTCCTTCTGTGGGGTGATAGAACAAAAACTTCAACGCTTAGATCTTACCTCGGCGAAACTGGGTACGCAAGCTGCTTACTGAGTGCCTACCCGGTGATGGTAGCCGAGACGGCAGCGGACCAGGGTCCGGTTTCGGCTTTGGCCGTCAGGGGAAAAAGCAACGCCAAATTAAATCTGGATGTCCCCTTTTCTTCCCAGTGAGAGTACCAGCGTATCTACCTCATCTTGGGTCAACATGTGGGTCCGCAAGGCTATTAACAACGTGCCGTCCTCAGATTTGTAGTAATAATCTTCCCAATCGTGCAGGCAGTGGTCTGTCCCCGTGCGAATGGAGGAAAACCAGAACCGTGGAAACATGTCTGTGAGGTCAATTTCAACTGCATTAGCAGCCGCGAATTGGGATAGGATGTCGTCATCCGGCGACAAATGTAATTCCATGTCGACAACCTTGCCGGAAAGGTCGAAGAGCCAATCAAAAATCTTGCCACTGTCTTCAAATTGGTACTCTTTGTCTGCAATCTTGAGTCTTGACAAGCCGATCGGAAGATTCTTCTCTAGCCAAATGCGGACGGAATCATTGCATTCGATCAATAACCAATTCATAATGTTCATTGATTTTAATCCCTGAAACGGCCCCACGAGTCCAGAAGGAAAGGCAGAACCTTTCCGCTTTTCCGGAATACGAGTCAAGCGCGGTTGGCGCCGACGCACCCCGACCCCTTTCCTTCCCCTAAAGAGCAACCGGAACTGCGTTCATTTGTCGTTGCCAATCCGTTTGAGAGGAATCAAATCCTTGGGGAGCATCCAGATTCGCACCGTGCCGTCGCCACCTCCCATTGCGAGCCGTTGCCCGTCTGGGGAAACGGCTATGCCACCGTAGGTCAGCGGGCATTTTTGGGTGTGGAGAAGCCGTCCGGTGGACGGGTTCCACGCCTTCCAGAACGGTTCCCTTTTTTGTCCCTTCTCGCTATCGAAGCCGCCGGTAAAGAGGATTTTGGAGTCGGGACTGAAAGCGAGGCAAAAAATGTCGTCGATGCCGATGGTGCCCTGAACGATACCAGTTTGGGCCCGGAAAGATTTTATTATTTTTTCTTGGCGCAAATCGTAAATGCACACCGCTTTGTCGGCTGCGAAAGCAAACAATTGGCCGTCGGGCGAAAAGGCGAAAGTCCGGAGACCCCCTGAGTCGGGAAAACTGGCCGTTCGTTTTTTGGCTTGTACGTCCCAAAACTCAACCGCATTATCGGGCGCCAGTAGAGCGTCGGGGGTCGAGTTCGATTTTCCCCTCTGGACGGCTACGACCTTTCCACCTGGCGAAAAAACAACAGCAGCATGATACCACCCGGGTTCGGAAATGCTGAACCGCTTTTTCCCCGTCTCGAGGTCCCAGAAGTGCGCCTTCGAGTTGGCCGTGGCAAGGGTTTTCCCATCGGGTGAGAAACTGACGCTGTTTATATTGTTAAGTCCGCTGCGATCTTCGTCATGGAGCAAACAGCGGTGCTCTTTGGAAGTTTTCAGGTTCCAGATCTTGACCGGGACGGGCGGCATGTTTTCGTCGTATTCGAGGGTTATCTTGTCTTTATCGATGGTGACCTTCGCATGCGGTCTATCATCGAACCCGACCGCCAGCAACGGCGCAGTTGGCGAGAAGGCCAGACTGGTCGCCTCCCAGTGGTCCTCGGCGTGGTGAAACACCTCCTTGCCGGTGCTGATTTCCCACACTTTGACGAGTCCGCTCGTGGGGATTTGGTCGAAATCGCCCGCTTTGGGTGGTTTCCTGCCCGCGGCCGCCAACCATTTGCCGTCCGACGAAAAACCAACGGCGCGGCTGACAATGCCCTTGAAAACGACCGGATCCTGAGCCAAGGCCAGGGACCAATAAAATGGCCAGAGCAGCGCGGCGAGCAGCAGAAACTTGGCAATGCGAAATCTCATCGAAACTTCTCCTCAGGACAAACGAAATTGAAGTCGAACATCTTCCACCTTCAGCCAATCGTATCGCACGTGATTTGCCTGTCTAGCGGGGTGGCGCGACCAGTCCTTCCCGGGTTTTCAAACTCTCGTCGTAGAACTTGGTGTAGCCAATAGACCTGATCGTGCTGGTGACCGCCACGCCAGCGCTCGTGGTTGAGTTGATCGTCATCGTAAAGGTGATCTGGGCGTCAACGTACCCTGATCGGCTCGCCTGGGGGTAGCGTTGCACGACATACAGGATTCGCGCAGTCACCCCATCTATGGCCGCCGCCTCCGTTGTGGTGACCGTATCCCCTCGCGCATTAAGCTGTGCAATTACCTCTTTCACGCGAGCCGTCATCCAGTTGGTCTGGCCAGACCACGAGAAGATGTGGGCGATGTCCGTTGTTTCCGGATAGTTATCAGCGCCGCGGTTGGTTTCCGCAATGTGAGCCATCACCCGTATGTGGATCTGGGTTCGGAAGGTTTCGGTGGCCAAGTAGGCGTTGGCGAGGAAGATCCCGAGGGCGAAAGGTGAAACCGGCCCCTGCGCCATTGCCAACATCACCGGCGGCAGGCGGCCTTGGAACGCAAACCCGCCAAAGGCGAACACGGGCGGAATCACCACCCCAACGGGCTCGAAAATCCTGACGCCAAAGGGGGGCGCATTGGGTTCCTTGGCCTTTTCCGTC
>Ga0335396_10001024_pt1 | contig 37329 bp, 27 predicted proteins | sample FRY02_FD_205743 | JGI IMG/M metagenome (GOLD analysis project Ga0335396, IMG submission 205743) | Freshwater microbial communities from Lake Fryxell liftoff mats and glacier meltwater in Antarctica - FRY-02 (spades assembly) (version 2) | ecosystem: Environmental > Aquatic > Freshwater > Ice >... | reverse complement strand
AACGGTCTGATGTTGCCACGCCCGCAAGTTCCGCCGGGAATTTAGCATTCCGGCAAAAATGCGACAACCCGAGTTTTGAAAGGCAAAAATAACCGAAATATCGATGTCGAAATCGACCTGAATCCAGGTTTCTCAGTTCTCAAAAAGACCATTCTCCTGAAATACGGTTTTTGAACAGCAACAAATTGCACAAAGTCTCCCCGACTGATTTGCCTAAGCGTCTCGGAATTTGCAAATAACAAGTCATAGCCGTGGCTACGTCGCGTTGCATGAACATCCTGACAGCGCAACTCATCCACGTATCGCGCCTCGACCGCTCGGAGGATTCGACAGAACCATCGCTGATTCAATACGCTCCTCTGGTTCGTTTTACTCTGATGACAACTCCTTTGCCAGTTAGTACATTGCTTCGGTGTAACACGCTTTGACATGTGCCAACGGCAAAGGCGTGTGAAATTGGGTGAAACACACCAATTCCTACCTCATTGCAGTAGTGGGTTATTTTTCCACCCTACAGCAAATACACACTGCCCGTTCGTTTCTTGAAAGACTGTTTCTCATGTTGCGTACCACGATTCTTTGGATGTCATTTCTCTTCGTTGCTGCTGTGACTTCTACACCGTCTCTGCATGCTGAAGATAACACGGCGACCGGAGTTGTGTTTGTTGATGCGAACGATAATCGAACGCTGGATGCCGGTGAAACGGGACTTGCCGGAGTATCCGTTTCCAATGGCAAAGACGTCGTTGAAACGGACAGCAGTGGGCGATACAAACTTGCCGTCGATAACGATTCCATCGTGTTTGTGATCAAGCCGAGCGGCTATCGGGTCGTTACAGATAAGGACAATCTGTCGCGGTTTTACTACATCCATAAGCCCGCTGGGTCGCCCAAGGACCTGAAGTTTCCTGGTGTTGAACCGACCGGTCCGCTACCAGCGGAAATCAATTTTCCGCTGTACCATGTTGATGAGCCGACATCTTTTGATGTGATCTTCTTTGGCGATCCACAGCCCCGCGACCAGAAAGAAATCGACTACATCGCTCATGACGTTGTGGAAGATCTGGTCGGCGTCAAAGCGGCATTTGGCGTGACGCTGGGCGACATTCTGTTTGACGACCTGAGTTTGTTCGACAGCCTGAATCGCACGATTGGAAAGATTGGGATTCCGTGGTACAGCGTCATTGGAAATCACGACATCAACTACGCTGCCGATACTGATGAACTCAGCGACGAAACTTACGAACGAGTTTACGGCCCGGCCTACTTTTCATTCAACTATGGTTCGATTCATTTTCTGGTGATCGATGACATTCACTGGATGAAGGAAGGCGAAAAGAAACTGTACCGTTCGGGCCTTAGCGAAAAGCAGCTTGAGTTCATTGAAAATGATTTGAAGCACGTGCCGCAGGATCAATTGGTGGTGGCCATGATGCACATTCCACTTGTCAGATCGACGCCATGGATTGAGCCGCGTCGTGAAAAACTCCTACGACTGTTGGAATCACGCGAGCACTGCATTTCACTGGCTGGACATACGCATCATCATGAGCATGTGATGATGACAGAAACCGATGGCTGGAAAGGTCGAAAGCCACATCATCACATGATCAACGTGACTGTTTGCGGAGCGTGGTGGTCCGGAAAGCCGGATGAGCATGGAATTCCTCATACGATGTGCGCGGATGGAACTCCGAATGGTTACACAGTGATGCACTTTGACGGCACAAAGTACTTGCTGGACTATCGTGCCGCACGACGAGGCGCGGATGAACAGATTCGAATCACAGTTCCGGAAGTTGTACCGGTGGCTGACGCTGCGGCTCAGGAAATTCGTGCGAACGTGTTCAATGCGTTTCCTGACGCGGTTGTGGAATGGCGTTTGAACGATGGCGAGTGGCAAGCGATGCAGAAGACAATAGGTGAAAGTGATCCAATTTTTCAAATGCTGTTTGATGAAGAACAAATATTGCTGCCAAACAATTTGCCGTGGAGAAAGCTCGCCAAACCAATGGTCTGCCCACATCTTTGGAGGGCGACTTTAACCACCGCTAAGGAAAAAGGGACTCACCTGATTCAGGTCCGCGCGACGAATCCCAACGGGCAGATTTTGATCGGTGAACGCATCCTGCGAGTTGAGTAGATCACCTGACAACAAGGATTGAGTTCTAATGTCGATTCCCATTGCGACTATTCACGACGTTCGTGCGGCAGAATCGGTGATCCGTCAGCACTTATCCGCATCACCGTTGACCCGGTCGTATGCTCTTGAGAAAGAGCTGGGTTTGCCAGCAGGTCGTCGAGTCTGGTTGAAAGACTACGGCTGGACTCCGTCTGGTTCCTTCAAGCTGCTGGGCGGTCTGAACTGGATGGCGAATAATCTCCCGCGAATCGGATCGCGCCCCGTCGCCGCGCATTCATCGGGTAATTTTGCATCGGGAATCGCATTCGCCGGGATGCGATATGACAAACGCGTCATCATTGTGATGCCGGAAACAGCTCCCGTGGTGAAATTCAATCTGACACGATCATTTGGTGCGGAGATTCGAACCTACGATATCACTCAGGATCACATCACCGGTGACCGAGAACGCATGATTCGCGAGATCGTTGATGTTGAAGGTGCAATACAAGCATCTCCCTACGACGACCGTTACGTGATCGCAGGCAACGGAGTTGGTGCTCTGGAAATTGTGGCAGAGCTGAAAGCGCAAGATCGGACTGTCTCGCAGTTTCTGTGTCAGGTCAGTGGCGGCGGATTGATGGCCGGTCAGGCGCTGGCCATTGCGGATGGTTTCCCGGATGCTGCGATTATTGGCGTCGAACCTGAAACAGCCAACGATTTTTGTCAGTCGCTGGCTGCCGGCGAGCGCGTGCGACTCGATCGTCCGACGAGCATTTGTGACGGGTTGTTGTCCTACGACGTCGGCGAACAGAATTGGCCAATTCTGAAGCAGTACGTCACGGCGGCAGTTTCTGTGCCCGATTTAGAAACGCGGAACGCGATGCGGTGGCTCTACAACCATCACGGTTTGCGGACTGAACCGTCGGGCGTCATCACTGTGGCAGCCCTGTTGAACGATCGCGTCAGTACTGATGGTGAAGGTGACGTGGTTGTCGTTGTGAGCGGCCGTAATGTGGACGACGAACGCTTCCGCGATTGGATTGCGTAAACTCAATCCCTCACTTTCGTTTCTGGTTCCGGAAATTCAAAATAAGCCACTTAAAATGCGTCAGCAAGGGATTCCCTCCCGCCGCCAACAATTTTCCAAATAGACAAGTGTTCAACTGGTGGAGAGAGCGCTATCGGGTGCATGGATGCGTTAAAGAACTCGCCGCCAGCGAAAAAGAAGCCCGTGAGTCTAAACTCGGTCTATGGAACGAACCCGATCCAATCGCTCCCTGGGACTGGCGAAAGCAAGAGGTGGACAAGCAGAAGTAGGCGGGCCCGAGGCGACCATGCCACCCTGGATTCGCCCCATTTTCGTAGGGTGCGTGAAGCAACGCTCAACGCACCAGTTCTGGCCTGCGATGCTGCAACCCGGCCTTCCAACACGACATCTATCGCATTGTTGTGTTTCGCTGCGCTGCATACACCCTAAGAGTCGCAAGCGAACTACTGGCGATCCAGTTCCACCGGATAGGGTAATAGGAAACCGCTCGATCTTTATTCAAACCTGTTTCAACAACCCGTCAACGATTGCCGCAGATTCCTTGCTCGACGGCAGAAACTCCGGAGCTGCGGAACTGGCTTTGTAGGCCGACTCGGTGATGGCAACGGACTCCGCTGTTTCGCTGGCGATGTTCAGCTTTGTTGGGGCACACAGGGCCAGAATTGCCGGTACGTCACCGTACTTCACTGCTCCTGGAAGCAGGTTGACATCGCGGATTTCAGTGATGGATACAAAGCGGTATCCTGCGGTGTCAATCGAAATGGAACTCACGGCATCTCCGGCGATGGCGCACGCGGCAGCGGCGATGATGCCAGCTCCATTGACACCGACGACGTGAATCTTTGCCGGACTCTGCTCGTGGAACTTCGTGTTGGAAATGCACGTCAGGACATCGTGGACTCGCTGCGCGAACAACGAATGATTGTAGCCGAGCGTATACCCAGCGAACTCACGAGGGTTATCGACGATCGGCATCGCAGTCACCGGCTGATGGTTTTCGGTGAAGTCTCCGGTCAAATACAGGTCCGGACTGCCAACGGCAAAGCCCGCCTTAAGAAGTCGCGAAATCTGAGCGGTGGGCTGGGCATCGGCGGTATAGAGCCCGCTTTTACCGGCGAGATCAATCCATAGAACGACCTGACGATTCCAGTTCTGTGGCAACAGTAACACCGTCGGCAATTCTTCGCCGTATGATTTCAGTTGCAACGCACCCTTGAATTCCAGATATCCGTCGCGCGAATTCTCTTCCGCCTTTTCGAAATGAGTCGATCCGGCAGGCGGCAATCCGCGACCGATCATCACTTCAAACGCGCCGCCGATGACACGTTTGAATTCTTTGAGGCTCGCGGCATCTTGCGGAGTCAATGCGGCGATTTGTTTTTGCTGAGCCGTATCCAAAGCGTGCAACAGAGCGACCTCAGTCGCTTCTGTTTTCACTGGTGCGGGATGTTCAGCGTCAAAGACAGTGGCCTCTTCGATCGTCAGTGGCACATAGTCACGTTCGACGATTTCATCGGCACCAAGTTTAAAGACGCGATTGAAGAGGTCGTACATCATCATGCGGCTGTGCTGATTGAAGTTATGCGGAAACTTGAAGTATTTCGCATGAACATTTTCCGGCACGCCCAGCATCGCGTAATGCTTTTGAAGTTCCGGCAATCCCTTGGTTTCAATTTCCACCGTCCAGTCGTCGGCACCGCTCATGGCGATCGGACGTGGTGCAACCAGGGCGGCGATTTCAATATTGCCAGTGTTGACGCGTAGGTATGATGCGTTTTCGCACGTGCATCCGCCTTGCATGGCCGTTGAAACCATGACGGCTGGAAATGCTGCAGCAATGCGTTCGTCAAGTGCCGCGAGAATAAACGTCTGAGTTCCACCACCGCTGGCACCCGTCACACCGATCCGAGTCGCATCGCAATCTGGACGAGACGACAACCAGTCCACGATGCGGATGGAATTCCATGTCTGCAAGCCCAGCGTGTTCCACAATCGAAGTTCGGACTGTGCGCTGAACATGCCCCAAGTGTCGGGTGAACTAAGTTCTGGCCGCTGCTTGGCGAATCCGTGTGCCAGCGGTTGAGTAAACGAACTGCCGTCTGCGTAGCCCATCATATCGTACAGAAACACCATGCAGCCCATGCGTGCCAATTGAACGCAACGCGCCTGCAAAGGATGTCGTCCTCCGACTTCAAATTTTTCGCCACCGGATGCAAGTTCGGTCTTGATGGCCGTCTCGCCATGATCGTGAAAACGGCCATTTGGCCAGTGGCCGTGTGGACAAAGGATCGTCGGCAGTTTACCGGTTACGTTTTTGGGCAGGTACAGACTTCCAGTCACCAGCAGTCCCGGGCTGCTTTCAAAATACACGCGATCAACGGTGTAGTCATCTCGTTCAACGCGACCATGCACAGTCGCCGTGATTGGCGGACGTTCTGGCATTGGCCACAGGCCGCACGCGACTTTCATTTGTTTCAGAACAAATTCCTTACGCACATTCCATTCTTCGACGCTGGCTGAAGGCGTAAACGGAAAGTAGCCGTTCAAATCTTTTAACCCGCCAATGCGTGCATCGCCCGGAACCAGTGTCAGAGGATTCGAACTGACCGAACTGGCAAACAACATTTCCGATGGAAGCAGACTTGCGACGGCGGCTGATGATGCCAATTGCAGCATGGCGCGACGACTGACGGAACGATTGGTCATGGTAAGTTCCTTAAGGCGGGAGGGTGTTTTGAATGTGCAAGAGAGCAATATGAGAAGATGTTGAACGGCATTCGTCAATTGAACCCGCTGGATTCGTGTCGAATGGGGTGTGCAGCAATGTTCATCTGATCTACTGGCGAGCGGCCCATTCGGCAAGTTGTTCGCGATTGATCTTCACGTTGTGGCGTGTATCCACGGGTAAGCTTTGATGAAACAGGATGCGTTTGATGCCGACGGTGAGGGGATTTTGTTTGCCAAGTTGCAATAATTCATCGCGCAGCAATTGGCATTCTTGTTCTGAGGAGGGAAATCGGCCGCCTTCAGGTTCAGCAACGATGACGGGAATCTGCTGACCTTTGGGACCGATTCCAACCAACGCGCTGCGATAGATGGCAGGATGGTTGTTAAATATCGCTTCACAGCAGACGGAATACATAGGACCCGTTGACGCTGAAACAATGTGGGCCTTGCGACCGCAGAACCATAGTCGTCCGACCGCGTCGAAGTAGCCAACGTCTCCCATGCGATGCCAGAATGAATTTCCATCCTTGATCTTGGCCAGTGCAGTCGCGTCCGGACGCTGGAAGTATTCACGAGTCGCCACTGGCCCACTGACGATGATTTCTCCGATCTGTCCGTCAGGAATGCTGACAACTTGATCGATAGTACGTAATTCACCGAAATTGGTTTCGATGATTCTGACTTGCATGTGATCGAAGACGCTGCCGACGCACGTGCCTTTTCCTGCGGCTGTGAGTGCGGCAGTTTCCTGAAGGACTTCCCGGGCGGAGATGGATGCGACCGGCAGACATTCGGTGGCTCCGTAGGGTGTAAAAAAATCAGCGGATGCATCAAGTGCGTTCGTCATCCGTTGCAGAACGTGGTTTGGCACAGGAGCGCCGGCGGATAAAATTCTTCGCAAATCCGGCAACGTAATTTTTTTATCTTCACAGTACCGTCCAACGCGGTTCCATAACGCCGGGGAGCCGTAAGCTTGCGTCACGCTTTGAGATTCAATCGCTTCGACGATGCGTTCCGGATTCACATTGGCGGGCTTTGTGGGGTCCATGTCGGGAATGACGGAAGTGACCTGCATCGCCAGATTGAACAATGAAAACAGTGGGAATCCCGGAAGATCGACTTCTCCGGGCTGTATTTGATAGCGATCACGGATCAGATCAACCTGAGCGTTGAACATGCCGTGTTCATAGTGCACGCCTTTCGGCGGTCCGGTGCTGCCAGATGTGAATATGATAGCGGCAGAATCTATTGGCTTCGTCGCTGGCAGAGAGACTTTCGACACAAAGCCATTCTGCAGCAATTGTCGATAAGATTCGCAACCGAATCGTCGAGACGGTGGTCCGACAATGACATTGAACCGCGCGTTCCGGAATCGCCAGGGCATCAGGCGACGTAAAATCTGTACGGGTGGAATCGCAACAAAGCCATCTGGATCAACAGCATTCAGACAGCGCAGCACGCTGCGTTTTCCCATGCCCGGATCGATGAGCGTACAACATGCACCTGCTCGCATAATGCCGAAGGTCAACGCAATGAATTCAATCGAAGGTCGCACCATCAGCACAATTCTGTGACCTGGGCGAATACCCATCTCAATCAACCCACGTGCAATGGCATCGACTTCTGTATCCAGCTGTTGGAACGTCACGTGAGTCCACGCGATTCGTCCCGCCTTGTCTCGCGTTTCAGGAAACACCACAGCGCGCTGTGTTGGTACGAGTTTCGCGGAACTTCGCAGTCGGTCAGCGATATTGAATTGAGAGTCGTGCATTCGTTTTGTTGACGCATCTATCGGTCGGCAAGTTGAAATCGACAAAGCCGTTTTGTTGCTCAGTTTTGTTGCTCAGATTTATTAATAAATTCAAGTTTAGTGATCAATTCAAATTTGATTGGCACGATGTTGAGGCTTAGTCGGATCGCGAGTTGCTGTGCAATTGTATCGGTATGGCAAGGATGACCAATGAATCACGCAAGTCAAACCAGAGCGAGTTTTTTATGTATACCGAATTGGTCCAGTCCTTGATTTTCTCCGGCAAAGACTGCCTGAAAACTCACAGGAGACAGGAACGTTTCCCGTTCCAATTGACGATTATGTTTATAGCTGAATCTGTTGCTCTCTGCGGCCTGAAAATTGCAGTGTTTTCGCTGGTTTTCAAGTTCTTATCACGACGCCGAATACCCAAACTCTGTCTCCTCTCTATGCGAATTCTTTCGCTGCGGACAGTAAAATGTTTGCGGATGTGGTGTGTTGGAACAGGCATCTGACGTGGATTATTCCAGGTCACGAAATTCAAAGGGCGACAGGTGATATGGAGTCGGGCTGAAGGGAAAGGATCCTTTTCAAATGCTTCATGAAACATGCTGCTTGTGGTGAACGTGTGTCGTGTCGCGTATCCAAAGCGCACGTATTCTGAAATCCCAGATCTGCCTGTCTATGCCCAGAAGAGGTGCCTCCCAGATGCCGCGTAATCGCAACGTTCAGTCGCCCGGTAAACGTAACTTTCTCGCTCTCTGTGCTTCCGCTTTTAGTATTGGAGCTATCTGCTGTAACTTTGACCCGGTTCCTGGTGGGGATGACATTCAAGTCGCTCGAGTGACTTCTTCCATTACCGCCATCGATAGTACCTCGGACGTACCTCTTCCACTTGGAACTGAATCCAGTGCATCCATCGCCAGCACTCCGCTGTCCAACTCTTCGCCTGCTCGATCAAACACCAGCGGTGAACTGAGTAATGCCGACGCGATCAAGTTTTCCCTGCTGCTGTTAAAAGACGGTGGCCGATTTATTGAGAACATCGACAATTACCGCGTGAGCTTCGAAAAACGTGAACGTATCGGCGGTGACATCCGTGACGTTGAAGTTATGGACGTGAAAGTTCGCCATACCCCGACGTTTAGTATTTACATGAAGTGGAAGAATGGCGATACCGGGCGTCAGTTGCTGTACAACGATGAATATGACGACAAAATGATGGTCGTGAAACTTGGTGGTTTAAAGGGCCGAATTCTGCCGCCTCTGAAACTCAATCCAATCGGAGCCGAAGCCAAAGCAGGTGCACGTTACCCCGTTACGGAAGCTGGTATCGGAGGCATGATTCGCCAAATGATCATGCATCGGGAAAACGATATTCGTCATGGTCAGGGTGTTGAGTGTGTGCGACTTTCCAATCAAGCCTTCGACGAGCGAGAATGCTATTGCTTCAAGTACGAATACAGTGCTCCAGAATTTAACGAATTGTACCGCAAGAGTGTCGTGCTCATGGATACTCGTTTCCACGTACCTCTTAAAGTGACCAACTATACCTGGACTGACAACGCTGCCGGTATGACTCCTGAAGAGATAGACGAAATGACACTGATCGAAGACTACTCCTTTCGACAGCTCGATCTGGGGGCCAAACTGGTCGCTGAAGACTTCAGCCGCGACAATCCATCCTATCGCATGTAGAACGTATCAGGTTTGTCGAATCGGGCTGAAAACGAAGTGGTGGACTCGCAGATTTAAACACCAACGCCGTTGATAAAAACTTAGAAGTCGCGATCGAATTCGGTCGTGACTTTTTTTATTGGGCTTTGTTCTTGTTGCGAGCCACCTGCCTCGCAAGGTGAACTCTGGAGGCGGGAGCCTTTAAGTGCATGGCATCTCAAGGCTGGAGTCCTGGAACGAGAATACTGCGTTGCCAGAGTTACGCAGCCCAGGAATCAGCGTCCGGCGAACAAGCCAAACAGTCCGCTCTTTTTCTTCGGTTGTTCTTCTGCTGGTTTCATGCCGGGTTCAGTCGATGTCAACAGGCGAACCATGTCGTTGACGCTGCGTGTCAACCGAGATTTCGGAGCGAACTGACACAATGGCATGCCGTTATTGCGCGCACCCACCATCGTGGCGTAGTCGTTCGGAAGTTGCCAAAACACCTTGCGTCCGATGGTTTCCAGTGCTTTGTTCAGGCTGATGTCGTTATCCTCAAGGCCCGCTCGATTAACGATAATCTCAACCTTCTCTTTGATGCCGGGAACCTGCTCCAGGAACTGCATCACTCTCACAACGTTGCGCAGACATGACAGGTCTAGCTGAGTCACCAACAGCACTTTGTTCGAAACTTCCATGACCGAAAGATCAAGTCGACCAAACGACTTTGTGACGTCTATGATCAGATGAGAGAACGTGGCCTTCAGCAAAGCCAGGATTCGGCGCAGGTCGTCGGGTTTGATGGGCTCGCCGGTTTCCAGTTCCACAGGTCGTGGCAACAGGTAGACACCAGAATCATGTCTCGTCAACGAACGTTTCAGTAGACCGTAGTCGAGTCGCGAGATGTTTTCAGAAACGTCGCGAATGGTGTATTCAGGAATAATGTCTAACCAAACGTCAGCGTCGCCCAGCGTCAGATCCAGGTCAATGATGACCGGTGAATTGGCAGGATCCTGAGCCAGGGCTGCGGCCAAATTAACGACGAGAGCGGTACTTCCAACGCCGCCTCCGACACCTGCGACCGTGATAATCTGGCCTACTCGCACGTTTCCGTCGCCAGCGGCACCGCCATTCGACAGACGAATTCTGTCCAATGCGGCTATGAAGTCATCCAACTGCAATGGCATGTTCAGGAATTCCCGAGCTCCATTGCGCATGACCTGCAGAATCAGGCTGCCTTCCTGCGATGCGCTCACCACCAGGACAGAACAATTCGGTAGGGCTCGAGACACTTCGCCTACCAACTGAACTCCTTTTGCATGATTCGCATCGACATTGATCAGCGCGATGTCTGGCTGTGTCTGCTGAGCCACATCCATGAAGAACTCGTAACGCGCGCATTCGGCTTCCAGCCACACGGTGTCAATTCCGAGTAACATCGACTTGAGCGTATTGCGTGTGCGCTCATCCGGATCAACGGTAGCAAGTCGCAGTACGCTTTTCATGGCATTTCTCGTTCAGAATCAGAAAGTTCAGCGGCACAGATTAACGGTTGACGGTTCCTGAAATAATTGATGGTTTATTATCTCATTGTTGGCGAGATCAGACCAGACTTGCCGGAACGAGAACTTCCGGTGGAAGACTTTGGCTTCGTCGTAGCAGTACCGTTGTTTGGCGCGGACTTGTCGTTGATGACGCGGGAAGAGCTGACAGGTTTAGTCGAAGATGGTTTGCCTGAAGCTGAAGCCTGGACTTCTGGTGAGGCCCCGTCGTATGACATTCCATATCCATCCGGAACGCAGGATCCGCCATTCTGCTGACAGTTCGGACATGCGTGCATCTGAAGTCCGTGCTGACATTTGCCGCCAGGCAGGCAGTTCATATTGCCATTTTCACAGTCATCGCCGAATTTTGGTACTTCAAGCAGTCCCATGCCGAACAACTCTTTATCAGTCGGGGCGGACGTAAACATCCCAGGTCCTTGCTGTGGAAACTGGCTTGCAGGGGCAGGGGAAACGTATTCCGGAGTGACCATGATGATCAATTCACTCTCCGATTCGCTCGTAGCTCTGCGGCTGAAAGCTGCACCGATGTATGGTAGTTCTCCGAAGAACGGAATTTTCTGTGTTGTCGTATTTCGTTTTTGCGCGATCAAACCGGCGATCACCAGTGCTTCTCCGAAGTTCATTTCCACTTGTGTGTTTGCGCTGTTAGTTTTGAAGGCGGAAATTGTTGTGCCCTGGACGGTGACAGTGTTTGCAAAGTCCTGATCGCGAATGATCGTTTCGACTTCAAGACGAACGCGACCGTTGCCAAGAATGTATGGCACGGCGTTCATCTGAATCCCGTATTCACGGAACTGGAAACCAGTCGTGCCGAGACCTGCTGGAATCGGGACCGGAGTTTCACCACCGCTCAGAAAATTGGCCGGGCGACCGTTATGAGTCACAAGCATTGGAGTCGCCTGTGATGTCAACATGCCCTCTTCCAGCATTGCCTGAATGAACCCCTGGAATACTGAGTTCGGTCGAGTAAAGCCATATGAAATTGTTGACTCTGACAGGCCGCCAAGAGTCGCTGTAGTGCCGCCAGCAACAGCATTAAGGGCCGTCAGTGGCGTAATGGGACCGGGCGTACTTAACAGGTAGCTCTCAGGTCGGATCAAAGAAAAGTTCATGCCCACTCGACGCAGCTTTGAACGTTGAACTTCCATCACGGTGCATTTCATCAAAACCTGCTGAACACCGCCGGTTTTCATGTGATTCATGACGTTCGCATAGGACTGTTTCGCGATTTCTTCAATCTCATTGATATTTTCGGGCTGCGACACCCAGCCTACCAATCGCACAGACTGTTCGCTGATTTCTTCGATCGTGATTGCGTCATTGGGATAACTGCGGCGGATCTGCGATTCCAGATGCCGCACATCGCCACGCACCAGAATTTCGAGGCTGTAGTTGCGGCCGTGCTCATCCACCACACTGATGCTCGTCACGCCGGGGCGAAGGGCGTACACGCGGAACTGAGTCGGCGTGCCTTCAACCACCTGCACGGTGACGACTTGATCATCAAAATCCATAACGCGGCGGATCTTGGCGGAATGCTCGACAAAGATTGAAAATCGTTCCACGAGCGACAGTTCATTTCTGCCTTCGCGAATTCGATAGACACCCGAGCTTCCTACTGTCTGCGCAGTCGCAGTGGGCGAGGGCAGTAGAATGAGGATTGTTGCGGCCAGCGTGAAACTGGCAATCATTCGAAGCAATGGCATCCTTGCACTCCAAAATTGCTGAAGTGCGACGCCCGCTGCAACGCGGGACGCCGCATCCCCAACTCATAACGCGCTCCGCGCGATCGCTTTGAAATTCTGCGAAACAATAGTGCTCTTGCACATTTTTTCGGCAGGACTTCTTCAGAATCGGACCCAAAGTCCGATTCCGACTAGTTCGTTTTTGTCTTCAACAAATCCCACATATTCCATCCTCCAGAAGCTGGTGCTTCAGGAGTCATTGGCAATTCAATGGTTTCCAGTCGGACTTTGTCACCTTCGTAGATTTCCATCGTCCACATATTCGTACTGTCGTGTTTTTCGGCTTTCACAGGTGCTGATGCTTCCGGACCGTTGAATGGAGTTCGTGCCATTTCCTGTTCGAGCGATTCATCCAGTGATATCGGGCGTTCGAGTTCATCGTTGTCCTCCGAGGCACGGTTTTCCATGACTGATCGATTGCGATGGCCAGAACCTGAAAATGAACTGCTGAGAAACTCAGAAGAAATCTCTGTTTTGCCAGAGAGAGTCACGTCGCCGTTTGGACGCAACATTGTACACAATTCTCCCAGTCGCTTCGCCAGATTCACAACCTTGCCCTGTTCAGGTTCAACCAGCAATGAGATGTTTTTCGCCAGCCCATTTCCCTCTTTGTCAATACCGTAAATTCTGTCATCGACGGCAAAGACTTCCACAAACTCCATGACAGTGATCATTTTTTTAATGTTGCGACCGAAACTGTTGTCATCGTAAGTCAGCAATAAATCAACTCGGTTACCCGGTCGCATCATGCCACTGTGCGATGTCGTGGCGTCCACGGGAATTGTGACCACCGCCATCCCTGGTGGGATGCTGGCGACAGCTCCTATTTCGCCCTTGTCAGTCAGCTTGTTTTTCAAGATCCAGTCTCCCGGCATCACGGGAACCTTCAGAGAACGTTCCGCAATCTCTTCGAGAGATGTCACAGCGCCTTCCGGAGCTGTAGAAATTCCGACCTTAACGAACTTTGTATTCAATTCATCCAGACGCATTCCCACCTCGATATCCGAGATGGCACTCAGCACCTGAATCGTTTCTTCGGTTTCCACAGGTTTCTGACTGATCACTTTCTTGACGCCCAACATGGCGACAAGTCCGCACCCCGCAGCAACTACAAGTAGAATCAGTGATTGATTTTTCATGTCTGTGGATATCTCCTGAACTGGCTGACTATTTTTCTGACAGCGGCATTCGGCAGGAATCGCTTTTTCAAAAACGTTACCGGCAGTTTGTGCAAAAACAGATTAAATAGTGCAGTCAATACATACCCACCAGCATCTTCATCGGCAGGGCAGAAATGCTCGCTTAATCTAATGCTGGTCGGATTGCCAATCTTGCTGATCTCCCCCGAACAATCGGAAGGACCAGTACGGTCAAATTTTTGTCCGACGCGGGTCGGAACTCATTCCAGCGAAACGACAACGCATCGATTGCTGATTGGTACAAAACATAAAGGCAGGGATCGGCATAATCTGCCGCTCCCTGCAAGGATTTCTTAAATCATGCCCTGATACAAGAAGTAGCCAATCGTGCCGATGCAGATTGGAATTCCGTAAGGCAGTAACATCATGCGTGGCTTACGCTCAGTTGCGATCCGATTCAATTCGTAAGGATTCTTTACAACCATCCATTCGCTAAGAATCAGCAGGAAGTTTTCGTAGTGATGCTTCATTGTGCCTTTACGCAGAACCATCAGGACAGCCATCACGGCACCAACGACGGTTGAAACGCAGAATGCCGCGAAGGTAATTTCCCAACCCAGCCATGCACCGATTCCGGCCATCAACTTCACATCACCAGCGCCCATGCCGCCCACGGCATAAAGAGGCATGAGTGTGAGTAGTCCGACGCACATTCCGAGAACGCCGACACCAAGGCCGCCAAGTCCACCGACGCACGTCGAGTAAACCAGTCCTGACAGGATCATCGGAAATGTGATCCAGTTCGGTACTTTCAATTCCTTACCGTCGATCCAGGCTGCGAGAATTAGAATCGCTGAGACGGTTTTGACGTGCCAGTTGGAGAGCAGTAGTTCTGTAAAATCCATGGGGAGACTCCCTTTTTCTAAGGTGGTTGCAGTGTTATGAGTTGGTTATCGCGGTGGGGAATCCGCAGTAGTGCATTGGTTATTGAGATCAACGGCCCGTTGGTGCAAACAGGTTGCCGATGATAAAGGCAAAAGCCAGGGCCAGCACAGCGGTTCCCTGAATCAGATCTGCCGGAGACAGCTCTATCCAGTATGGCAACATGTTCTGACTCCTGAATGTTTTGCTATTTGAGGAAGGTTGAGGACGACAGAGTGCTGAAGTCCTTCAAATCCGAAGTCCTGCTTATGACAGGTACTTTGATACTTTGTTGAATTTGGCGTTTGCGTTGCTGCCGACTGCAGAAACTGCTGCCAGGCACACGACGATGATCAGGGCCAGCATGACCGCATATTCAACTGCGGTTGGGCCGTCTTCTGAAAAAAACAAACTTTTTGATACTGTTAAGGAATGAATTCATTTCGACGCTTCAAATCTTTGAATTGTGGAGTAAGCGTGCTGACAGCCGACCTGTTCACTTTGTAACTTAGCCAAGGTTATCACATGCAAAATACGACGGGAGAAAAAGAGGATGCGAAGTTCGTTCGCATCCTCTTTCGTGAATGAACACTTCACAGATAACGGCGAAACGTCATCTTTTTCCTGTCGGGCTGTGTCGCCCAAACAGATTATGTCAAGTAGCTTGATACATTGTTGAACTTGGCGTTTGCGTTGCTGCCGACTGCAGAAACTCCTGCCAGGCACACAACGATGATCAGAGCCAGCATGACCGCGTATTCAACTGCGGTTGGGCCGTCTTCTGACACGATGAAATTCTTAACGCTGCTTACGAACTTGCTCATATGAAAATCCTTCACGATGTGCCCGTATCCGGGCGGGTGACGTCACGGTGGTTTTAAGCCACCACAGAAAAAGACTCTGCGACGCAGAGTTAACTCGTACCACATCTGACCCTTCGCAACTCGCGGCGTCTCAGTTCAGTCCGCGTTACTCGCTCGCTGACAAGAGAAACTTAGGTCAGGAAATTCCGACGTCAAAAAGGAATTTCGATTTTTTCGAAACGACGCAAAAACACAGCGAAAAGCCCCGTGGCGCTGCCAAAATGCCTCGGTCACGTCGCTGTCAGAATCGTTACGAATGGCGCAAGTGTGATAACGGAAACGATTGCTTTGGGATGACGTGACCGGTTGGCCAATTCGAATCGGATTTCGCATTGGTGGAGACACGGTGGAGACACGGTGGAGACACGGTGGAGACACGGTGGAGACACGGTGGCAGTTGCTGTCAGCCATTCGTTCAGCATCGCTGGCGACCTCATTGCTGAGTTCGCGGATCGCCGGTTAAGAAAGTTTGGCCCACGCTTGAAAGTAGTCAGTAGTGACTTCCGTCGAACGATGCATCTCCCCCGTTGACCATCCGCGTTCGTCCCCTGCTTTTCCCTTTTGGCTTTCAATACTGCGATTCGGCCCAACGGGCCTTGGCAAGTCAGCCTGGGGCAACGCCTCAGGTTTCCAGGGCACTAACGCATTTTGCCCTGAAAGGGCACCCCTGTGAAGGTGAGAAAACATTGAGCATCAGCCGTTTCGCGTACTGATCGCTGGCGTTGACAGAATTGAATGATCAGCTCCGATTTGCGGACAACCGCAGCAGGATTCACAGTCAGAATCTTTTTAGGCAAGAAAATTACTGCCCGACTGAGTCTTAATCGTTGCATTGATCCTGCATTCTTAAGACTGTCCCAAAAATTATTGGAGTGGTTTCCAGCTGTGAATCACGTTTAGCCTCGTGGTACGCCATGAAAACCGATTTCAATCTATCCCGGCAGTCCCGCAAGATCAGCCGGCAATTTTGGTTGGTCTTTGGCCTGTTCGGCGGCAAGCAGAGTCCGGAGCTCTGAAACGACATCCGGTTTGCTGGCTATCATGTCTGACGTCTCGTATGGATCGTCCGCGATATTGAAGAGTTGTGGTTTGCCTTTTCCGGGGACAATCAGTTTCCAGTCGCCGTGACGAATGGAATGCCCGCCTTTCATCGCAATGTAGATCGTGCGAGGTTGTGAACTTGGCGCAGCGCCGGTTATGGCGGGCCACTGATTAAGGCCGTCCCATTGAAGATCGATCGTTGACTTATATCCAACAAGATCGGCAATGGTTGGCATCCAGTCGGCCACGTGCATGGGATTGGTGTGCTTTCGCGGTGTGAGTTTGCCCGGCCAGTTTGCGAATGCACAGACTCGAGTGCCGCCTTCGTACAAGGTGTTCTTTTGGCCTCGGAGCGGATCGTTTTCGCTGTTGAGCAGTGAATCGCCAACTTCGCCAACGTACGCATTTTTGAGTGACTCGATGCCGCCGTTGTCGCTGGTGAAAATGATCAAAGTGTTTTCTCGCTGACCTGTACGTTTCAAAGCTTCCAGGAACTGGCCAATCTTAGTGTCCACTTGTGAAACCATCGCTGCCATGCGGAGGCGTGAATCCTGTTTCGCTGGATCGTCGTGAAACTTGACGCCGTCGTACAGCCGTATGAATTCCTCAGGTGCATCAACGGGTGTATGGACTGCGTGAAAGGGAACGTAAACAAACCATGGGCCTTTTTTCTCTTCGATTCGACGCAATGCTTCAGCGGCGACGAGTTCCGTGGCGTTGCCTTCTTCGTGAAACAGTTTGCCGTCGCGGTGCCATGTGTCTTCGTATGGGCCATGGCGATACTTGTGAGTCCACGGATCGGCGGCACCGGTCAGAGTTCCATAGCCGTGATCAAAACCAAAGTGATTCGGCCCCCATTCGGATCGCGATCCCAGATGCCATTTGCCTGTTTGATAAGTTGCGTAGCCAATTGATTTCAGCATTGATGCCAACGTGACAGTTCCCAGCGGCATCGCGCGCAGGTTGCTGGGTGCTAACGCTTGAGGCCCAAAACGGCCCGGATATCGACCGCTCATCAAAGCCGCACGAGTTGGCGTGCAGACGGGTTGTACGTAGTGCTGATCGAGTTCAATACCTTCACGGACAAGTTGATCCATGATGGGCGTTTTTCCGAATCCATCATGCCAGCCAACATCACTCCAGCCCAGGTCATCGGCGACAAGCAACAGGATGTTTGGTCGGCTCGGTACCTCGTCGGCAGCGAAGCATGAAATCGCGCTGCAAAAAAAGGCCACGACAAAAATTGAAAGCTGCAATTTTTTGCAGGTGCAAGCAGAAGAAAAAAGCATATCTCGCCCCATTGTTGTTTTGCATTCGCCTGAGGTTGTCTCGCCAATTGGGCGACGGAGGTCACTCGGCCGCCGGGATTACATGTTCTCAGGTGAGTTTTGCAGGGTTTTCCTCCATTCGTCAAGTTGGGCGATGAGGGTTGTTTGTATTGCAGCGGGTTTAAAACTGCTGATTGCCGGGCAAGTTCGATTCTGATGGTTCGATAACCCGCAGGGAATCCGTAGTTTCTAAGGGGCAAGGTGCGCGCATGACTCAGAGCGTTGTCGATCTATTTCAGCAGTTGGCAAGGAACGAATTCGGTTTCTTTACGCGGTTGCGTTCGGTTTCAGAAATCATGTCCACGAGCGTCCCGACGGTCAGCTCGGATGTTTCACTGGGCGATGTCGTAGGACGGCGTGATCCGTTTTCCATCGGCTCACTGGTCGTGATGGATTCGGAGAAGGGTGATTTGATCGGACTGCTGCAGCAATCGACCATTCTTCGTTGTCTGCCGCGGTATCTGAATACGCTCAAAGAAAGCGACCGCGACCGGACAATTCTGACCGGTAATGTTTGTGATTATGTCACGCGTCGTGCGCCACATGTTGGTTCGGCAGCCACGCCACTGGAGGTGCTGGAACTGATGATGCGGCAGCACTGCGACTGCATTCTGGTCTACGATGATCCACATAAAATTCTGGGCGTTGTGACGCCGGTCAACTTCGCCTGCACGATGCTGCTTTACTATCGCGTCTTTCAGACATTGCAACCGCTGCAGCGACTGCGGTTGGTCGATCTTGACAGCCATCTTTCTCTGGATGAAATTTTTTGTCGCGGAGCTCAAACAGCGCGAGATGTGATGGGTTCGTCGGTGGTGATTTCATCTCGAGAACCCGTTGCTGCGGCCATTAAATTAATGCAGGACGAGAGCCTGGAATTTCTACCGCTTGTTGATGAAGACAAACATGTCACAGGAGTGGCCAGCCGCAATGATATTCTTATGGCGCTGCAGCCGCCGTCGAGACCGAGTTTGATTCAGCAGGTTGATGGTCTTCCTCATTGGATAGATCTGCTTGCCACTGACCTGGAACCAACTCTGGCCGAACCGATATCGACCGTGGCAAAAGGGCGAGTGGTTTCTGTGGTGCCGACGTCGCGATTGGCAGAGATGCTTTCGACGTTAACAGAAACAGGTCGAGACGCTGTGATGGTGCAGGAAAACGGACAGTTGCTGGGGACTGTTTCCCTCACCGACATTGTGCGTGTCTTCCGAACTCTGATGCGATTGCAGACGATCAAAGGGAATTAGTTGCGAACAGCAGGAGTTTCGCTCGTGCCTCGCTACAACACGAGAGATCTTTATGGCTGCGATCAGGCAAAGTGAGATGTAGATCAGCTAAAGGGTTCACCCAGAAATTTGATTGCGGTGAAGATCGCGGTCGTTTTGGCCTGTTTTTAGGCCCAAATGAATGCCATTGCCGCATTTTGCATGGTGGAATACCCTTCAGCAACCTCCGATTGAGGGGATGAGTTCGTTTTCACACGCGATTGGCCACAGCTTTGCGGAAATGAAGATGCTTGCACACGGACGTTGCAGCCTGATATCGATCAATGCTCTTGAAGCCGACTGCACGGAGGTTCGCCCGTGAAGTTGCTGCAGCGATACATACTTGGTGAACTCGTACGCGTCTTCCTGCTGCTGGTGATCGTGCTGACTTTGATGTTGGTATTTGTCGGCGTGTTCCGCGAAGCGACCGAGCGCGGTTTGGGGCCGGTTCAGATTCTGCAGATCCTGCCCTACGTCGTCCCGAGCATGTTGCCGTTTACTGTTCCGGCGACGCTGTTGCTTTCGGTATGTGTTGTCTACGGGCGAATCTCTGGCGACCTTGAAGTCATCGCTGCAAAGTCTGCCGGGATCAGTGCGTTGCAGTTGCTGATACCGGCATTTCTGTTGGGACTCGTTCTGGCGGGAGGTTCGTTTGGACTTATCAATTACGCCATCCCGTGGGGCGTTTCAAATATCGACCGCATTGTGACGCAGGCGATGGAGGAAATTTTCTTCGATGTCTTGCGCACCCAACATTATATCAGTTATCCCAAAGGCGGTTACACGATCACTGTTCGCGACGTGAAGAACAGGACGTTACTGGATCCAACGATTCGGTATCGCAAGAACCATCAGCAGTACACGCTGCGCGCTGAAGCGGCTCAACTACGTTTTGATATGGAAAACAAAGAGATCATTGTTCACTTGAAGAACGTCAGTGGTGGCGGTGCTCAGTCCGATTTTTCCGGCGAGATGAAGTATGTCACACATCGTTTTCCGCTGGAGGTGGATCTGCGAACGGCTGTGTCCCGAAACCTGACGATGGACACTTTAAAAAAGGGTATCGAGCAGGCTGAAATTGATCAGGAACGTCTGGTTGCCGAAAAGAATATCGAAGCCACGATGTTGATGTTTACCGGGGAGTTCCAGCAGCTTGGCAGTGACGAACTATCGACACTCGACAGGGCGACTGCGATGGCTCGGAAGGACGAACTCAGATACCGAGCAGAAATTCACAATCGATTTTCAATGTCGGCGAGTTGCTGGTTCTTCGCATTTCTGGGTGGGCCGTTTGCGATGCTGCAGGCAAGGCGACAGTTTATCACCAGCTTCATTTTGTGCTTTCTGCCAATTCTGGTGATGTACTATCCGGTGATGTTCCTGATGATTAATTTGTGTAAGACAGGAACTCTGGAACCTTGGTGGGCGATGTGGGTGCCTAATCTGGTCATTGGCGGTATCGGCCTTTTGGTTTTGCGCAAAGTCGTGCAGCATTGAACAGGAACCTGGAGCGAGGATGAAAGCGGCGGAGTTTTCCGACAAGTATTTCCAATCGCAATACCGACCTGAATACCCAATGCTCAGAATGGACGTTATTATCTGGGCGGAGCGGTACTGAAGTTTCATTCTGTTTTGTGCCGTCCCACGTCCTTCAGCGGCAGCATGCCGTATTCTTCACACAAGGAGTTTCCGAATGTCAACGTCATCGATTGAGCGAACTACGGATCACGAACTCGCTCCGGCTGTGGCAAAGTTTCTTGCCACATCATTACACAAATCTTTCATCGGCGGACACTGGGTTGAAGCGGCGGATGGGCAGACGTTTGACGTGCTCAATCCGGGATCGGCCGAAAAGATCGCGACAGTGACCAGCCTGAAGAAGGCGGACGTTGACAAAGCGGTTGATGCCGCGGTGGATGCGTTTCACAACAGTGGCTGGGCGAAAATGCCGGTGGCCGAACGAGCAGCTTGTCTACACCGTATCGCTGATGCTGTTGAAGCACGTCGTGATGAATTTGCGACAATTGAATCGCTGGACTGCGGAAAGATTTACAGTCAGGCCGTTGGCGACGTTCAAAACTTCATTGATACCTTCCGATACTTTGCCGATCTGTCACAGGCTGTCAATTATCGACAGGTTATTGCGGTCAAAAATCATGAAGCATGGGTCTCGCGACATCCATGGGGAGCGTGTGGGTTCATTGTGCCCTGGAACTTTCCGTTCCTGCTCACCGGTTGGGGGATTGCTCCGGCATTGGCCGCAGGGAACACCTGTGTTCTGAAGCCTGCCGAAGACACGCCACTGTCGTCACTTTATCTATGTAAAATGATTCAGGACCTTGATCTGTTGCCTGCCGGTGTGTTGAACGTGGTGACTGGTTTTGGTGAAAGTGCCGGCGCTGCCTTATCGCAGAATCCAAAACTGCGACGCATGAGCTTTACGGGCTCTCCTGAGGTTGGTCGGATGGTGGCTGAGGCTGCTGGTCGCAATTTGATCCCGGTGAAGTGCGAACTGGGTGGCAAAGGTGCTGCTGTCGTCTTTAACGATGTGGATATTCAGGAAACTGCCGAGAAGCTTGTCCAGGCAATCACCTTTCACAGCGGTCAGGTTTGCTGTGATGCAACACGCTGGCTGATTCAACGCGACATCTACGATGACTTTGTGGATGAATGTATTACTCGGATGAAATCCGTGCAGGTTGGCTATCAGCTGGATCGCGATGCCCAGATGGGGCCGGTTGTGAGTGCCAAACAGCGTGCTCGAGTTCTGAGTTATCTGCAGAAAGGTGTGGCTGGCGGCGCGGATCTGATTCTTGAAGGCGGTGAGGCACAGATACCTGGTAAGAAAGGCTTCTACGTTAAGCCAGCGTTACTGGCAGGGTCATTGAATAACGTCGCGGCTCGTGAAGAGATCTTTGGGCCAGTCGCGTTTCTTGCTCCGTTTTCAAATGAAGAAGAGGGCTTGCGTCTGGCAAACGACACCGAGTATGGGCTCGGCAACAGCGTCTGGTCACGTGACCTGCAGCGGTGTGCTCGTATCGCAGAATCGTTTACATCTGGTAACGGCTGGATCAATGCTCACAATGTGATCGTTCACGGTGTGCCTTATGGCGGAGTTGGCAAGAGCGGCATGGGCGGTGGTGTGGTCAGTCCTGACACGCTGAACGACTATTTGCGACCGATTTCTGTCGTGCGACCATTGTAGGTTCCAGTGTTCTCGCCCAATGGAACCATCAAGTTTACGTAGCCGCCTGCAGGATTTTTATGCAGGCGGTTCCTTGTTTTCTATTTGAACCAGGGACGCTTTAATTCGATGACGAACGAATGCGATCAGGCCACACGTCAATGGAGGCACGCTGATTTCACAGAAATCCCAGAAGTACCCTGCCCATGCGGAACAGCTCGCCGTGCGTTTGCTGATGTCACTGAATTTCCAGGCACGGTTCACGTCACAGAAATCTCTGAAAATGCGAAACGACATTATCACAAGACTCTGACTGAGACATATTTTTTCCTCAAATGCGAGGACGATGCTCAGATGGAACTCGATGGAGAGTTAATTCCGGTTTTCGAACGTAAGTGCATCGTAATTCCGCCGGGCGTTCGCCATCGTGCAGTGGGGCGAATGACAGTGCTAATCATCGTTTTGCCAAAATTTGATCCGGCTGATGAATGGTTTGATTGATTTTGAATTGCAACGATTTCGAAGGGATGGACTCCGATGCCTGAGCTTTGAATTTGTTGACTTGCGATATTCAAAAAACTGTAGTCTTGTCGTGCCGGGAGTGTGGTCCTAGAATTCGGCACGGTATTCGCTGATTGGTAGTGGATCGAGGACTGGGACTTTTGGACTGTCAAGGTGGCATGAAATGGTTTTCGGTTCCGGCGACGATAGGTTTTCAGGGGGCGGATAAAGGAAGTTCATCCTGGACAGGGCATAATTTTCTGATAATTGCAGTGGATAAAGAGCTGTTTTCGGGATTTAACTTAAAAAACAGCGCGGTCAGAGCCAGAGTCACCTTCATTCCAGAACTAGACTTCAGTGGTACACCCGCGTTTTTCTGACGTTTTCAGTTTGGTTGATTTTTCGTAGCGTACGTCGATCGAGAAGTGATCATATTCGAAGGATTGGCTTCGAGAGACGTTTTCGGTAATGCCATGCGTTGTGCGTGGTTGCGAAGTTCGCTGCGGGGTTATAGGCATATTCGAAGCGAGGAAGTCGAATGTACGAACGATTCACAGATCGTGCTCGGAAAGTAATGCAGCTGGCCAATCAAGAGGCTCAGCGGTTTAATCATGAGTACATTGGCACAGAACACATTCTGTTGGGGCTGGTCAAGGAAGGCTCAGGCGTTGCTGCCAATGTTCTGAAGAACCTTGATGTTGATCTGCGAAAGATCCGCATCGAAGTCGAGAAGATTGTCCAGACGGGGCCGGATATGGTCACCATGGGCAAATTGCCTCAGACGCCGCGTGCTAAAAAAGTCATCGAATATGCGATGGACGAAGCACGAAATCTAAACCACAACTATGTGGGCACCGAGCATCTGCTGCTTGGTCTGTTGCGTGAACAGGAAGGCGTCGCTGCTCAGGTTCTGATGAATCTTGGCATGAAGCTGGAAGACGTCCGTGACGAAGTTCTCAATTTGTTGGGACACGGAATGGAGTCTGCCGAAGCTGGTTCAGAAGAACGCGGTGGCAACAGCGGTGGTGGTGCATCAGGTTCAGGGCAAAAGAGTTCAAGCCGCAGCAAGACTCCTGCGCTGGATAGTTTTGGTCGTGACCTGACGGAACTTGCCAAGCAGAAAAAGCTGGACCCGGTCATTGGACGCGAACCAGAAATTGAACGTGTCATCCAGATTCTGTGCCGCCGACAGAAGAACAATCCCGTCCTGTTGGGTGAAGCAGGCGTTGGAAAGACTGCCATCGTCGAAGGCTTTGCTCAGATGGTGGTTGATGGTGCGGTTCCTGATATTCTGGCTGATCGACGTATTATTGTTCTCGACCTTGCCATGATGGTCGCCGGAACAAAATATCGTGGTCAGTTCGAAGAACGTATCAAGGCTGTCATGAACGAAGTACGTCGTGCGAAGAACACGATTCTGTTCATTGACGAGCTGCATACGCTGGTAGGTGCTGGCGGTGCTGAAGGTGCGATTGACGCATCGAACGTACTTAAGCCGGCGTTGAGCCGAGGTGAAATCCAGTGTATCGGTGCTACGACCCTGGATGAGTACCGCAAGTACATTGAAAAAGATGCGGCTCTTGAACGACGCTTCCAGACAGTAATGGTTGAACCACCTTCAGCCAAGCAGGCCGTCGAAATTCTTAGGGGACTTCGGGACCGTTACGAAGAACATCATCGTGTGCAGATCACCGATGACGCGTTGGAAACGGCCGTTGAAATGTCCAATCGTTATATCACGGCACGATGTCTGCCGGACAAGGCGATTGACATCATCGACGAAGCTGGTGCCCGCGTGCGTCTGAAGTCCATGGTGCGTCCGCCGGATTTGAAGGAGCTGGAAGGAGAAATCCAGCGATTGAACACGGCGAAAGAAGAAGCTGTTGCAGAACAGAAGTTCGAGAAAGCTGCTTCATTCCGCGACCAGGCTGACAAGCTTCGCAAGAAAAAGGATCAACTCACTGAAGAATGGCGTGAGAAATCACGTCAGACCGATGGCGTTGTGGATGCCGAAGTTGTGGCTGAAGTTGTTGCGAAAATGACTGGCATTCCGTTGACACGGCTGTCGAGTGAAGATGCCGTGCGCCTGCTTCAAATGGAAGTCGAACTTCATAAACGTGTGGTCAGTCAGGATCAGGCGATTACGCAGGTCTGCAAAGCTGTTCGACGCAGCCGCAGCGGTTTGAAAGATCCTAAACGCCCGACCGGTGTGTTTCTGTTCTCAGGACCAACGGGTGTTGGCAAGACATTGCTTGCCAAGACGCTTGCCGAATTCATGTTTGGTGATCAGGACGCTTTAATTCAGATCGACATGTCTGAATATATGGAGAAGCACAACGTCAGCCGTCTGATCGGTGCTCCGCCAGGATACGTCGGTTTTGAAGAAGGCGGTCAGCTCACTGAAAAGATTCGCCGACGTCCGTACGCCGTAGTGCTGCTTGACGAAATCGAAAAAGCACATCCAGACGTCTTCAATATGTTGCTTCAGATCATGGAAGAAGGCCATTTGACCGACAGTTTTGGTCGCCGAGTGGACTTCAAGAACGTGATTTTGATCATGACTACCAACGCAGGAGCCAGCAAGATGGCTCACGGCGGAAGCATGGGGCTGCATACTCTGCGTGAACGTGATCAGGAAAAATCCTATGACGACATGAAAGTAAATCTGATGCACGAACTGCAGCGACAGTTCAAGCCGGAATTCCTTGGACGTCTCGACGAAGTCGTAGTGTTCCGTAAGCTGACACGCGACGAGCTGATGTACATCGTCGATATCGAATTGGCGAAGGTTTACGATCGCCTGAAGGAACGCGGCAAGCGGCTGGAACTTTCAAACGAAGCTCGTGGCTTCATCATTGATAAGGGCGAAGCTGACGATGGGCTCGATTACGGTGCTCGCCCTTTGCGTCGCAGTATCGAACGCTTCATTGAAGATCCGTTGTCAGAAGAACTTCTGCGAGGCACGTTCGATGGTCAAAACGTCATTCGCGTGCGATTGGCAGAAGTCGCTGACCAGAAGCAATTGATGTTTGACGGCGGAGCTGAAGATGCTGTCACTGAAGAAAATGCCGAAGCCGCTGCTTCGGTGTAATGTATGATTCAAGTCCCCCCGTCTATGCCCTTGCGGTGTATTCGGGGGGATTTTTGTTTAACTACGCTCAATGGGATCTGCAGAGAATGACAGGCTATACAGTTCATACCGGTGCAAGTAAGAAATTCGTTTCAGGTTGGGATCGAGTTTTTTCAGGTCAGCCAGCCGAAAACAAGGCTGACGCTACGAAGTCCGGCGGCAGTTCCGCGAAAAAGAATAAGAACGCAGCGGCGAAGAAAAAGAAGAAGTAGGTTTGTGTCAGAGCACGCCGCGCGACTGTAGGACGGGACTCGAGTCCCGTCCTGATGAGCATTTTTCCCATCGATTCTCGTTCCAAGGCTGGAGCCTCGGAACAAGGAGCTGGAAGAAGACGTTGACTGTCTTTACCCAAGCCGTCCGAACTGCTGGTCCAGTGTGCCGCGACTTAACGTCAACGCTGTTGGTCGACCATGAGGGCAATGGTGTGAATCATCAACCAGATGTCTCTGCCGCAGCAGTTCCTGCATCTCTTCCAAAGCCAGCCTCTGGCCGGATTTAATTGCAGCGCGACACGACATCGTGTGCAGCATGTGGTCGAGAAGATCGCGACGGTTCATTTTGCCATCGTTCTGAATCAACTGTTCGGCAAAATCCTTGACAATACGAATCAGATTGCCGCGTGGGATCAAAGTCGGGTGTGACATGAGCAGAATTGTCGTGCCCCCGAATTCCTGAAGTTCAAATCCGATCTCCTGGAGCAGATCCAGCGATTCCAGCAGCGCGACGCATTCCGTCGCCGAACATTCGATTGTTTCAGGAATCAGCAGACGTTGACGTTCGACGCCACCAGCCAGGATTCGCTTGCGAAGATGTTCGTACAGAATACGTTCGTGCAACGCATGCTGATCGATAACTTCCAGTCCTGCTTCGCTGGCAACCACAAGGTAGCAGTCGTGAATCTGGAACGCGCGGAATTCGTCGGTGCTCGGGCGAGCAGCGGAAATCATCGCTTGCTCGATATCGGCGATTGGCGGGACATCGACGATCGTGTCGAGGGTCGGGGTCGGACTGGAGGCGACGTCTTCTGTCGCGATATCCGAGGCTGCGGCTGATGATGAATCAGGTGTTGGCTCCGGATTCGTGTGGAATTCTTGTCGGAGATCTGAAGCCGTGCCACTTGCCGGATCGAGAGAATCTCGTCGCTGATGTGGTTCAACTGCCAAAGCGGCAATCACGTCAGGATTGGTGAAGACGGCTCGATCGTTGGCTGATGATCGAGCGAACTCGCCAATTCGTGGCGGCGAAGTTACGGTCGCATGTGACGCCCATAAATCCAGTTCTTTCTGGGGTTGCAGAGGTGCCGTTGGACGATCAAAACGAAGCTCATTCGGACGTCCAGCACCAGCCCGACCTGCACCTTGAACTTCAATGTTTGACCTGAACTCCAGCGTCAGAAACTTGTCACGCAAGGTTTTTAACATCTGACGATACAGAAGCTGGCTGTCCTGAAATCGGACTTCGCTTTTATTCGGATGGACGTTGACATCCACCATGGCTGGCGGAAGTTCAAGGAACAAAAAGCTGACCGGATGTCGGCCAACCATCAACAGCCCACGATACGCTTCCGCCAGCGCGTGCTGCAGACTTCTGTCCTGAATCCAACGGCCATTGAGGAACAGAAACTGATCTTTCCGCGTTGATCGACTCAGCGCAGGAGCACCGACATAACCCCACAAGCGTATTTTTTCGCCTGTCGGCAATTGAGACTCGGATGATACTGCAATCAGATGGTCAGCCACTTCACTGCCGAAAAAGCGACGAATCCTTTCAAGAGGCTCAGCCGCAGCCGGTAATTCGTAGACAAGTTTTTCGTTGTGTCGCAGCACCATATGCAAACGCGGATTTGCCAGAGCGATGCGAGAAAAGTGCTCAGCGATGTGCCCAAATTCTGTCGTGGCCTTCTTCAGGAATCGGCGACGAGCAGGCGTGTTGAAAAAGAGGTTGTGAACTTCCATCACGGTGCCAGCCGGACAACCGCACTCCCGATTGACGACAATATTCCCGCCATGGCTGTCCAGTTCACGGCCGACGATGCATTCTTCAGGCCGCGTACGAATGCGGAATTTTGCGACCGATGCTATCGACGCCAATGCTTCGCCGCGAAAACCCAATGTGCTGACATGATCCAGATCTGCGTCGGAACGAATTTTACTGGTCGCATGGCTGGTGACCGCCAGCAGCATATCTTCCGGATGAATGCCTTCGCCGTTGTCCGAGATGCGAATCAAATCCATCCCGCCGTTGACGATATCGATTTCGATTCGAGTCGATAAGGCATCGACACTATTTTCCAGCAGTTCTTTGACCACACTGGCTGGACGTTCGATCACTTCACCAGCAGCAATGCGGTTGACAACATGAGCATCTAATTGCTGTATTCGAGACATGTCGAGTGTGGATTGAAATCGGGGCGAAGAGTTCGTCAGTAAGGTTGGACCACATCGTAACGAATGGCCAGACATTTTTCCCGCGTGTTTGTTTAGTTTCACAACGTCTGGTTTGAAGCCTATGTGTCAAAACCCACTGACTTGCAGTCTCTGCGTGCCGATTCTCAATTCTGTTGCCGTACGATTAGCCTGAATGTGGAGGCGGAGCCTCCGGGTGGGCAGTTGGAAAGTTGGCCTTGACCCAGAATTTGGGTTAAAAAAGCGATGGTGATTTCGGGCTTAATTTGTTTTGCAAATTCAGGCAAACAATTGGGTTGGGCGACGGTAACTCTCAAGGGATCCATTGAATCGCAGGATTCCACAGGAGAGCGCAGAGGGAGCAGAGAATCGCATTATTCCTTCGTGACTCCTTTGCGCTCTCTGCGCCCTCCTGTTTCAAATGCGATTTGTGTTTTAACTCTCAAGGAATTCATTGATTCGTGATAGTCCTGTACCTCAGTTGTTTGTGCCACGCAAAACCTTGCGCAACAATTCTCGGGTCATCAAAAAACAACCGCAATTCCCAATTTTCAACAGCCCAGCCTCCGGGGCAGCCTGTTCCAAGGCAGGGAGCCCTGGAACGAGACCAACGTCCTGCGAAATGACAATGTGGCCGTCGGACGCCCACCAGTTCGCCTCGGATGTGTTATTCTTTTCCGGATGATGATTCGCAAAATCGTACCGGAGAAACAAATCATGGTTCGTCGTTTGTTTTGTTGTCTGTTAGTCGCAATCCTGGGATTTGAATTGTCTGCGGCAAGTGCGGCTGATTTAGCGACAGTTCTGGAGCCGCTGATTAGCGGACATCAAGGGAAGGTTGCTGTCGTCATTCGACATCTCGATACTGGCGAACAGTTTGCCTGGCGAGCAGATGAAGTGCAGCCGACGGCGAGTCTCATAAAACTACCGGTGATGGTAACTGCCTATCGGATGGCAGATGCGGGGCAGTTGGATTTAACAAAATCACTCACCCTGGCCGAGAGCGATAAGGTTCCGGGTTCCGGCATTTTGACAGATCAGTTTTCGGCCGGTGTGTCGCTGTCGCTGCGTGATGCGATCCGGCTGATGATTCGCTACTCCGACAACACTGCGACGAATCTTGTCGTCGATCAAGTCGGTTTACCGACGACCACAACAACGATGGAGTCGCTTGGATTTCCGCAAACGGGACTGAATTCAAAGGTCTATCGAGGCGACACATCAATCTCGCCGGAGCGAAGTCGCCTGTATGGACTTGGCAGCACCACAGCCCGAGAGACCGTAGAGCTGCTCGAAAAACTTCACGCAGGAACAATCGCTTCGAAGGAGTCCTGCGAAGCAATGGTCGGGCACCTGTTGTCATGTGACGACAAAGTGTTGCTGCGTGAACTTCCAAATGGAACGAAGGTCGCTCATAAATCGGGAGCCGTTTCAAACAGTCGTTGCAACGCAGGTATCGTCTATGGTCCAAAGGGGCCATTTGCAATTTGTGTGCTGACGACGGACAACAAAGATCGAAGCTGGGACGACAATAATGCAGCTCAGGTTTTCATCGGACACGTTGCCAAAATCGCATTTGATCACTTCAATCCTGACTGGGACCGCAATCCGACCAGCGAACCTTTAGAACTTCGAATTGGAGCATTTGGAACTCGGGTGGAGTTTCTGCAGCGAACGTTGAATGCTCGATCACAGCCTTCGCCAAATCTCGGAGTCGATGGAGATTTTGGACCCGCCACGGAATCTGCCGTTAAGCATTTTCAGGGGTTGAAGGGACAAGTTACAACGGGAATTGCCGATGCCGCTGTGTGGCAGGCTTTGGGGCCGATTGTGGAAGAATTGCCCGTGCCTGAACCGGACGTTGTGAACGCTGAAATACTTCCGAGAGAACCGATGGATTCTCTGGATGGTCCGCCATGTGTCACATGCAAAGCCTGGATTGTCGTCAATGCCGACGATGGTACATCCGTCGGAGGATTTGAGGCGGAGTCTCCGCTTCAGATTGCGAGTACAACCAAGATGATGACCGCATGGTTGGTGACGCAGTTAGCCGATCAGCAACCCACAGTGCTGGATGAAACGTTAACGATGTCCACGCGATCCGACGAGACTCGTGGTTCAACGGCTGATATACGTTCGGGCGAAATGCTGACAATTCGTGAAGCGTTGTATGGGTTAATGTTGCCGTCCGGGAATGATATGAGTGTCGCTCTGGCTGAACATTTCGGAACGAGACTGTCTCCCGCTCTGAAGGCTGACAATGCCGCGACAACAAACAGTGACGCCAATGCAACCGAAGCAGTCACCGATCCGTTGACTCAGTTTGTCGCCGCGATGAACGCTGAGGCCGCTCGTCTTGGGATGACAAAGACGCAATTCAACAATCCTCACGGACTATCCAGCGACACTCATCTCTCGACGGCCTTCGACCTTGCGGTTCTGGCTCGCACAGCGATGAAGAGCGAATTGTTCCGGCACTACACTTCAACTCGTCAACGAGGCGCGACGGTTACGGGGCCAGGCGGGTATTCACGAAATGTCATGTGGAAGAACACGAACCAATTGCTCGCCATTGATGGATACGACGGCGTCAAGACAGGCACGACAGACCTCGCTGGCGCGTGTCTTGTTTCCACAGCCGAGCGGGATGGTCGCCGTTTGATAGTAGTCGTGCTTGGTTCCGCTGCGTCCGAAGCTCGCTATGCCGACAGTCGGAATCTTTATCGCTGGGCATGGCAAATGTTAGAACCTTTGGCTGGAAAGTGATGTTTGAAGTCAGCGCGTTTGGAGATCAGATGAATTGCAAATTGTGTTTCTATACTTTACGCGGTCGTCACTGATGTGAAATGGCGAGCAGTGGGTGTTAGCCCACCGAGTTATAGTGATGTGGCTCGAAGGGCTCACGCGACTCCGCTCGCCGGCGATCATTTCATGCCGCTCGACTAAATTGAACTCTCCGAATCACTTTGTTGTTTTTTGTGATCAACAAATACGCTTGCAGGTTCGTCCAGACATGCCTGCACTGCAACCGGATCCGCAAACCGTGCTGCAAGCAGCGTCTGAGCCAATTCCGGTGACAGGCAGTCAGAAAACTTCAAACCAGAAATCGCTTGTTCGTCGATCAGGGGGACGATCAATTCCGGAGCTGTATTTCGAAGCGTCTCGATTGCTTCGAGCACCTTTGGAGCGTCGGTTGTCAGGTCGAATGTGAGGGCCATCGCGTCACCCTTAACGCTGTCGCCAAGAGCCTTCTGAAGTGCGTTGGAGAGGGCCAGATTTGCCAGCGTCCCCGCGAAATTGAACCATTGCAACTTCCCATCACTCACAAGCAGCGTTGTCTGATTTTCTGTCACCCATACATTCTCTGCCCGAATCTCGGCCATATGATCGACGGCCCGCTGACTCCATTGAGGCAATTGCACGGTCGAGCTGAGTAAACTACGAATCGATCGAGCCAGGATAGCAGAAATCGGACGCCCGCTTCCCATCCACTTGGCTGTCCCTTTGACTGTGATCGGCTCGACATACGCCACACGGCGTTTCCACTCAATGTGATTGACTTGCCACGAGTTACCTCCCAGCAGAAGCATCCTTGGCCCTTGGGGCTTCGCCAGAAATATCACTTCATCCACGGAACCGATATGATGGCGACCATGCATGATTTCAAAGACCGGAGGCACCAGGAACACCGTGAAGAGCTCCAGGTAATTCTTCCGTCCATAGTCCTTTTCTCCCCGTTGACCAAACCACAGCACTCCATTGTCATCCCACATCAGGTCCTGCTCGACCATCCACCGCAACATCGATTCCAGAACCTCGGGCTCGATGTCTGTAAACGCGGGAACCCGATTCAGCCACTCCCGAATCGCCTGACGGGTGATGCCTCTTTGCTGAAGCGCCAACGCCATCACCTGCTGAGCCAGAATATGCAGCGGTTGCTTCGGCGGTGTGACGGATTCTACGTAGCCCTGTTCCCATAATTTGATCAGTCCGGAAACCTGGAGGAGAGCACTATCTGTCGTCGCGAGAAACAGACAATTCCGTTCGACACCGGCTCGGCGTCCTGTCCGCCCCATGCGTTGCAGAAATCCTGCCACGGATCCAGGTGAATCGATCTGAATGACTCTGTCCAGGTCGCCGACGTCGATCCCCAGCTCCAGCACACTTGTCGCCACGATCACGCAATCGTTCCCGGTAGCGAACGCCTCCTCAGCGGCGAGACGCTGCTCCTGACTGAGCGAACTGTGAGTTACGAACGTACGGACTCCGAGATCTTTTAACGCTGTCCCAAGCTCTTCCACTTTCGACCGGGCATCAACAAACACGAGTCGTTTTTGTCCTCGATGCAATCGCGAGATCACGATGGCCGCATTTTGCAATGAGCCAACGTAGTCCACATCAACTCGTGCGGATAACATCGCCTGATCCTGCGGCGCATACACGCGACGGATACCGGTGCAGGATCCTGCCAGCCATTCGCAAAGTTGCTGCGGGTTGCCGACAGTTGCCGACAAGCCAATGCGTTGCAGTTCATGGCCCGCGAATTTCGTGATCCGGCTCAGCACCGATAGCAGATGCCAGCCACGGTCATCCCCCGCGAACGCATGGATCTCGTCCACAATAACCATTTTAAGATTGGCGAACAGTCGCCGATGGTCAACCCGATCCGACAGCAGCATGACCTCCAGTGATTCCGGCGTCGTCAGCAGACTGTTCGGATGATCTCGGAGCACTTTATTCCGATCAGACTGTGACACATCTCCATGCCAGACCGCAGATTTCAAACCCAGCAATCGGCTGTAGTGCTGCAGTCGGATGTCCAGATTGTTTAGCAACGCTTTCAGCGGGCACACGTACAACACACTCAGCCCTGGCCATTGTTCGCTCAGGATACGTGACGCGGCCGGGAAATATGCCGCCTCGGTCTTACCGCCTGCCGTCGGTGCGAGAATCACCATGTGCTTGCCGGAGAGGACTTCCGGAATCACTTCATCCTGAAATGGCCGCAGCGATTTCCAGCCGAGGCTGTTCACAATGTGATATTGCACGGCAGGGTGCAACAAATCGAAACCGCTCACAGTTCCAACTCGATTTCATCAACGTTCTCAGCCCCCATCGCCACACGTTCGATCGTCGTTAACTCTCGATCCGTAATTGTGAGTTGATAGTTTTGGCGAGGATCAAAGTCTGGATACAGATCAATGCGATCCAAGACATCGGCCACCAGTTTCTTCAGAAAAATTCGCGGAGCAACGCCGACTTTGCCTCCCAGATGGCCAGTGACTGCGTCCGCCAGCGTTCTGATGTAATTGTCATCACAACGCTGTCGGATGCGATCGGCCGACTTGCAGTGCAGACAGTAGATGTCGCGGATTCGGCAACCCACAAGGAACAGTCGATTCAGATCAAACGGTGAAAGGCGAATTTGGACGGCACGAGGATTATCAAATCGAGCGTCCGTCTGAAAATCCACATGCAGACGCTGAGCCAGAGGTTCCAGCCGTGCAACCCCCTGTGGCCCATCAAAGAACGATGTTGTGCCGGTGATCAGCAGGTACAGACCGGGAAATCGTCCGGCATCAATTTCATCCAGCATTTGTCGCAGCGCATTTAGACTCTTGTCGCGCACATCGCTGCGAACTCGCTGAATAGTCTCAACTTCATCCAGCACAACCAGCAATCCAGCCTGCCCGGAATCGCGAAGAACAGCCAAAATCCCCTGCAGGAAATTCATGGCCCCAAAGTGATCGATGTCTCCTTTGACACCGGCAAACCGTTTGGCCGCCGCAGCGACATTGGGCTGACCTGACAACCAGTTCAGAATCGAATCGGCAGCGGCGAAATCTCCGGCAGCCTGAGCATTGCGGTAACCTCGCAAGGCCGTACTAAACATCGGAGCTGTCTGGCTGATCATCGACAGTCGCTTATCCATCAGTTCATTGGTGCGTTCCAACAAAGCCTTTTCATCGGTCGCTAAAACATTACCTTCGGCAAGGACATCTTCTTCCAGCGTGAAGAACCAACCATCGATCAAGTTGCGAAATCCGCCGGACTCACCACCGGGCGTCATCATTCGCTCCGTGAGCCGACGATAAACCGTTTCCAGTCGATGCAACGGAGTCTCGGTTTCCGACACCTGGACTTCAGCAGTGACAAAACCCAACTGACGAGCCCGCTCCGCCAGCCAGCGGGCGAAGAAGGTTTTACCGCAGCCGTACTCACCACGAACTGCCTTGAAGTGGCTGCCCCCGGATTGAACCTTTCTCAATTCTTCATCCATGTGCGCCTGCAGGTGATCGATTCCCACCGCAAACGCGTCCAGGCGACTGCCAGGAACAGTCCCCTTGCGGAGGGCGTCCAGGATTTCGTCGCGGCGTTGAGGACTGATATCCATTATCGAAGGGCCTTTGTTCCCGCTTTGCACGTGAGTCTGGCGAAAGTCTGCATGTTCATTCTGGGGCAGCACAGTAAACACCCTGAGTGTTGTCGATGCAAATGCTTCCGGTTCAATTACCGCAAGCAAAGTGGCACGATACGGTTATTGGCAAGAATAGCCGAACATTCGGTATTGGCGGTTGATCCCCCTGTTTCCACGCCACAATGACAGAATTCGATGTATTCTCAAAGAGTCGCGGTGCATAGAATCTTAAATGGAGTTGCTTGAAGAACGGATGCAAGTTTGGCAACTTGTGCTGAAGTTGACGGTTGTGCGGACAATGAATCAGGCCAATGACTCGCCTCGTTTGAAACCCCACTGAAGTGTGGCGGAACGGGACGATAGACTTCATGGCGGCTGTTTTCGCAGCACATTGAATTGGGTGTGATGATCGGGCAGGTGCGAGTATGACCGTTTTTGAATCCGCTAGACAAGCTGTCGATGCGTACTCAGAAAATGCTGAAGCATGGAAACCAGACCACGATCTGGCCATGGCCTGTGGGCAGCTTGAGGATTTGCTGCTGTCTGGTATTCAGTCGCTGCGTGAGATTACGGCCTATCATCAGGGCTGGCAGGAACAGGTGTTGTCCGGTCAGCAGGAACCCGATCTGGCAATGGACCAGGCAATTTGGGACATGTACGCTTGGTGGCTGCGACCATGCACACGCGTCAAGCGGGAACTCCGGTTTTTCGCACGGCAGGGCTTTACCGTGGAACATGCTGCCGAGTTCAGGGATTGCCTTGAAAATCTGCAGGATGATCGCAGAGGCATGGTCCGGCCGACGACGCCCATTCGGCCAATCACTGCTGACCATGTGCAACGTTTAGCATCATCCAGCATCGACACATCCAGATACGACGATTGAGATTCGTGTGGTTGGAAAAGCAGCCCTGACCGTCGGTGCGATCGTGTATGTGGAAAACGTACAGCCGCCTCAGGGTGGCCAGGGAAAGGATCGCCGAGTTGTCATCCTCCGTGCTCCGACTGCTGACGATGACACTTTCACATTCGCCGTCATCGCCACACTTCGCGGTTCAGACCCAGCAAAAGACGAAGTCAGAATTCCGCACAAGCCGATTCACGGCGGTGATGCCCAGACAAGCCTGACGGCCCCATCGGTTGCCGTTTGCCGGTGGGTTCAGGACGCGGACATCACACGAGTACAGAGCGTCAAAGGCAAATGCCCCAGCATCACGCTAGGGGAGATCGTACGCAAGGTTGACGCTTTAGCACGACCATCAGCGGACGGTTGATCCATACGCACGCAGGCTGAATTCATTTCAAAGCTGAACCGCCCCGTCGAACAGGTCAATAGTTGGCTGAAACGATTTTCCAATCGGCGTTCTTAGTCTGATATGCCCAACGGTTGCAGGCATCGCTCCGTGGAATCTGGCGACTTCTTTGATCGTTCTCCGGACTTCACTCATTCTTTTCGGCGGACTCTTCGTAGACGGCCATACAGAACAGTACACGTCATTGGTGCGTGACTTTAATCGCTCGACATCACTCTCTGCCGGTAAAGGTTTTCTTCCACAGGAGTATGGTGTCAACATCGCGAACGGTGATGGCAACAGTAGTTCAGACCACATTTCCGGATGATCACCATTATCCGAACCATGATGAGCCACCTTGATCGCATTTGCCTTCTGTGGTCCCCGGTGCTGTGAGGAAAGAACGGCATTCCAGCCTCTTTGTGGATCGGACAAATGTTCCAGATCGCCGCCGAGGATGGCGGAGAATCCAGGAGAATCAATTCTCAGGACGATAGAAGAATCGTTGGGAGTGAACCGAGGAAGCCTGCGAGGATGATCAACAGCTTTGGGCATCAGTTCTTGAAACCTCGCAAAGGCATCCGTAATCGTTTGTGACGAAGGGCTGAGTGCTGTGACAGACGCTGCACCATTGTGTCACGACAACGAGTTTAACATCGGACTCAACGTCAACTCCCATTTGATTGAGGTAGTTAACAGCGATAGGCTCCGTCCGACCCACATTCATGCAACTGTCAACGACCATCCATTGGCGGTTACCGAGATGCACGACAATGCATTCGCCAATCCCTGGGCCAAACAGAGAGATTTCCAGTTCATCAATCTGCGGAGCAAGTTTCCGCGAGCCAGAAGCTTCCAAACGCCTTCTCCGCTTCTTTCTTTGCCGCTGCGATTGATCGTCGAGTCCAGACGGGAAGTCGCTGAAAACGAATCTCGGAAACTCGAGTGATGACACCACGGTCACTGGTCTTGATACCGATACTCCAATAGAAGCACGCCCCAGATCGAATCAATGGCTGATCGTCCGGATGAATCTCAGCCGTCGGCAACTCCACCAGTTCCAGAGGATAGTCGGGTTCCGAAGGAACTTTCAACTCTGCCCAAAAACTGTCCGTATCGGTTTCAGTCACAATGCCTTCCCAACGTTGCAAAACCTGCACGTTGACACGTGGAAGGCTTTGGGGATGCAGGTGCATAAGCAGGATTTCAGACAGCGGGTACTTCC
>Ga0335396_10001020_pt1 | contig 37535 bp, 32 predicted proteins | sample FRY02_FD_205743 | JGI IMG/M metagenome (GOLD analysis project Ga0335396, IMG submission 205743) | Freshwater microbial communities from Lake Fryxell liftoff mats and glacier meltwater in Antarctica - FRY-02 (spades assembly) (version 2) | ecosystem: Environmental > Aquatic > Freshwater > Ice >... | reverse complement strand
CATTCAGCACGTTGTCTGTATCTCGCGCTGCAGGAGGTGCGCGGTCCAGGAATAAGGCTGTCAGACAAATCAACAACACAGAAACGAAAACCCAAACCGCTCCCAGCGGTTGTCGAACGCTTGATGGCCCCGGCCTGCGCCAGACGATGCCTTCTGCGGGCACGCTGTGCAGACCAAGAATCTGCGCCATTTGAATGAGATCATTCAGCAGTAACCCGGGTGCCTGATATCGGGCGTCCGGATCATTCGCCATCATCTTGCGCATGATGGCCGCAATTTCTTCGGGGACACTACTGTTGAATGTGCGCGGATCGGGCGGTGACTTGCCCTGATGATCGAGCAGTTTCTGCAGAGCCGTGCCTTCCGGATACGGAGGTCGTCCGGTCAGCATGTGGTACATCGTGCAGCCAAGAGAATAAATATCGCTGCGACCGTCGGCGTTCCGCGGATCGCGAGCTTGCTCCGGCGCGATGTAGTCGAATGTCCCAAGTGTTGTCCCGGCAACCGTAATGTCACCGATGGAATCTGTGGTCTCGCGTCGCGCTAATCCAAGATCGACGACTTTTACACGCCCGGAATTTGTGAGCATGATGTTGGAAGGTTTGATGTCGCGATGTACGATCCCGGCAGCGGCCGTATGATTCAGCGCCAGCGTTATCTGGATTGCATAGTTCACCGTTTCGGCCGGACTCAGCTTGCCGTTTTCCACAATCACGTCCCGAATCGTGCGACCACTCGCGTATTCGTACGCAATGAAATACATCCCGTCCTGGCTGCCTGCGTAATAGACGCGCGCGATGTTATCGTGGTTCAATTGAGCACACGCGCGTGCTTCATTTCTGAACCGCGCGATCAGCGATGCATCCTGCGTTGATGATGGATGCAGAATCTTCAACGCGACGTCCCGAGCAAGTTCAAGATCTGTCGCCTTGAAGACCGCGCCCATGCCTCCGGAACCGAGCCGTCCGGTGATTTGAAAATGAGCCAGCCGGATGCCAACTTCTTCGCCGTTGTGGACGGCATTCGTCGGAAACAAGCGATTGCGAATGGCTTCGTTAGCCTGCGCTGTTGAAGCAGCTTCCGGTTTTATTTCCGCGCGAGGTTGTTCCGGCGAACTGATGACCGTGTTTTCATCGTCGGCAACGAGAGGGCGTTCAGACAGCGGCACATGAGCCGTCGCTGTGAGAGGCTCCGATACTTCGTTTGCACTGATTTGTGTCATTGTCTCACGGAACAACGCCATAAAAAAAACGAGCCGCATCGCGCAGACCGCGCACACTGCCGACTCGCGACACTCTATCGTAGTGCGAACTTGGCTTCGAGTCAAAGTCTGCCCGAACATCCGTTCAGTATCTACTCTGCGATTTAGAACCGCAAACCGTTAAGATCCGCACGATCGCTTCTGGAGTCAGATGTTCAGTCGCGGTAGGAAGCCGCAAAATGCGGCCCTTGGGCATTCGTCACGGCGGAGAGTGACGGCTACTTTAATCGCAAATCGGTGAGGACGAAGATGCTGGGCGATCTGAAAAGTTCTCGTGTCATCATCGCCAAGGGTTTTCTGTTTTTGCTGACGGGATGCGTCGCGGCGGCAATGCTGCTCATTGACCACCCGGACGTTCGATCCGGATTGTTACTGCTGATTGCGATCTGGAGTTTCTGTCGCTTCTACTATTTTGCTTTCTACGTGATTCAGTATTACGTTGATCCAACGTATCATTTTGCGGGACTCACATCGTTTATTCGATACCTGTGGAATCGCCGTTCGAAATAAAGTATGTCAGGCATTCCAGCCTGACATGAAAAAAAGAACAAGTCTGCCTGGAAAGGCTGTCGTACCCTTACCTCGATAATTTTTCTACGAACAGAAAAAGTGTTTAATGAAGAAGTCGGCTCCGCTGCATAAATCTCGAAGGCTCATCCACACCGGCAATCGGCTGCTCGTCGTAGTGAGCGTTCTTGCAGTGTGCTTGATCGTTTCATCAACGGCAGTTGCCATCGACGGACTTGATAAGATTCGCCAGCGAGGCACGCTTGTCTGGGGAGCCGATCAGGAAGGCGGCGGGCCGTTTGTTTATCCGAATCCAAATGATCCGACGCAGCGCATTGGTTTCGAAGTGGAACTCGCCGAACTGATCGCGGAACACATCGGCGTCAAAGCAGAGTTCTCGCAGGGGCAATGGGACAAGCTGCCGGATTTACTGGATCGTGGCGACATCGATATCGTGCTCAATGGCTACGAATGGACAACCAATCGAGCTGCGCGGTACGGAGTCTCGATCCCATATTACATTTATGAACTGCAGTTACTGGGACGCACGGCTGATGGCAGTCTTGCAGCGTGGGAAGATCTGCTGAAACCAGTCGATGGTCAAAAACGCAAGGTCTCAGTTCTTGGCGGATCTGCCGCGCAGGATTATGTTGAACGCTTCGGCGGCGACAACATCGAAATCGCGTTGTTCGAAGGTGCGACCGATGCCATGGAAGCAACCGAGCTTGCACTCAGTGGCATTGATGCGAACGTGCAGGATCTTCCGATTTGGGTCTTCTATGCAAAAGGCTTTTCGCAACTTCGCCCACTTGGTACGCCAGTTGGACGTGGCTATTACGTGGCGATGACACGCAAGTCGGACAAGGACTTGCTGAAAGCGGTGAACGAAACTTTGGTGGCGGCATTGCAGGACGGACGGTTGCGGCGGATCTTCGAGAAGTACGGCATCTGGAACGAAACGCAGACGTTGCGTGGCCTGGAAACGGACGCCACCGGTAGTTTTGTCGGCAATTCCGTACCTGCGGCGGATGGTTCAGGCGAAGCTGTGGCGACGGAAAGTTATACGCCATCCGGCGGCTGGAATGTCATTCAACAGCGTGGAGGTTTGCTGGTGAGATCTGCGGGGATGACGGTTCTTCTGTCAATCACCGCGATGCCAATTGCGGTCTTGATTGGGCTGCTGATTGCACTCGCTCGATTGTACGGACCGTGGTACCTGGGCAAACCGGCGGCCGTTTATGTTGAAATCGTGCGAGGAACGCCGCTTGTCCTGCAGTTGTATCTGATCTACTTCCTGGTGCCCAAACTTCTGGACACGATTTTTCCGGGGATGGAGCTGACAATCAACGCCTTCGCTGCCGCCGTCATGGGACTGGCGATCAACTATTCCGCGTACGAAGCAGAAATCTATCGCGGTGGGATTCAGGCCATTCCGCGCGGTCAAATGGAAGCAGCGATTTCGCTGGGCATGTCTCGCAGTCTTGCCCTGCGACGTGTCATTATTCCGCAGGCAACGCGACTTGTGTTGCCGCCCATGACCAACGACTTCATTGCGTTGTTTAAAGATACGGCCGTGTGTTCCGTGATTACCGTCGTCGAACTGTCGAAGCAGTACTACATTCAGGCACGCAGCGCCGGTGCCATTGTTGAACTCGGACTGCTGACGGCATTGCTGTATCTGGCGATGAGTTATCCACTGTCCGTCCTGTCGAATCGTCTGGAGAAAAATTTGAATCAGGAGCGGCGCGCATGATTGAGCTCTCGAACATTGTAAAATGCTATCAGCAACATGAAGTTCTGCGCGGTGTCAGTCTGACGGTTGGCGATGGCGAAGTCTGCGTGTTGCTGGGACCATCGGGCGGCGGCAAAAGCACGTTGCTGCGGACGATTAACGGTCTGGAGTCATTCGATTCCGGATCGATTCGCGTGGGTGACGTTGTGCTCAATGCCGCCGCCGGGCCGGAACGTGATGCGGCGTTACTGCAGATTCGAAAGCGCGTCGGCATGGTATTTCAACAGTTCAATTTGTTTCCTCACCGTTCGGTGCTGCAAAACATCACCGAGGCTCCTGTTCATGTGTTGAGACAACCTCGTGATGTTGCCGTGCAAAACGCGCGACGGATTCTGGCGCGTGTTGGCATGGCAGACAAAGAAAACGCTCGTCCGGGATCTTTATCTGGCGGCCAGCAACAACGCGTCGCAATCGCTCGCACGCTGGCCATGAATCCCGAAGCCATTCTGTTCGACGAACCCACCAGTGCGCTTGATCCGCGAACAACGGCCGAAGTCATTGGTGTGATGAGCGATCTGGCGGCCAGCGGGCAACGCATGATTGTGGTGACTCACGCCATGTCATTCGCTCGCACCGTCGCTCACAAAGTCCACATTCTGCACGCGGGTCGCATTGCGGAATCCGGCCCGCCAGAACAGATCTTTGGCAATCCCCAGGAATCGATCACTCGCGAGTTTCTGTCGGAAGCAGGCGAGCGGCATTCGTGAGCCTGCCGATACGTCAGCCGATACGTCAGCCGATAATCTCACGTCGATGGTTCACATAGTCCCACACAACGTAGCGATCCAGATCCTTGCCAGCGGTGAAGAAGACGCGGCCGCCGGTGTTTTCTGCAAGTCGATGAGCAAACTGCACGTCTTCGTGAGTTTGAGACCAGCTGGGCAACAGAAAGATGTTGATCGTAATGCCGTCGCGTTTGCAGAGCATGCCTTCACGAGTTGTCGCTTCTTCCGTCTGCGGATCAGGTGGATAAAGCAGATACAAAATGCTGGCTTCAAAATGCGCAGTCGGCAGGCCATCGGTGATCAGAATCACTTGCCGATTCGGTGTGTCCTGGACAGATAGAAATTGGCGAGCCAACTGAAGTCCGTGCTGGATGTTGGTGAAATGCGGCGGAATGTGAATTTCGCTCACATCATCACGGCTCATGTCAGCACGCAGGCGAACAACCGGATTGGTGATCGTCGGAATCTTTGGCATCAGGGAGATAAGTTCTCCTGCCGGAACAACTTTGGCAAACGTGTGAAGTTCCACGAAACGCAGAAAGTCGCCGGGGTATTCGGATGAAATCAGCCCGTTGAGAGCCAATGCCATTCGTTTGACGTTGATGTACTGGCCGTCGTAGCGCATCGAGCCGCTCATGTCCATCAGCACCACTGTGGCACATTTTGGATTGTTGCGAGATCGATGAATTTCGATGTCGCCCTGTTGCAGTCTTAGCGGACGCGTATCACCCTGTCGCAGCATGGCGTTGATCAGCGTCGATGGAATATCCATCTGAGAAACGGAGTCTCCAAATTCGTAGGGCTTCGTGCGTTGCATCTCAACAACGCCTTCACCTTCGATCGGCCCCTGATGTCGTCCGGCACGCGATGCCTTAAGATTGCTGAAAATCGTTTGCAGCAGACGACCTTGAAAGAGCTTGTACGCTTTGGGCGACAGTTGGATTTTTCCCTGCTGATTGGCCAGGCCCTGACCTTCCATGATGTCCTTGAGATATTGCTGAACCTGTTCCTGGAACTTATTCAGATTGGCCATCGTTTCCGGGTCGGCGAATTCGCTCAGATCCTCCATGTCGATGATGGCCAGTTGAGCATTTTCTTTTGCGTTTTCCAATTGCTTCAGCAGATCATCAATTTTTCGAAGTTCATCGAGGATCTCAATGGCTTCCGGGACGGTCATCGATTCGCGACCGGTGAAGTCGTACTTCGCGGCGAGATGATCGACCTGGTATTTTTCGCCAAGCGATTCCATCAGGCTGACAAGTCGACCGGCGAAATCAGGATCGGTTCGTTCGGCGCGGTACCAGAGATTTTCCAGTGCGTAGATTTGTTCCTCTTTGACGGATTGCCAGAACGACTTTTCAAGTTTTGCAGGCGGGCGGGCTTGTTTGGCTGCATCTGAAAACTGCCGCGCGGCTTTCTTTTGAACAGTGTCCGTTTCGTACTTGCTAAGGATTTTCTCCTTGCGTTCCTGCAGCATTTTCAGGAGTGCATCAAGACTTGGTCCAAGTCCCGCGAATTGACCGGGGTCAAGTCGGATCGCGTTGGCCAGTTCTTCTTCAGTAAATTCACGCGTGGAACCATACGTCAGCATATGTTCAAACGCGGGCGACACCAGATCCGGCTGTTCTGCCGTTGGAGAAGGAAACGACTTGGGGTCGTACTGCTGATACGTGTGAATCACGCCACCACGATGTCTTTGCGATTTGTCGATTGGCGTCATGGGATCGTTTCCGGGGTACTTCAAATGTCGAACGCTGGAACAAGTCACTGCGCCATTGTAGCAGCGATTATGCCCGCGACTCGCTGAATCAGCACGATTCCAATGTTCTGGTCGGAGGAGTTAACTCGCTGTCGAAATCGCGGTTTTGCCAGTACACTATTCAAGGCTGAGGGGCAGAGGGCCAGTGTTATTCTCAGAAGAGCTGACTTTCGTTTAACCCGACTCGGAGAGGACGCGGGGTACTCGGCACCTCCTCTTCGAGTCGGGTTAAACGATTACATCAACACCCGCCGAGTGCTTTGTGGCCTTCGCTGCACACTCTTTGCTTGATTCCATTTTGATTTTGTTTGAGTTGCTGCAATGCCTGTTGATAAATCCGGTTCGCACATTCGTCAAATGTTTGGTGAGATCGCCGGTCGTTATGACTTCATGAATCACTTTCTGTCTGCGGGCACCGACGTTTACTGGCGCTGGCAGACTGTGCGGATGGCAGCCCCGTTTAATAATTCGCCGATTCTGGACGTTTGTACCGGCACTGGTGATCTGGCGTTTGCTTTTCGCAAGAAGCTGAACGGTGCGGCGACAGTATTTGCGACCGATTTCACGCACGGCATGCTCAAGCTGGGAGAAGAAAAACGCGACGATCGGGACGTCGTGTTTCTGGAAGCCGACACACTGTCACTTCCGTTTCCATCGGACAAATTCCAAGTCGTGTCAGTGGCCTTTGGTCTGCGGAATGTCTCCAGTACGATCGGTGGTTTGAAAGAGATGACTCGCGTTTGTGAACCCGGAGGCAAAGTGATCGTGCTGGAATTTTCACTTCCGGACAATCGTTTGCTCAGTTCTGTTTATCAATGGTACTTCCGCAATATCCTGCCGAAACTCGGCCAGTTGCTGGTGCGAAATCGACAGGCGGCCTACGAATACCTTCCGCAATCCGTTTCTGAATTCCCGAGTGGCTCACAGCTTACGGGCATTATGGAAGAGGCCGGTCTGATCAATACGTCATTTCACAAGATGACGGCCGGAATTGCGACGGTGTATATCGGCAACAAACCCGAACATGCCTGATTCCAGGCGGACTCGTTACACGACTTCAGAATTCTATCGGGTTGCAGTTTCAATCGTTGACACAGGGTACATGCAGGTCTCATCCTCAAGCTCTACGTTTCCAATCAGTGTATTTCACGCTGTTTGGTGAACCTCGCTCAACGTGACGCGAAGTTCACCGTTGAACTGAAGGACAGACCCCATGAAACTTTCACGACGATTCACATTGGCGATGGCGACTGTCGCCCTCGTAATCTACGCCACGAAATCCGCTCGTTCGGATGAACTACGAATTCCTGATCCTCCAGCTCCGCAGGTCCACCAGGACGACTGGGTGATGGAAATTCAGCCGGCGGTGAAACTCTCGTTCACACCGTCGATTCCTGTGGAAGCTTGGTCTGCTGTGGCCGGTGAACCTGCATCGATTGTGATTGATCCTTCTGCGTATTCTCGCATCTATAATTCCATCCCGTTCAATCGTGTGGAATACGATGCGAATCCAAACTATCGCCACGACTCCACAATGGAACTTTTGACCGGGAACGCTCGGCACCAGACGATCGTTCAGCACAACTTTGAACACAAACAGCCTGTCAAACGGATTCCTGCACCCGATCTTCCGTCGCGAATTTTGACGCCATTTTCATCATCGGGCATGTTGTTCGGCGGGCCATTTGGCTTCGGTCCTGGCTTCGGACGATGGGGGTTTTAGGAAAAGCGCAACGCTGGATTGAATGTCCGGAGTGGCGGTAGTCTGCAAGTACAACGCAAACGGGGATGTGGCTGATCGACGCTACATCCCCGTTTTTCATTGAGTTACAGTGGCAATCGCCTCATCGCGTTGGCTTATTCGTAAAAAAAACGGGGTGACTCAATCGATTCCAATTTCTTTTTCTGCAAAATCATCAAACGTTGGTGAGTTTTGCAGATCCTGAACAGCCTGAAGGGGTTTGATAGGTATTGCGAATTCGCATTTCCTGTCTTGTGGGATATTTGCCTTTCTGTTCGGGAGCACGTCCATGATGTCCATTCGATTTCTTCACCAGGCTGTTGCGTACAGCTTAGTGACATTGCTGGTTCCCGCATTTGCATCCGCTCAGCCACCTGGCGGCGGCGGTGGGCGTGGTGGGCGTGGATTTACCATGGACCGAGCCATGATGCTCCGCAACGAGCAGGTTCGCAAAGAGCTAAACATCGAAGAAGCTCAGGCTGCCACCATTGATGCGGCTTTGGAAGCATACCAAGAGGAAAGGTCACCGCGACCTGATCGAGATGCGATTGGCAAAATGTCTGAAGAAGAGCGAAACGCTTTGTTCGATAAGATGCGAAAAGAAGGTGAAGAACTCAGCAAGAAAACAGACGAAGTCCTCGGAGCTTTGCTCGAGACTGAGCAGTCAAAACGCCTGGATCAGATTTCATTCCAGATGAAACTGAACGTTGCAATGATTGCAACGCTGAAAGGCGACGACCTAAAGTCAAAACTATCCCTGACAGAAGAGCAGATTACGAAACTTGACGAAGTCGAAAAAGTTGCAGAAGCTGATCGCCTGAAAATGTTCGAAGAGATGCGTGCTGCTGGTGCCGCAGGTGGTCAAGGTGGAGGCGGCAGTGGTCGTGGTCCCGGCGACGAAGGCTTTGCTAAGATGCAGGAAAAGATGCAGGCCGCTCGAAAGAAAATAACTGATGCTGCAATGTCAGTGCTGACAGCCGAACAGACAAAGACAATTGAAGAAATGAGCGGAGCTAAGTTTGAACTCGACATGCGAGCCATGTTCGGCGGTGGTCGATCGGGCGGCGGTGGTGGTGGCCGACCAGATGGCGGCGGACGTCAGCGTAACGGTGGTGGCGAAAATCGTCCACCGGCCGAGTAACATAGCAAGCTGCGTTTAGACGCACGAAAATTTAAGGCGTGCATGCCGGGGTGGCTGCTTTCTAAGGCGGCCGCCCTTTTTTACGCGCCTCGCTGTCGGACCGATTTTTGTCGATTTACCATTCTCATTACACAAAGAATTTGAATCTTTGGCCTGAACAGATTGTTGCCCGTGGAACAGTTCAGATTACGTGTCTTGGAGATTCAGCCGCTCCGAGATTCCAACTGCTCCACAATCTCACTAATCTCCAGAACCCGACGCTGGAATTCCGGGTCGCGGTGGACTTCGCGAGTGGGAACGGTACTGGGAGGAATCGGAATCTGATGAGCCAGGCGACCAGGTCCGCGGCTGAAGATAAAGACTCGATCGCCCAGGTAGACCGCTTCTTCGATCGAATGCGTGACGAAAAACACAGTGGCCTCAACATCACGCCACAGTTGCATCAGCAGGTCCTGCATCTGTTGCCGCGTATGTGGATCCAGCGCGCCGAAGGGTTCGTCCATCAGGATGATTCTGGGATGCAGAATCAGAGTGCGAGCGATCGCCACGCGTTGACGCATGCCGCCGGAAAGTTCGTGTGGATACTTATTCGCGTCCGACTGTACGTTCAAACCGACGCGTTGAATCCATTCCCTCGCTTTTTCGTATCGTGTGGCTCGATCGACGCCACGACATTCCAGACCGAACGCGACATTGTCGAGAACCGTGCGGTTGTCGAAGCTTGTGTAGTCCTGAAAAACCATGCCGCGATCCGGCCCCGGCCCCAGTACGGGCTTACCGCTGACAAGTACGGCACCGGTTGTTGGCGGATGCTGCGGCTCTAACCCGGCAATCATACGCAAAATTGTGCTTTTGCCGCAGCCGCTGGGGCCCAGCACCGTGATGAATTCGCCTTTTCCGGGCAGATCTTCGATCTCAAATGTGACGTCCTGAATGGCAGTGAAGGCATCGCTGCTGCCAACGTTGTAAGTCTTCGAGACATTAACGAATTCGACGATATTTTTCTTCATGATTTCACCGCCAGAAAAGTCGTAAGGTGCCACGAGTCAACTGCCACAGTGCATTCCGTTCTGCTTCGCGGCCATACTTCCAGCGGAAGAGCAGACACTGCAACAGCGAGAGGCATTGATCAATCATCCAGGCCACCATGGGGATCGTCAGGATGATGATCGCCATAATTTCCGTAATGCCTCGTTTGCGTCCAACGTTCAACAGATTTCCAAGTCCACCAGCTCCGTCGGAATCGTTGACGACTTCCACCAGCATGATGTAGCCGAACGCAAGGCCGAATAGAACTCGCGCGGAATTGAAGATCGTTGGCAACGCGAGCGGCACCAGAACTTTCAAAACGATCTGCAGCCGCGATGCGCCGAGTGTTAAAGCTGTTTCTATGTAGCGTTCCGCCACATCGCGAACCGCGTCTGCGGCGTCGGAAATGATGAAGGCCACGCAGGCAATGAAAATGAACATGAACTTTTCGGTCTCACCACTTTTGAACAGCGCGAACACAAGTGCTGTCAATGCGGCAACCGGGATGTTGCGTCCAAACAGAATCAGTGGCGAAAGAAACGCACGGACAATCGAAAAACATCCTGCGGCGACTCCCAGCGGTATACCAACCAGCAACGCCAGGCAAAATCCAATCACAACTCGGGACAGCGATTTGACGGTATTGTTAAACAGATGACTTTGAGGTGCCTTGCTGTCCCAGAGTTTTGGGAAGTATTCGAGTGCTTCTTTCGGCGACGGTAACTGGGAATAACCCAAAATGCGTTCTTCATGGTCGCCACGTGTGACATTCCACCATGTCAGAAAAAATAAGCACAGGCAAATTGATGCCGCAAACAGGCTTTGCCAGCGAGGAATATCAGTGCGTAAGCCAAATATCCGGGAAAGATGTATTGCCGGAAGAGTTGCATTGTCAACAATCTTGCCTTCGTCAGATGGAACGTTTGCCGCAGCCGTTTGAGAAGGTTCGACAGGCGGTGGATCTACTTCGCTCATAGGTCACTCAACGTACAGGGCCGTCCGACGGATCAAAAAATGGATTGTAACCGCAATGTATCACGCGTGCAGTAGAGCGGCGACGAGAATTTCGCCGCGCTTGCCTCCGGATTTATTTACCTCTCGGCACTACGGCACGCATCATCTGACGTTCCAGCATAGATCGCACGACTTCACGGGCGATGGGGCCGGCGGCCTTGCTGCCGGAACCGCCGTGTTCCAGCGCAACAACAACAACGTATTGCGGTTTGTCGGCCGGGAAGTAGCCGGTGAACCACGCATGGTCTGGCTTTCCAGGTGCTGTTTCGGCTGTTCCGGTTTTTCCCGCAATCGTTATGCCTCCCAGTCGCACTGTTTTGAAGCCAGTTCCGATTGGTTCTTCAACGACCGCTTCCAAACCCGCGCGAACGGCGCTGAGTGTTTCAGTGGTGATCCCCGGAATGCGATGTCGAGTGACGCGGTATGGCGAATGGTCGATGTCGGATGTTCGGCGGGCCGTCCCGTCATCACTGAAGACATGCGGCGTCACCATCCAACCATCGTTTGCGACAAACGCCAACAGCCTTGCCATTTGAAGTGGAGTGACAGTGAGTCGTGACTGCCCGATTGACAGGCCCAGTGCTTCGCGTTCAAAACGGCGTTGAGCTGATTCTGCCGTCGCACTTGTTGTGCTGGTACCAGAACTCGGAACGGAGCCCATTCGTTCGTACGGCAAATCAATTCCAGTCGCTCGACCGAATTCCAGTTGATTGGTCCAATGCACCAGCGGTTCGATACCCATCCGTCGTGCGGCGTCAAAGAAATACACGTTGCACGATTGAGCCATCGCTGTTCGAAGATTGACACGTCCGTGAGTTGCTCCAAACAAACGATAAATCATGCAGCGGTGTTCGTCAGGATTGGTGAGGTATCCGTGACACTCAAACGGTGAGTCCGCCGTAATCACGCCGGACTCCAAAGCCGCGATTGCAGTCACAATTTTAAACGTCGAGCCTGGCGGCAATGCCATGCCGGTGAATCTTGGCACGAACGGACGACGCGTATCGCTGTTGACCGCTTTCCACATGTCCTTTGAGCCATCCACGAACATCGACAGATCAAAGGTCGGCGCACTGGCGGCTGCCAGCAATCGACCGGAATCGGCTTCCATCACAAGGATGCAGCCTCCCACCGGAGTCGGCTGAGAATCCGCCGCCGCAGTATCCACCGTCGGATCGTCACCAACCTGCGCTGCAGGCAGCAGCAGGTGCGGTGCATCACCAAGTGATTCGGCAAGTAACTGTTCGGACAGTTGTTGCAATTTTGAATCCAGCGTCAGGGTCACATCACGGCCACTCACTGGATGTCGGATGATTTCCGACGAAATGATTCGTTGACGACGGTCGCGAATGGTTCTCCTGATTCCTGCCACGCCCAACAACTGATGATCGTAGCTGCGCTCGACTCCCGAACGCCCGACTTGCGCACCGTTATTGGCAAGGTCTGCCAGCGTGACATCTTTCGACTTATCGTCAGACAGATCCGCATCGCGAACATTCGTACGGACGCCAACCACATGTGCGGCCAGCGAGTTTTCGGGATATGTACGGCGTGAAGATCGCGTGACGCGGACGCCGGGAAATTTCTCCGGGTGCTCGTTAATCAGAGCGGCCACGTCGAATCCAACATCATCCAGAACTTGATGCCACGTCTCTTCTTCGCGCACAACAATCCGATCGTCTTCGGTGCGTGTCGGCGGAGTTGTAAGAGCCGTTCGAACAGACGCGGCGATATTCAGCAGCAGGCCGGCATCGTCGTCGGATTCAACATCGATATCTGTAAGGACAGGTTTCGTCTGACGTCGATTTACGGCATCGCTAACACGCTGCACACGTTCCTCCACCTTGCTAAATCGTGCTGTCAATTCTGAAAGTGGCGTTTTGGTGGCGTTGGCAAGCGTGTCTCGCAGCGCCTCGCGTTCTTCACGAATTTGATCTTCAACCTGTGACACCAGACTCGTATCTCGGCGTTCTTCCCGGCTCAGTCGTTGTCGAACCTGCAATCGCAACCATTGAGGATCGATAGCATTCTGAAGCCAGCGGTAATGAACCTCCACGATGTAGACATCAACGTCTGACGCCAGCACGATTGAATCGGCAAGAATACGCCCGTCACGAGCTGACAGCAGCTCATCTTCTGAAGACGTCACCTGCAATGCTGCAAGATATTCGCCAGGCAGCCGTGTCTGAACCCAATAGACTCGAACAACAATCAAACTGACGGCGGCAAGAAATAACAGTCCAATAGCGTTGAGTCGCAACGAACTTTCTGAACCAATGAACTCAGAGGATGCTGTTTCGTCGGCGTCAAACACTGTGTTCTGAAGTGAGTTGAGCATTGCGGGCTTCAGGCCGATCGGACGTCAGGCTATCTAAACATCAGGCCGTGTGAACTTCCGGCTGCGACGGTTGCAATACTTCGGGAGCCGGAAAACGACCACGGTTGCGAAAGCGTTGCCACCAGCCAGCTTTGTGCAGCAGCGGGTCGTCAGCCGAAATGACTCGAGACTTACCGCGACGCGTCACAAGCCGCAGTTGATTGTCCGCCAAGACTTCAGCCACCATCCAGAATTTGTCAACCAGGTAACTGTAGTCATCGCCCATGCGTGACGGGTAAATCGACCTCGCGCGAGGTCCAGGCATTGGGCCTTGCTTGGGAAGAGTGTAGACGACTAAATCGCCAACTTGATACGGGTAATGTTGCACGGCAGTCACCTTAAACCCAAAACTTCATTTCAAGGAAGTCACGGTGAGCGAAAAACGATCGCGAATGAAGGCGCTCCGGCCAGATTCACAAAGTCTGAGGAATCAATAGCGTTTAAACCACAACTGACAATACTAAAACGCTTTTGTTTCGGCCAAAAACGGCCCAATTCTCGTTTTTATCCAGAATGCGTTTTTGACACAACAGGAATTTTCAAGCTGCCCGCTGCCACATGGCAAAAATTCGAACCTTCATAGACTGTGCGCCCCTGGAACTACTGAACAACAAGAGTGGCCCTCGCTATCTGGTCAGCAGCAGCGGCGCTTCAATGGGAATGAACCGAGTGGCCGCCTGAATCAGGCTGGCCGCCGTCAGTTTCCTTGCACCGTAAACTTCCACCTGAACGTTATGGTTGTCTCGAAGTTTCTTGACGACAAGATCAAAATCACCGTCACCCGACGCGAGCACAGCGACATCGACTTCTCTGGCAAGTTCGATCATATCCAGCGTGATACCGACGTCCCAGTCACCTTTCGCCGATCCGTCGCTTCGCTGGATGAACGGCTTGAGCTTCACTTCGAAGCCGATGGATTTGAGTATCTGCTGAAATCGAATCTGCTGAGGATCACCACGATCGATGGCATACGCAAAGGCATGGACAACTTTTCTTCCCTTGGTGACCGCCTCCCAGAACGCTGTGTAGTTGAAATGACAGCCAAAACTGTCTTTCACAGTGTGAAAAATGTTCTGCACATCGACAAAAATTGCGACTGTTTCCATGAGTGTTTCGCTGGTCTCAAGTGGGTGGTGTTAATGTAATGAGCCGCAAAGCGCTAGCTGCGGGTGAGTGTATAAAAACAAGAAAATTGTTTAACCCGACTCGAAGAGCAGGTGCGGAGTGCCCCGCCTCCTCTTCGAGTCGGGTTAAACGGAAGCAATCTCGCCTGACACGAAATCACTCCACTGCTAGTGTCCGACAGCTTAGATGAGTGTGTTCATTTTGATATCAAGCTACTCGGTCTGATTACACTGCGATTTCGGCAGTTTCTGCCGAAATAATTCGCTAAAGCATTTCGGCAGAACTGTTTACGAAAATCATATCGTGCGTGGCACCATAACTGTTCTTGATTGATAACGCGACACCACGAACGGATGTCGCAAAACACTTCAATCAAGATGAAAGGGAAATGGCCATGAACACGAATCTGACACGCGGCGTAACTTTGCTTGCGCTACTACTGACGACAGCCTCTACAACCCAAGCCAACGATATTGTGAACTTCCTGAACGCGATCAATGGCAATTCTGGTCGCCGCAACGCACCTGTTGTGGTTCAACCGGTTGCAAATCACGGCCACGAACATGGCGGTGCCGCGTATGGCAATCAAGGTCGCAGCGGGCGTGGACCGGGAGCTCAGTTCGGAAATTCGGGCACGCAACGGCCTGCAGTCAACACTGTGAACACTGTCAATCTACGACCAACTCGCTACGTCGCGCCTCCTGCACGCAGGAGCAGTGGCTTGCAGATCAGTCTGCAGTTTGGAGCGGATGGAAGACGAAATCCATATGCTGGTGCCCCAGTTTACATTCCAGCACCACGGCCCGTGCAATTACTTCCGCTCGTTCCAGTTTATCCATCCTTGCCAAGGCATCCTCATGTCGCACCAGTTCCCTTTCAGCTCGGCCAATTCATTAACTGTCAGGTTCCACTGGCGACTTGCGTTCAGGTTCATGATGAATGCGATATTGCTCCCAACGCAGTGCCTATGATCATCGCCGTTCGTGACCCGAACATGTGCGCCCATGACATCGTCGAACGCCTCGTCTATGTTCAGATTTTTGTTCCAAGAAGCCCGCTGCGAAATCTTCAGGTTTCACCTTGCAGAACTCGCATCAGTCTGGACTATGGCCGATTCGGAGTTGAAATAACTTCCGGTAACGGTGTCGTGGTTGTTGACTACGACAACTGAGCGGATCTGAGGCGATAGCGTTTACTCTCGCACCAGATCACTATTCTCTTTGGTCATCACGACTACGGCGCTTAGGCTGGGATAGAATGAATCCACCATTCCCTGCAACCAATCGTCGGTGTGTTCAATGTTACCATCGACGAATGCACTGAGCAGCACCAGTGCAACATCGGTTTCTAGTTCTAAGAGTATTGGTAACGGAAACTCGCGACTACTTACAGAAAATTTCCAACTTGCACGTTACCAAGTTTTCTTACTTCACCTGGCTCCAGCGTCAAACTTTCCAGCTCTTGCGGTTTGGCCTCTTGTCCCTGTGGCGGAATGAGTGCCAGCGATACCGGCTCGCCCGGAATGATTGAAGTGATTGTGATCTCGCCGTTTTTATCCGTTGTGAATTCTTCGATCGAGTTAAAGCTTAACCAGCCAGTTGACGTGATGCCTTTGCCATACACCAATCGGAACCGATAGCCAAAAGGCGATTTACCGCTTGCCTTGTCAACCAGGCGGAATTTCAGCGATGCGGTCGGCTGCATTTTGATAGCGAGTGGGGATTTGCCGGTCGCAGCAATCGACGTTGAGACCGCGAATTTCCCATCATAGCTGATCGCGACAATCCGGCGATCCTTTTCGATCGCTGGAGCAATGTAAACCAAAGCATCAGAATCCTCAACGTCTCTCACTTGTGTCTCGCCGTACTGGCCCTTGGGCACCAGTCCCGCGACCTTTGCGCCAGAGATTGGATTGCCTTTGGGATCGACGAAGTGAATGGCGCGCGACGGAGCTGGATTAACTTCGAAGCGAAGATCGAGGGGATCGCTTTCACTGACCGCTGGGTCGATCAACTTATAAGTGTGAAAGTCATCGGCCTCGATGGGTTTCTGCATACCCGGAAAATTTAACTCGCTGGGCTTCGGATCCCCCAGCAATGGATTCGTGCCGGTAATATCGCCGCTGTTTGTAAGGTACGGCACTTGGGGAATGGAACCTCCCCCCCATGTGTTTCTCGGTGGATGCGCTTCGATCAGAACAATTCCTTGCCCCGGCGGGACAGCCATCTGAAACTCGCCTTTCGCATCAATATGTACCCATCGCAAATAGTTTGACTGGCTGTACGAAAACGGAATCGAGATCAGCCCCTGACCAAGATCGTTGAGCCAACGGTTGTCCTTGAGTGGATAGTATTTGGCATAACCCGCGTACAATGGACCGGGTTGGATGTCATCGCAAAAATTACGATGCTCCGAAGCAATCGGTCGATCCGTGTTTACTTCAACGACCTTTCCGCGAATCAGGATGCCGCGCTGGATTTCGAAGTCAGCAGTTGTCTCGCCGGTGTCTGTGACGTTCGTGAACGTTCGTGAACGTTCGTGAACGTTCGACTTGCCGGGTGATAGAGATGTTTGTCGCCATCGACCACGACCGTGAAATCGAGTTCTTCTTTTGTGCGAATGAGACGAAATTTTCCGCGTCTGTCAGTTCTGACGGGATACTGCGGACTGGTATACTTACGAGTGCCTCCCAACACATAGACATTCGCGTTTTCCACCGGCTCGCCAGTCACAGCATCGCGAACTGTGCCAGCGACAGTTTGTGCTCGCTGAACCACAACCGCCGTGAGTGTTGCGGCGCCAATCAGCGACACGCAGCAGACTCCTAGCGCCATCCTAAAAAAACTGACGGCGGCAGCGGCTTTCACAGCGTCGGTGGATATGCCGCCAGTGTCAGCGGTCACGGTAGATGCACAGCTAAACGTCGCATTCAATCCAGACGACAAGGCTTCGTTTGAATCGCCCGCCGACTGTGGTTGCGTCGTATTCGTAAGGCCAGATCCCACTTCGGAGCACTCTGCGCTGTTCACCGTCGCTGCCGACGAAGTCTTGATTTTCTGCACGACAGGTTTTGTACGCAACAATGGAATCTGAAGCTGCGGTCCGACCACCGCAACAACGGGAACTGCAACGCAACCAGCCAGTGCGATTGTCCAAATTCTGTGACGCAGTGCTGCCGTACAACCACGCAACAACCAACATGCTATCGACGCCAATACCAGTAATACGCTCGACTTTGCGACAACGTCGAGCGACGCTGGTAACCATCCGTCGCCGGTCAGAGTGTTTAAGTATTGAATCATCGTCCTTCCTTTCGAGCCTGCGCGATCATCGATTCGAGCCGATCCAACTCTTCATCACTGAGGTTGTCTGATTCCAGATCAATTGCCGCCGCGAGCGTGTCGGCAACGGAACTCTGAAAAAATGTTTTCATCAGATGCTGCAAAGCGGACTGGCTGGCCGTCTTGTGCGACTGCGTGGGCGAGTACACGTATTTATTGCCATCCCGCCGATGTCGAACGAACCGTTTCTTCTCCAGCAGCCGAATCATTGTTCTGACGGAATCGTAAGCAGGCGGATCATGCATCTCCGCAAGCACATCGGAAACTGACGCCTCGCCCAAACGAAACACGATGTCCAGAATCTGCCGTTCCCGTCGCCCCAGTTCCTGAGCAGCCTGCTTTTTGACCATTGCCTATCTCCCGTGGTTAAAATGGTAACCAGTTACCACTGGTAATAGGTTACCATTCTTGCGGTCGATGTCAATCTGGAACTTACAATTCAGCTTCCTCAGACGGTAGATGAGGAGACGCAGTCGCAGGAATCGCAGCAGCCTAAAGGCTGGACTCCAGCGCTGGACTCCAGCGCTGGACTCCAACTAACCTCCGAGATTGAGCTTGGTCACCGTCGCTAACGTTGGAAAATCTTGGCCAGCATTCGAATGTGATCGTTCGTTGCTGCTTGTTGAATCTCGCGACAAAACGCATTTCATATCCGCAGCGGTCCAATCCTATGACCATTGATTCAGAAATTTGATTTGCCGTTCACCCAGCAATTGCAGATTCGACAAAATCAACAGTCTTTGTATTGTCCCGGTTTTCAATAGCCTGGCCACGATGACACCCTTCCGTGTGACGTCCATACCGGCAGAAATTGCAGAACCGTACCATACGCCAGAAAACTGAATTCCTGGCTGTACCGACAATGGCAGTCGTGCCGATTATCCGAACAGGCGATGGTTGAACGGATTCGCTGCGTGTCGATAAAAAATCAGAATGCGGCAAACGATCCGTCCTGGCAAATGGTTTCTAGGTTTTCGATTGGGGGCTGTCACATGGAAGCACATGCAGTAGAACACGATCAAGCAAATCCGGGACAGTTTAAGCGACGCTTGGGTCGAGGCTTAAATGCACTTCTAGGCGGTAGTGGGTCAGAAGAGCACTACGGCCAGACGCCATCCACAATTCCGATGCATGCGCTGTCATCGCCGCCGGCTCCGGCGTCCGATGAGATCGCTATGGAACTCATCGAACGCAATCCATTCCAACCGCGTCGTGAATTTGAACAAGCCGCGATCGATGAACTCAGCGAAAGTATTCGCAAGCATGGATTGCTTCAGCCCTTGCTGGTGCGGGCTAAGCCCGATGGCGAAGTTGGCTATCAACTGATCGCCGGTGAACGCCGCTGGCGGGCGGCTCAACAGATTGGACTGGAAACAGTTCCTTGCCGCGTCATTCAGTTTGAAGACCGTCAGGCAACTGAAGCTGCGCTCGAAGAAAATATCAAACGCGAAGATCTGAATGTGCTCGAAAAGGCAGCTGCCTTCAAAGACTATCTGGATCGTTTCGGTGGAACGATTGAAGAGCTTGGCCGACAGTTGAGCATGAACCGCGCGACGGTCAGCAACATGCTGCGACTACTGGAACTTCCGGAATCGATTCAGCAGCTTGTTCGATCAAGCAAGATTTCTGGCGGCCACGCGAAAGCGATGTTGCCACTTTCCGAAGTGCAGCAGAACGAACTGGCACGGCAGATCGAAGAAGAGCAGTTGTCAGTTCGTCGTGTTGAAGACATTGTCCGCGAGATGCTGCGAGCCGGGACATTGCCACTTCCAAATGGTACTGAGTCAACCGATCAGCCGCAGAGCGATCAGCAGACTGGCCCGTCAAATCATGTTCTTGGTTTGCAGGATTTTCTGCGAGGCCATCTGGGCGCAAAGATTGACATTAAACAGAAGAAAAACAACGCAGGCCAGATCGTGATTCACTTCGGCAACAACGATGACTTTGAACGCATTGTTGGACGACTTCGAAATGCAGGCTGAGTTTACCGGGCTCCCTGTGTGATGAACGAAGACCGAACATCAGATCTCAACAACGCCGTCGTGCTTTCAGCCGACGGCGTTGTCGTTCGTATTCATGTTCAACCAAAAGCAGTCGGGAACAAATTAAACGTGATGTTGTTCTTTGTCCTGACTGCCACTTTTCTGTTCGCTCCATGTCTGGTCGCGAAGGATGCGTTCGGTGCGGAAAAGAAACCGCTCAAGGTTTTCATTCTCGCTGGCCAGTCCAACATGCAGGGACATGCCGAAATCTCAACGCTTGACCACATCGGCATGGATCCGCAGACTGCTCCACTACTAAAAGAGATGCGAAATGCCGATGGCACGCCGCGTGTTTGCGACAACGTTTGGATTTCTTCGATTGGAAATGATGGAATTGAGAAAGACTACCATGGCCAATTGACGGCTGGTTATGGAGCGATCGGTCACGGCACGAAAATCGGCCCCGAGTTCACATTTGGAATCTTCATGCAGAAAGCGGTGGATCAGCCGATCCTGATCATCAAGACCGCATGGGGTGGCCAGTCGCTGCATACCGATTTTCGTTCTCCTGGTTCCGGACCTTATGAGTTTAACCAATCCGAACTGCAAACGATGAGCAAGCAAGGCAAAGACATTGAGCAACTCAAGGCAGAGCGGGCTGCGGCTTCCGGTGTCTACTACCGCTTGATGATGGAACACGTGAACAAGGTCTTGAAAGACATCCCGCGAGTCTATCCCGACTACGATCAGGAAGCGGGCTATGAACTGGCAGGCTTTGTCTGGTTCCAGGGCTGGAACGACATGGTCGATCAGGGCGTTTACCCCAACCGCGATCAACCCGGAGGATACGACCTCTACAGCCGGTTGATGGCCCAGTTTATTCGCGACGTTCGAAAAGATCTTGCAGCGCCAAAACTTCCGTTCGTGATTGGCGTCCTGGGAGTCGGAGGTCCGGTTGATCAGTATCGACCCGAAGAAAAACGCTACATCCCGATTCACGATGGCTTTCGCAAAGCCATGGCTGCACCGGCCGCGATGCCGGAGTTTCAAGGCAACGTGACGGCCGTTCTGACCGAGAAATACTGGGACGCAGAACTGGACGCCCTGAAGGCGCGAAGCGAGCAAGTGAATGCGAAATCGAATGAGCTGAACCAGAACAAGGAGCTCAGCCGCGAGCAACGAGAAGCTGCGTTGGCAAAATTTCGAGACGAACTTTATACGCCACGCGAACATGAGATTCTGAAGGGCAGTTCGAACGCTGCATACCATTACAATGGGTCTGCAAAGATCATGGCACAGATCGGCAGAGGGTTCGCGGAGGCGATCGTCATCATGGAAATCGAGCAAAGACGTGTTATTAATTGATTGGGAATCAACCATGTAAGTCCGATAGCCAAGGCCGCCAAAGGTAAACCATCGCATGCAATACTCTGCAAGAGTCATCCTCCTTCTGCTGCTCACCACACGAGTATCGGCAGCCGAATCTCCGGAGACGTTGCCAAACATCGTCGTCATTCTGGCGGACGATTTGGGCTACGGGGATGTCGGTTGTTACAACCCGGAATCAAAAATCCCCACACCCAATCTGGATCGTCTGGCGAAACAGGGAATGCGATTCACGGATGCTCATAGTCCCTGCACCGTCTGTACGCCTTCATCGACGGCGATCGCATTCCCATTCCGCCGGCAGGACCGCTGGATCGTTCGAAGTTACCCAAGCATCCGTACGCGAACGACAATTGACAAGAAATGGTGGCCCCGAATTTCGATCTCGAAGAAGTCGATATCACATTTTTGCAGAAGAGCCAGCAGTTTTTGCGAAGCCATGTCGCCGCGACGCCTGTCAAACCGTTCTTTCTGTTTCATTCGACTCAGGCTGTCCACCTGCCGTCGTTTCCGGGCAGACAATTCAAAGGCAAAACCAATTCCGGGCCTCACGGCGACTTTATCTTTGAACTGGATTATGTCGTCGGCGAACTACTGAAGACGCTCGACGAACTGGGCATCGCAGATGACACGCTGGTGATGTTTTCCAGTGACAACGGTCCAGAAGTGCCCACGGTTTATCACATGCGACATGATCACGCCCATGATGGAGCAAGACCATGGCGCGGGATGAAACGAGACAATTGGGAAGGTGGCCACCGCGTTCCTCTGCTTGTTCGATGGCCGGGCCACGTGTCGAGCGGCACGACGTCGGATCAAATCACATCACTGACGGATGTCATGGCGACCGTCGCTGAAGTCGTCGATGCTGATATTCCGACCAATGCTGCCGAAGACAGTTTCAGCATGCTGCCAGCGCTACTACAACTGGACGGCGGCAAACAGATCCGTCCGTATATCCTGCAGCAGGGCTTCGGCGGTTCTCGATTTTTGGCGATTCGAAACGGCAAGTGGAAACTGCTGGCTCATCAGGCGTCTGGTGGCAATAACTACGCAAATAGCCAACTGCTGCAGGAGTATCAGCTTCACGATGACGCCCCGGACGCCCCCGGCCAGTTGTACAATCTGGAGGATGATCCCGGCGAGACTCATAATCTGTATCTGCAGCATCCCGATGTCGTTGGCAAGTTGCAAACAATGCTGGAACAATCGATCACAAGCGGACGCAGTACGACGCTTCGCGATACCGAAAACAACTGAAGGCAATGACAGCGATGCGGAACTAGCTGCCAACACGCTCATCCAGCAATTGCTGGACGACGGTTTCGATAGTCTTGTCGGCAGTCGCACCTTTCCAGTTCAATTCTCCCTGCCACCAGTGTCGAATGTATCCGTTCTTGTCGATGACATAGACCGTCGGCCACATTGTGTTGCCCCATGCGGCCCAGTTCTTCGATTCCAAATCAACCAGAATCGGAAACTCAAGTTTGCGTTCACCAGCCGCAGATTTCACAGCAGCGGGGTCACGCTCCTGTGAAGTCTCGGGCGTTTGAATGCCGACAACTTCAACGCCTTTGCTGCGTAGCTGATCGTGCCAGCGCCGATAGATTTCAAAGTTTGCGTGGCAGTTGTGACATTGAAACGCATAGAAGTGAACCAGCACAACTTTGCCTCGCAGTTCTTTCAGCGTCAATGGTTTCGAGTTCACCCAACTCTTGACCGGAACAAACTCCGGCGCCATCGGATAAATGCGATTCAGTTTCGAAAGCTCAAACGGTTCGCCCAGCAACTGAGCCAGACGTTTTTGTTGATCCACCTTCAACACTTTCTTCACGGAGTCCTGTTCTGCTTTTGCTGCGGCGGTTGCTTTGGATTGTAAGTCGTCACTGGATTCGCCTTGATTGAGGGCAGTTTGCAACGCGGCCTGTGCCGCTGTGGTGGCTTTCGCCAGCTCCGCAAAGCGACTCTGCTGTGATGATTCCAGTTTCAATTGTTCTGCGAGATCTTCACGCAGTAACATTCGAACACTTTGAGCCTGCAATTCAATTTGTGACAGCCGTTCCCGCTGCTCTTGCGTTGTATGATCTGCAAGCCACTTCTGGACACGTTGATCGAGCGAATCAAGGATCGGGATCTGTTTGTCCGGCGGCAGAATACGACACTGAAACCACGGACCATCGATCTCCGCGAAAAACGATTCCAGTTCGGCGACTTGTGTTTTGCTGAATTTTAGTTCCTGATGAATCTCAGGCGTGTGCAGCAGCGGTAACATCTGACGCGGCACCAGCGAGCGGAATTCTTTGGAAACAGATTCCGGTTGCGAGGCGTTCACAGTTGACGTCAGCACGACAGCAATCAATGTCAGAATGACGGCTTGTGTTTTCATGCAGCGTTCCTTAAATATCAGTCATGACGTTCGGCGATTTGCGAGTTGTTTAACAAAGTTCGCGTGTTCAACTGTGGCTAAACCGTCGTTCAATGCTTTCATAACGAGTTTTCCGTCACGCTGCAGCATGGCGGCAGCATTCAGCCACAAGCCAGGAAAAACTTCGCTGCGGTAGATTCCATCATCGGGCAGCAATTGCAATTGGAACCCATCGTCACGCAGGACGTACCACTCAAGCATCTTGTCATCGACGCGCCAAATCAGGTATTCGCGAACGCCGTGACGTTCATATGTTCGCAGCTTTGGACCGCGATCGAGCGATACACTTGAGACTGACACTTCTGCGACAAATTCAATTGATCCAGTGAGATAGCCATCCTCGCTGACTCGCGATTGACCGCCACACGCCGGGTCAATAAATAACCCAACGTCTGGTTGAGGTTCATTGTCGTTATCCAGTCGATTGGTAGCGTTGTCGGCATAGTCTGTGCCCGGAGTAGACTCGACGTAGTTTCCGATCCATGTAATTAGTCGGCTATGATTCTGACCATGGCGCAAACGAACGGCTGATGACACGTACACAACTCCTTCAATCAGTTCGGCCTTCTTGCAATCAGGCATCGCGTTGTAGCGACGTTCAAACTCCGCGCGATGGAGCCGATCGCCAGGCTGAAGTGGCGGAACGGAATCAGCAGATTCAGGAATCTCGACGATCGACATGACGATGTTCCATGGACAGGCGAAAATCAACGTCCTAATCATAACGTGATGTGAGAAGAACAGTTAGTGACAGCATCACTTATCGTCGATCTTTCAACTGGCGATACTTAATTTGGTACTTGTCGTAAAGTTGCGTGTGGTGGCAGGTCAGGTCAACTTTGCGGCCCTGAATCCAGGCTGCTGTGACTTGAGTCTCCGTTTGCAATGGATCGCCGTCACTGACAAAGATTGTCGCGTCCTTACCCACTTCCAGTGTTCCGACGCGATCTGCGATACCCAGAATCTCAGCCGGATACTGCGTAATTGCTCGCAGCGCTTCGTCCTGCGGCAGACCGTAAGCAGCGGCGGTTGCGGCATGATAGGGCAAGTTACGCGTGTTCCATGTTTCTGATCTGCCAGTCGTCGAAATGCAAAACCTGATCCCAGCCTGCCGCAGACGTTCGGGCAGTGAGTACGCCGAATCATAATCTTCATGCGCGCGTTGCGGAATTTTGTGAATCGCGTCGATGATGACAGGCACATCGTAGCGACGAAGAAGTTCAGCACACATCTCCGCATCATGACCGCCAAGCAGAATAACTTTCACGCCCTGTTCTACGCCAAACGCGACAGCCCCCTGAATCTGGCTGGCGCGATCTGCTGCAATCAACAGCGGCATCCTGCCTTCAATCACTGGAATCATGGCGTTCAATCGGCTGTCGAAAGCCTGCCCGGAAGGATTGGCTTCACGGGCCTTGATGTAGGTTCTTGTGTGTTCAAAAAGTTCTCGAAGGTCTTTCAGAGCTTTGGAGCGAATGCGATCTCTTTCCTGCTGAGGTTCATGCGCCGGCGGAACCGGACCGTGATCAATCGCCGGAGCAGAGCGAGGCCATTGAATGACCATCGCGCAATCGGATTTCAGGGTCATATCTTCATAGGTCCAGCCGTCAAGTTGCATCACGCTGGCTTTGCCACTGACAAGACCTCCAGACGGAGCACTGACGGCGATCAGCACACCGTTCGCTCGTGTGACCGGAATCAGTTCACTGTCAGGATTCACGCTGACATGAGCGCTGATATTGGGATTGAGCGAGCCGGACTCGGAGATATCAACCGTCGCACGTACTGATGAAATCTCTGTCAGTCCGAGATTGGAACACGATTCGATCAGACTCGGATAGACGTGTTTTTCTTTCAGGTCAATCACATCGGCACCTTTCGGCGGTTTCATGCGATGTCCCATCGCGACAATTTTCCCGTTGTCGAATATCAGCGTGCCGTCTTCAATGGAAGGTCCGCTGACCGGATGCAGCGTCGCGTTTATCAGGGCGATAGGCTTCTTCTGCGGCGCACCGGGGATTTGGTCAGACGCCGATGCGGATGCAACGCCGAAGACTGTAAGCAATGCCAGTGTCACTCGTGAAATTCGTATCATATTACTGCATTCCATTCTGAAACTTAAAGTGTTTGCAGAATTCATCGTAGCGTGGCCAGAGTGCCGCTGGATCGGAATCATTTTCATCCGGCTTCGCCAAGTCTTCACCGGACGTCAGGATTTTCTGAATCAGAGTGTTGCGTTTTTTCAGCGCCTGTTCCTGCATTTGCGCGTCATCCTCGCGTGAAAAGTAGCGACGGCCATCAATCCACGTTTGCTCGCAGCGTGTAAAGTTGGACAGCGGATCGCCGTTCCATACGACAAAATCCGCGTGCTTGCCTGGTTCCAGCGAGCCCACCAGATGCTCGATGCGCAGTTGCCGCGCTGGATTCAGTGTTACAAACTTCAACGCTTCCTGCCGCTCGACGCCGCCATATTTAATGGCCTTGGCAGCTTCCTGATTCAGATGCCGCGCGAGTTCATTGTCATCTGAGTTGAATGACACGACAACTCCTTGATTATGCATCAAAGCTCCTGCGTGCGGAATGGCATCGATGACTTCAAACTTGTAAGCCCACCAGTCCGAAAACGCCGAGGCCATCGCGCCGTGTTTCGCCAATTCATCGGCGACTTTATAGCCTTCCAGAATGTGCTGAAACGTGCCGATCGTCACGTCGTACTCTTCCAGAATTCTTAGCAGAGCGAGGATTTCGTCCTGACGATAACTGTGACAATGAATCCAGCGATGACCTTCGACAATCTCGCGTAAGGCATCCAGTTCAAGATCGCGCCGCGGCGGCAGGCCACGACGGTCGGTCTGCCATGCATCCATTTTCCTGGCGTAGTCGCGAGCGGCTTCAAACGAATCGCGAAAAAGCTGTTCGACCCCCATGCGCGTCTGCGGATATCGATTTGACGGATTGGCCATATTGCTTTGCTTGACGTTTTCGCCAAGCGCGAATTTTACACCCTGCGGAGCCTCGGCAAACTTCATGTCTTTGTCGGGCATGCCCCAGCGAAGTTTAATAACCTGATTCTGACCTCCAATTGGATTCGCCGAACCATGCAGGATATTTGCAGCTGTCACGCCACCGGCCAACTGCCGATAAATTGTGATGTCATTCGCATCAACAAAGTCTCCAACACGTACTTCGCAGGTAATTGCCTGAGTGAATTCGTTGATTCCTCCATCGGTCGCCATGTGCGAATGACAGTCAATGATGCCTGGCGAAATATGCATTCCGGTGGCATCAATAATGGCTGTACCTTCCGGAATTTTGATATCTTTTCCGACAGCCACAATCGCACCGTTGTCGATTAGCAAAGTACCGTCGTCGATGATGCCATCCGGGCCGCAAGTCCAGATTTTCGCATGCACAAATGCAACCGCTGCTGAGACCGGTGGTGGTTCGGTACGACCAAAAGCTCCCAACGGATAATTGATTTCGAACGATGCCTGTGCCAGTTGCTTTTCGCCGTCCGTCGCTTCGTTCTTTTTCTTTTCCTCTGCGGCTTCCTCGGTAGCTTCCGATTTTCCTTCATCAGTCTTTTCAGGCTCAGCCGGCGAATCAACGCGAATCATATTCGTGGTGGGCGAATTTCCGTCGGGCCAGGTCACGCTGCCGATGGCCACCACGCGATTGTCGGGCGCGGGCTGAGTGTTGTCTGCCTTCTCGGTCAGCGGGAGTAACTCGGTCAGCGTGAGTGAGATTCGAACAACGCCTTCGATGCCCCAGTCCTTACCATTGAATGTTCCGGAAACGGCGTTGTCGTAAAGCTTGACGCCTTCGAGCGTGATAATATCTTTCGACTTCGAGACAATGGATTCTTCGGCAACATCAGGCTTAGACGAATCGACGCGCTTCACTGAAGCAGGCACGGGCTGTCGCGAAATGCGGCCTTTCAACTTGCCGTCCTGTTCAGTCAGCTCCATGTATAACCGATTGGGAAACTCGGCGATCTGCCCAATTTGCAGTTCAAAATGCCCGTCGATTTTTTGAGAGGCATTGGGTGAATGTTCGAAGCGAATGCCATCAACCCAGGTTTCAACGATTTTCGTCTTCTTATCGAACAGATCGCCATCAGTCACGACAAAACTGGCGATTCGACCAGACTCCAGAGTTCCCAGTTGCTTTTCAACACCCAACATCTGCGCGGGGCTCACAGTAAGTGCTCGCAACGCAGAACTTGGTGACAAGCCGCGCTTGACAGCTTTACGCAGGTTCTTCAGGAAGTCATTTTTTGAAGCGAGGCGATCAGTCGTGAACGCGAACCGTATTCCTGCAGCATCGACCTTGGCTGGGTTTTCAGGAGCGATATCCCAGTGCAGCATAGATTCCAAAGTGACATCCTGAGCAACTTCCGGTGTCGAGACATTGGGTGGTTTTGGAAATGCGAGCGGCAAAATCAACGATCGCTTTGTCGCAGCGATTTCATCTAATCGACGATATTCGTTGCCACTGCCTTTGATGATCAGCGTCAATCCAAACTCAGCCGCGAATCTGTCGGCACGCAAGGCAAACTGTTCATTCGAAGTCGATACAATAATCGGCATTGAGCCATCGATGACTGGTTGCAACGCTGCCAGCGCGTCGTTCTGTTCGGGGCGCGGAAGAGAACTGTCAGCCGCAAAGGCAGCGTGTGCATCGCGATACCATTGCGCGTCGTAGGTTGCCTGTCGAGCCAATGCGACGGCACCCATTGGACTGCTGGGATAACTGTTGCGGCTTGGCTTCAGGATCGTCAATCTCAGATGCTGCGCGACGTCTCTTGCCAGTAAAGCAGAGTTGAGATCGTTCCCTGTTAATGACACCAACGCACTTCGACCTTTAATGATCCCATCGGCCGGAGCGACTAATTGAGCGATGAAACCTTGCTTGCGAAGTGACTCCGCATCTGGATTGTTCGGCAATTGATCGGCGACGGACAGTTGGGGCGTGATCTGTCCGTTCCAATAGCGAGCGGAACCGTTGAGTCGATCGGTGGAGATCGTCTGCTCCGAATAGGCATCAATAAATCCTGCGTAGATCGTCTTGCCATTCAAATTGATTTCTTTAGCATCGACAGGAACCGGCACGTCAGTCCCTATGGCTTCGATTCTGCCATGTCGCACAACGATTGTTGCGGGCTGCGGTGTCGCGTCTGGATGGGCAACGATCATCGCTCCAGTAATCGCGTACACGTTCGGAGGATTAGAACGCAATGCTTCCTGCGGCGTCGATGTCTGGTCTGGTACAGCTATTGCAGCCGCCGCCGCAACCATGTTCGCCAGAAAGTAAACCGTTAAAAAAATACGCTGCATCACGATTCGCCCGGCTCGAACTTCGGAGTTCTTAAGACACATCGGAATATCATGGAAGCTGAGCGAGCGGAAGTAAATAACAGAGCCATGGGGAATTGGGAGATTCGCGGGGTTCAGCCACCGATGGTGAACAGGCTTCAGCTAAGCCCATTAGTTATCCGCCGTCTGGAGACAGATCATTTAGCCGAATGTTCTGTCATCCTGGGGCGGCATTCATCCGCATCCGCAGATCCGCATCCGCAGATTCACTTGCCCCAGACTGACATAGAATGCCCCGTTGGGGGGAAACGCAATTTGCGAGGCATGAAACGCCATTGTTGTTTGTGTTCCGGCCTGAAAGGCCATCGTATATCAGCCCAGGGAAACTACTCTGTCCACCACTTGGGAAAAGTAACTGTGCTGGCAGCAACCACAGTCATTAAGCGGGGCATTGTTCTTTTGCGATCAAGACGGTGTGGTCAAACTTGCCTGCTCTAAGACTGCAGATATCGCTCGATGAGTGGTACATAGCTTTCAAGCGTTGCGGTTGTCATCTTGGGCACCTTTCCCATATCGTCGTATCGACGCAGGCGAAGGCAGGATTCGAAGTGCGGGTTGGCTTCAAACTCGGACGCTTCCTCGTTCGTCATCGGGCCTCCCTGCAGTTGAAAGCTCAACTTCGAAGATTCGGAAAGCCCGGCCAGGTAGTTAGGATCCTTCCAGCACAGATATCGCTTGGAAGCCACATGCTGGCGGATGGGTTCAAGAATCTCTTCGGGAAATGATCCGGCAAGCAGTCTCGCTCCCAGTTCTTCGTGTCGAGCGTCCACGCCCTGCTGAGCGATTTCTTCGCCGAGATCATGCAGCATATGACCATAGTCATGCAGCAGACACGCAAGGACAAGACTTTCCGGTTCTCCGTACATGCGAGCAAACTCGGCGGCCTGAAGTGCATGCTCCAGTTCACTCACGTTTTCGCCATAGTGGCGACTGCCACGTTCCACAAAAACGGAGATGATTTTCTCGATACGGACTGGAGCTGAAGATGTCACCGGGTTTCGCCGATACAAACAAGTGAGGATGCCGTTCGAATGAAGATCTGACCTTCGGCAACTGCTGGAGACGTGTAGACTTCTTCATCCAGTTCATTGCGTGCCAGCACCTGAAAGCCTGGCTCATTTTTCACCACGGTGCAACGGCCAGTGTCTTCAAATATGTAAATTCGATCGGCAACTGAAACCGGGGAACTGTAGGTTGAACCTCCGGCACGAGCTTTGTGCAGAACTTCGCCTGACACGGGATCGATGCACGAATAGACACCAAGATCAGTAATCACATGCAGATAATTTCCCACCAGAATTGGTGAAGAAACATACGGCATTCCTTGTTCACTGCGCCAGGCGACGTGAGTTTCTGTGACATCACCGCGTCCGCCAAGTCTGACGGCCTGAGATTTCTTGTCCGGTGATCCACCAAAACTGAAGACCATGCCGTGTCCAACCGACGGTGTGCAAACGAATTTCTCGGTCGGCCCCTGAGCACTCCAGATGATTGATCCATCGGCTGGATTCAGACCAGAGTCTGCTGTGATCCAGTTACCACGAGTTGTTTCTGACCTTCAAAAGTGGTCAGAACCGGTGTGGAAAACGATCGCTGGTTGACCGCAGGAGTGTATCGCCAGACTTCTTTCCCGGTGACTCGATCCAGCATCACGATGAACGCGGTGCCGTCCTGATGACCGTTCACAATGAGGCCATCACCATAGAGAACAGGCGACGCCGCGAAGCCATGATTCGAAAAGATCCGGAGCGACAAAAAGGAGCGACAAAAAGGGGTCAGGTCTCTTTTTTGGGTCTACCTCTGGGGCGTGTTGTGGTTTCGAGGCCAAGGCGAACGGCGCTGCTCCTGATCCATTGGTCGTCACCAAACGGCACGCCGCGTTTGACGCTGCGGCGCAGCGAGTTCAACTCGGCCTCCGTCTCAACCTTGTTCACCCAGGAACGCCAATTTCGCGGCAACGGTGGATCATCGGGAATTGCCAGCCAGCGGCGTTCGTCAGCACGCTGGAAGCGAGCATGAGCGGAACTCCATTGCCAGTCTTCCGCAAGCTCAACGAAATTTGCACGCACTGGATTTCGCTCCACGTACCGCATCACCGTCAGCAAATGCCCGTCCGATTGAATTGGAAACGATTTGAAGCGCCCCTGATACAGATGCCCCGTGCCACCAGTTTTGTAGTGAGCATGCCAGCGCATGGTGTGCATCACAGTGAGGCGACGGAAGAACTCACTCACCTGATCGCTGGTCTCGGGCCGGACAACAAAGTGCCAGTGATTGGGCATTGCCACCATCGCATAAACCGGCAGCGGCACGATTTCCCGCGTTTCTTCCACAACACGCATGAACGCCGCGTAATCTTCCGGCTTTTCAAAGATCGTGAGCCGAGCCACCGCTCGATTCAGAACGTGGAAGACTTCACCTGCCGGACAAATGCGTTTCGTGCGTGCCATCATCGAAGTCTAACACAGACCAATGTCAAATAAAAGAGACCTGACCCCTTTTTGCCCTTCTCTGACAATATAAGAATAAATGGGAAGCGGTACGCGACTATACGCCAGAGCAAGTACGCGGTCAAAGGCTTCATAGTCACGCTCCTTTTCAAACGAGGTCAATCGAGCCACCGCTCGATTGATCACATGAAAGCAAGTTCCCGCCAGGCAGTTTCGTGGTCGTCGTGGCATCAACACACTCTATCAAATTGAAGCGAATGACTACTCCTGCGGTGTCCAATCCGGAATTCCGCCGTTCGCAAGCTGAGCCTGATACAGTTCCTGAAATGGTCGAGTCGGCGACATCGGAGCTGTTTCGTTGACCATCATGGGGCGAGTCCCTTTCCACCATGCGTCGTAAATCGTGCGAAACTCTTTCACTACGTCCGGAAACTGCTCGATCACGTTTTTGGTCTGACCGGGATCAGCCTCCATGTCAAACAGCTCTGTGTTATTGACAAACCGAAATCTCTGATTGCGAACGCTGAAATTCTTCCACTGGAAATCATTCGGTTCTTTTCCGGTCGCCCAGCGCCCAACATGAGTATAGAGATAACGATCCGGCCACGGCGGCGCGGCATCATCCAGCAATGGTACCAAACTGCGGCCCTCGACCTGCCCGGCAGGAAACTCCGCGCCAGCAATCGCTGCTATGGTTGGGAACACATCAATGTCCCCGGCAATACGATCGATGTCGCGCTCCGCTTTCCAATGTCCATCCCAGCGCACAAAGAACGGAACTCGTACTCCGCCTTCATCAGGTGATCCCTTTAACCCGCGCATACCTGCGGTGTATGGCAGAATCTCATGACCATCACTGTCGCGGCCCATAGCCTGACCAGGCTTGCCAGATCCGCCGCCAGTCATACCGTTGTCTGACATAAAAATGACGACCGTGTTTTTGAAAAGGTCGTTTTCTTTCAAGTCATCGATCAATCGCCCAACGTTGTCGTCGATGTTTTCGATCATGCCATAGAATGCCGCTTGCTCTTCTCCAAATCCCATGTCCAGAAATCGCTGCTTGCTTTTTTCCGGTGCCAGGAAAGGACCGTGCGGAGCATTTGTTGCAATGTATGCGAAGAATGGTGAATCAGCTTTCTTCGCTTCGTTGATCCATTCGATCGCTGCACTGAAGAAAACATCCGTGCAGAATCCGCGAGTCTTCACGAAACTGCCGTTCATCCTCACAACCGGATCAAAGTACGAATTATCCGGCACGTCAGCGCAACTGCAGTCGTAGGCCTGACCAATGCCGCCAGCTCCATGAATAAATGTGTGATCGAATCCACGTTGATGCGGCTGATAGGGTTCCTCATCGCCGAGATGCCATTTGCCAAAGATGGCAGACTTGTAGCCGACCTTCGCCAGCGTCTGCGGCAATGTCACAGCGTTCAGCGTCAGTCGTTCGCGCTCCAGAATCGTATGCGTCACACCATTCCGCATGGAGTGGCGACCTGTCATCAACGCGGATCGAGTCGGGCTGCACGTAGGACAGACCAGGAATCTACTGAAGCGAGTACTGGAATCGTGCAGTGCGTCCAGATTCGGCGTCTTAATCCATGGATGCCCCAACTTCGCCAGCGGTGGATACCCCTGATCATCGGTCATGACAAGAACAATATTGGGACGCTCGGCGGCGAAGAGTTTGTTGTTCGATGCTACAGCAACAAAACTGAATATCGCGAGAATAAGCAGCCGAAGACTTATCAATCGCGAAAGGCGATTGCGATTCATAATTTGCATTAAAAACACGTGATGGTCTCCCAATTTTCACAGTCAATGGTTCAAGAAAGCAGACGTCTCTCGGCGAGTCACGGTTACTTAGGATCAGTCCCGAAATAAAGTACGTCAGCCTTTCCAGGCTGACTCTTCTGCGTGTCAGGCTAGAATGCCTGACGTACAAGTTTCTGAGCAAAAGCCGATATTCATTCTCCAAACATTGCATTCAAATCAACATCGTCATCGGATGCTCGTTTTTTCTTCGCACGAGTTTTTTTGATCGCAACAGGTTTTCCGGCGGCGGTTTCCGGCGTCGCATTCCCAGCGGATGCTTTCGGCATTGATTCCACCTGAGCATCCGCAGCTGATTTTACAGCAGCAATATTCGCGGAACCACCCTTGCCGGGATTCTTTGCTGCCGTTGCCTTGCGGGCCGCCTGCACCATTCTGGCTTCAGCCTCGCGAATTTCCGACACCATGTCGGTCACTTTCTGCCAACGTCGATCAGGATCAGCTTCAAGCCCTTTCATGATGGCAACCCCGATCTGCTTATCAATGTTCGGCAGTAGGACTGTTATCTCGATCGGCGGTTTGTTGATGTGCTGCATCACAGCGTCAATTGTCATCGCCGCATCCCACGGGCAACGCTTTGTGTACATTTCGAAACAAGTGACCGCGTAGGAAAAAACATCGAGACGCTGATCTGTCGTCTGACGTTTGATCAATTCGGGTGCCATATAGCTGGCGGTTCCCGTGCGATTGCCCGGCTTACAGAAACTTGGAGTGTTTGGAACAACCAACCCGAAGTCGATCATCTTCGCGGTCTTGTCGTCGGAGATCATCACATTGCGAGGACAAATGTCGCGATGAATCCAGTTCTGCTGATGAAAATAATTCAGAGCCTCGCCAATCTGAATCATATATCGCAGACGATACCGCTTCATTTCTTCATTCTGCAGGTCCACCAGCAACGCCAGCCCAACACCTTCCACAAATTCCATTACGAGGAACATTTCATCTTCCAGCGTCCAACCAAATTCATAAGTCTTCACGATATTTGGATGATGAAGTGAGACCGCGACGTCAGCTTCAGACGGCTTATTCAATCCCTGAAATCTAGCCTCGAATTTTGCAGTCTTTTCCTTATCCAAAACCTTCAACGCCACCGGCCGACCAGTTTGCAGATCAACTGCACGCCACACTTTGGACATGCTTCCCTGTCCGACTCGGCCAATCAGATTGAACCTTTTATTGATGTCCGTTTTGGGATGGTTCGCACCTTTGCGATTAAAAAGTTTGCCGAACATAAATTGCCTTTGCGTGAAGTCGCTGCAACACTGCCAGACTCTCAACACATTTCTTTGGCGGTGTTCGACGATGCCATCTTTTACAGGAAAACGCGGAAACTTGCGACAGTTTTACGCCATCGACGTGAGAATCTTGCCAGCTTCCAGGCGAACCCTGGGAATTCAATCACTCACTGCTTGTGAGATTCCGGCTGCCTGTGAGAATCCATGCGGCAACGCCCTTGGGAACAGTCCCTAAATAAAGTACGTCAGCCTTTCCAGACTGACTTGTTCTGCTTCATGTCAGGCTGGAAAGCCTGACGTACTTTTTCGGGATGTCCGCCCTAAGAATCACGCTTTCCTGCCCAACACTATGACAAACCCCACCACTGCCCTGATTTTTTCTACACAAGAAGTCGAAACGTTCCAGCGAGATGGCTACATCATCGTACGTGGCCTGATTCCGCCGGACACGATCAGCACCATGAAACGCATCACTCAGCGAGATCTCGCCGCGAATCAGGGCGACATCGAATACGAAGCAGACCTCAGTTACCCAGGAGCACCCGAATCGCTGGATGCCGAGGGTGGCCGAACAGCGAGGCGTCTGCGTCAGGCGATCAGTCGTGACCCAATCTTTGCAAAGTTAGTCAAACAACCGTGGCTGGTGAACAGACTTCAGCAACTCCTCGGCCCGCACGTCGTTATGCCGTTGATTCATCATAACTGCATCATGACCAAACAGCCGCGATACAGCAGCGAGACTGGCTGGCATCAGGACACGCGATACTGGAATTTCACCAATGGTGATCTGGTGAATATCTGGATCGCACTGGGCGAAGAAACTCCGCAGAATGGATGTCTTCGCGTGCTTCCGGGAACTCACCACGAACGAGCGCCACGCGAACGTCTGGATGACGCTCTGTTTTTACGAACAGATCTCGAACAAAATCAACCACTCCTCGCCCGCGCGCTGCCGGTGGAATTAAAAGCGGGCGATGTCCTCTTCTTCCACGCCCGCTGCTTCCATGCCGCGACGCGAAACTATTCGACGGAATCCAAGCAGTCCGTCGTCTTCACATTTCGTTCGCTCGACAACCCGCCAGTGCCAGGCACAAAATCGGCCGAATGGCCTGAATTGCTGTTATCGTAAACGCTAACGCAGGCAATGCAACGCTGCCAACAGTGGCCACGTACCAGGGGCGCAGCGAATCAGGCATATTCATTGACACGGTTCGCTGACACCTTTTGTGATTCTTCTGAATCGCAACTTCACACTGTGGTTCCTCTGCTCTCTCTTCGCTCTCCTGTTGAAAATGCGATTTGTGTTTCCAATAGTCCTGCCCTTCATCGTCCTGCCAAAATGGAACTGGCTATCAACTTCAACGGACGCTGCGTAATCAACGAACCATGCGACGAGTGTGTTCTGTGTCGTGCCCGAAACGTCGATTGGCAGGACTATTGGAGGGCAAGACTATGAATCGCAGCTTTGCTTTAGGCACGAAAAATGGCGGAGGGCACGTCCCGATTTCAACGCGCTACTTCAACGCCACAGAAACAAATCCTGAGCAGATCGTAGCGTTCAGACCCAAAGGAAAATAAGGCGATGGCAGATTATCTTTCGAAGGTTAAGCTTTGCCGAAACAGCTTTAGCGACCGATTGCAGCAGGCAACGGGCAACGGAATGTCGTTTTTGGGGACATCGTCAAGATGCTTAAGATCGTCGGTTCGGCCGATCACGGTTGTCGTAAAAAATGCCTGCCCCGTTTGATATTTTTCAGGAAAACCAGAGTCTTACACCAGGGATTCGATATTTGACTTTCAGGGCGATTTGAAGCCACGACGACAATCGTTGCGTGTGCCCGGACAAGAGGCATCCGGCCCGTACCATCCAGGCAATAGCCTCCTCGGGCCGGTTGAGTTCTTCGTGGAGCAGCGATTGAATTATCTGGCAGTCCACTTCGACACTTGTTGTTTTCGTCTCTTCCACCACAAATTGACTTCGTCGCGGACGAGCGAGCGAAACATGCCTTCATTTGCTATGTATTCAGCCACGGCGAAATGAGATTTCGCACAACAATCCGACTTAAGATAGACCGGCTCCGTCCTTCGGCGGGGGCTATACCGCCACGAATTCTGTCGCGACGATTCTTCAATGGTGCTGACTGAGTTCAATACGGAACGGACTGACGTCTTTCGAATAAGTTCGACGCTGCACGACACATGATCAACGAATTCCTCGCTGCCAATGATCCTGGGTTCAGAAATACCGTGAGCCAAAAGTGCTCGACGGCGACATTCTTCCCTCCGATTTCGTAGTTCAGATTCGGTCGCATCCCACAATTTCAACTCCCCTTGGGAGTCACGCGAAACATGTCTTGGATAGCGGGTTCGATTCCAGCACTGAAGCAACACATCCAATTGCTCCTGTAGTCCACCATCCGGCATCAGACGCAACGCTAGGGTTGGAATGGGCGGCTCCTCATATCCCAGTTGCGATGCCACGATCACCACGCGACGGCAGTTCGCTCGACACTCCGCCCTCAAATACACTCGGCTCGATTGGAGCGGCCTTCCAAGCTCAGCACATCGGCCAGCTAAAAAGGCCAGAGTCAGCACAAGGCAAGGTTCCGTTGAAAATTTGCCCATCCTGCAAAAGACAACCTCAGCCCCATCCAGCGACACGAACACGTCAGAGTGCCAGAGAAATTCCGAGATAGTCCCGACCCGGATCTGTCGCAGGTGAGGCTCGATCTCAGTCGAAAACTCGCGGGTCGTGGACAGTCGCGCCATCGCCACCTGACACTGATCCGTGAAAGACGTTGGCCCGCAGATTTTGCACGATCTACTCATTGAATAAACGCTATTCATGGCCACCACCCTCCTCGTCGCACCCGCTTTTCAATGATATTTGCCAGTCGGGGAGTCGGGGAACATCAAAGAGGCCTGACCCAATACTGTTCGGCACGGCATTTGATGGGTTCGCTGAGCTTTAGAGGCCAGCCTCTCGCAGCAAAATTCAGGAAAAATTCATTTGCGCTATTGCGCGCCTTCCTTGAAA
>Ga0335396_10001011_pt1 | contig 37793 bp, 31 predicted proteins | sample FRY02_FD_205743 | JGI IMG/M metagenome (GOLD analysis project Ga0335396, IMG submission 205743) | Freshwater microbial communities from Lake Fryxell liftoff mats and glacier meltwater in Antarctica - FRY-02 (spades assembly) (version 2) | ecosystem: Environmental > Aquatic > Freshwater > Ice >... | reverse complement strand
GAGCAAGTTCATCCTTGATCTTGTCGATTGGGCCTACAAGTGCAACATCTTCCACCATCGCCAACGGAATAGCGGCGGCTGCCTCTTCTTTCTTGCCTGCGAGATACAGGTCCTGCACTTTTGTTGCGACATCTTCGTAGCCCATTCTGGCAAACACTTCGAAATGAAAGTTGACCCCTCTAGCGCCCATCCCTCCTGCGTAAAGAGCAAGAAAAGGGCGAACAACATCGGCACATTTTTCAATGTCGTCGCCAGGAACAATTGTCATTGTGCATGCCACTTCGAATCTTTCGGCCTTGCTCACATCGCCACTTGCTGCGAAACCATCTGCCAAACATTTTGTATAGAAACCATTTTCCTTCGGCGAAAAAAATAACGGTAACCAACCATCACAAATCTCGCCGGCAAGTGCCACATTTTTTGGTCCTTCTGCTCCAAGGAAGATTGGAATTTCCGTACGTCGTGGGTGGATTGTGCTCTTTAGTGGTTTGCCAAGGTTTGTTCCACCGCGCAACGGCATGTCGTAAAACTCGCCATGGAAATCAATTGGTTTTTCACGCTTCACAATCTGGCGCACAATGTCTACATATTCGCGTGTGCGTGCAAGTGGTCGCGGATAAGGCTCGCCGTACCATCCTTCGACTACTTGGGGTCCCGATGCACCGAGTCCAAGAATAAATCGTCCTTCGCTGAGATGGTCGAGAGTCATTGCCGCCATTGCAGTTGTTGCTGGAGTGCGTGCACTTAATTGCATGATCGATGTGCCGAGGCGAACATTTTTTGTTTGCGAACCCCACCATGCAAGCGGTGTCAGTGCGTCGCTGCCATACGCTTCTGCAGTCCACACACTGTCAAATCCAAGCGCATCTGCTTCTTTGATTCCAGCTAGTGCGCCTGTTGGGGGACCTGAACCCCAGTATCCCGTGCTGTATCCGAGTTTGACCTGTTTGTTCGACATGGTCTGACACTAGATCAGACAAAGTCGGTGAACGAGGATAAAAGTCAAAGTGGGGATTAATGAAAGAATAGCGTGGTGAAAAAGATTGAAAAAAACCGACCACAAGCAGTGTTGTGGGACATGGATGGAACAATCGTCGACACAGAGCAGTACTGGATCGCAGCAGAGTTTGACATTGTTGAATCTCACGGTGGCACATGGTCGCAGGAGCATGGCAAGGCGCTTGTTGGTTCTGACCTTTTAGATTCAGGTCGTTATATTCGCAAACATGGGGGCGTTAATCTAGATCCGCACACCATTGTTGAAATGTTATTGGATCGAGTAGTTGCAAGTGTGCAGAAAGAGATCCCATGGCGGCCGGGTGCCCGCGAGCTGTTGGCCGCTGTGCGAGAAGCCGGCATTCCTACCGCGCTCGTCACGATGTCATGGAAAAGATTTGCCGATGAAGTAGTGGCCGCACTACCTACAGATTCCTTTGATGTTGTGGTTGTTGGGGAAGATGTTGAAAATGGTAAGCCACATCCCGATCCGTATTTATTAGCTGCACAACGACTTGGTATTGATCCGTCACAGTGTTTGGCCATTGAAGATTCTCCAACAGGTGTCGCATCTGCCTTGGCGGCTGGTTGCACCGTTCTGGCAGTTCCCCACGTCGTAGAGATTCCAGATCAACCCCAAGCTGGTTCTCGATTTATTCGATCAGTATCTCTCGTAAACGTAGAAGTAGATCAACTGCTTCTTGGCTAGAGAACGATGTCCGTCTCGTTGCGTAGTTAGATGCACTGATACCGTCACAAGATGCCAACAAGGGGAGAAGCGATAACAGAGTTGACGGCGCACGGAATGCCGTTTGAACTTGTGAGTCGTCAGGTGCAAGGTTTTCCTTTGCGGGTATTCAAAAACGCGCCTTCTTCGTTACGAGAAGTGTGGTTAACAGCAGCCCAAAGAGGTGATGTCCCTTACTTCACGTATGAAGATGTCATCACGACCTACGCCGATGCGCACCGACAAGTGGTGTCTCTTGCGCAATGGTTGACAGACAACGGCGTACGAAAGGGAGATCGAGTTGCGATAGGCATGCGTAACTATCCAGAGTGGGCTATCGCTTTTTGGGCAATGCAATGTATCGGCGCAATCACTGTCAGTCTTAACGCGTGGTGGATCAGCGATGAATTGCGTTATGCACTCAGTGATTCGGGAGCAACTGCAGTCATCATCGACGGAGAGCGACAAGATCGCCTGACTGACGAGATGCTTGCTGAGCTAAACATCAATGTTGCAGTGGTTACTCGTGGCACCGCGCGACCTGGACTTTCTTCGTGGGCAGATGCAGTGGGGAATGTGAACGCAGTGATGCCACATGTTGAAATCACTTTGGATGATGACGCCACAATTCTGTACACATCAGGAACAACTGGTTTTCCAAAGGGTGCTATTGGAACGCATCTCAATTACGTCACTAATCTTACTAATTCTCTTTTCACGCTTGCGTTGGGAATGAAACGTGCAGGTGTTTCGCCACCTCTGCCGAATGTTCCACGACCACAGCCAGTGGCATTGTCGACGTTTCCATTTTTTCATATCGCAGGCCTGTGCGGACTTATCGCTGGAACAAATACTGGGACATCTGTTGTGTCTCAATACAAGTGGGATGCTGGCGACGCACTGCGACTCATAGAGAAATACAAGATTGGTTCCATGGGTGGTGTACCAACGATTGTGCGCTCACTTCTCGAGCATCCCGACAAAGACAAGTTTGATCTTTCGTCGCTTATTAGCATCGGACAAGGCGGGGCACCTGCTGCACCAGACACGATCTCCAAGATTGAAAATAATTTTTCTGGAAAAGTAAGTGCTGGAAATGGCTACGGTCTTACTGAAACCACTGCAGGCATCATTGGAATTGCTGGTGCGGAATATTTTGCAAATAAGGACAGCATCGGATTTCCTGTTGTCAGTATGGATATCAAGATTATGGATGACCAAGGGCAAGAAGTTCCTCTGGGAACCATTGGGGAACTGTGGGCATACGGTCCGTTTAATGTTCGTGGATACTGGAACAAACCTGAAGAAACAGCCAAGGCATTTACTGATGGTTGGTTTCGCACTGGAGATGCTGGATACATAGATGCAAATGGTTACATCTATGTTGTTGACAGAATCAAAGACATGGTGTTGCGCGGGGGAGAAAATGTGTACTGCGTCGAAGTGGAAACAGTTCTTTTTGAACATCCGTCTATCAAAGATTGTGCAGTTATTGGACTGCCTCACTCGAAACTTGGTGAAGAAGTGGTTGCAGTACTTGTTCCGAAGCCAGGACGTGGCCAGCAGGACACTGAGGAACTGATCCAATTTTTGGGCAATCGCTTGGCACCCTTTAAGGTTCCAAGTATGGTCTTTTGGCAATCTGATGAGCTGCCACGCAACGCCACAGGAAAAGTGTTGAAAAAAGATTTACGAGATCAATACGCTGATAATTCACGGTAGGAGAATAAAATGACACGATTCGAAAATGGTTTTGGGGGCAGAGTTGCTGTTGTCACTGGCGGTGGCTCTGGCATGGGTCGTGAGATGGTTTTGCAACTCACTGCACAAGGATGTGATGTTGCCGCATGTGATGTCATCGCTGAAAATCTTAATGAGACAAAACGTCTGTGTCAGGAAGCTGGCAACAAGGGCGAAGTCATCACATTTATTGCAGATGTTTCAGACGAAGCTCAGGTTCTTGCATTTCGTGATGTAGTTACGGCGTGGAAGCCACATATCAATGTGTTGTTTAACAATGCTGGGATTGGTGGTGGCGGAAGTGTCGTTGATATGGATCGTGAATCGTGGGAAAAGACTTTCGGTGTGTGTTGGTACGGGGTGTACTACAACACACTTGCATTTCTTCCGATGCTGATCGCTGCTGATGTTGGACAGATTGTCAACACAAGTTCAATCAATGGTTTCTGGGCATCACTCGGACCGAGTGTTCCACATAGTGCTTACTGTTCTGCCAAGTTTGCAGTCAAAGGTTTTACCGAAGCACTGATTACCGATTTGAAGATGAATGCCCCTCATGTGCATGCGGCAGTAGTGATGCCGGGTCATATTGGCACCGACATTGCATTGAATTCAGCGATTCTTCGTGGACGTTCTCCTGATTCTTTGACATCGGATCAACTGCAAGAAGTTCGGGCGAGAATGTTGGCTTCTGGTATAGACCTAGCATCAGCATCTGACGACGATTTGCGCGCAGGCATGCAGGCCCAGGGTGAAGCATTTAGGGACAACGCACCCACTTCGGCGGCGCAGGCAACAACCATTATTCTTAATGCCGTGCAGAAAGATGAGTGGCGTATCTTGGTCGGCGATGATGCAGTACTGCTTGACGAGTTAGTACGCGACAACCCGTGGGAGGCCTATGAGCCTTCATTTATCGCCCAAGTTTCTGCCCGTGGGGCGCTTGGGTCGATCGTGGCTGCAGGCTAATAACCACCGTAGAAAAGACGCAACAGAAAGAGCAATCGTGATTCACATAAATGGAACAGTAAAACTAGGGTATGAGCCAGTCAGAGACGCTTTCGCCTCGACATTCGAAGAAGGTTTTGAAGTAGGGGCATCTGTTGCTGTCATGCACAAAGGCGAGATGGTTGTCGATATTTGGGCAGGCCACACAGATCTTGCGCGCACTACTGATTGGCAATCGGACACTCTTGTGAATGTGTGGTCATCCACCAAGACAATGATGTTTCTCGTTTTGCTAACGCTTGCCGATCAGGGTCAACTGTCGCTTGATGATCCCGTGTACAAGTACTGGCCAGAATTTAAAGCCAACGCTAAAGAAGGGGTGCTCGTACGTCACCTCATGGCTCATACTGCAGGTTTGTCTGGTTGGGATCAGCCCATGACGGAGGCTGATCTATGGGATCACGATAAGTGCTCTGCGATATTGGCAGCACAGGCTCCGTGGTGGACGCCTGGTAGTGCATCGGGATATCACGCAATTTCGCAGGGCTATCTCATTGGTGAACTTGTAAAGCGTGTCACTGGTGAAAGTCTCGGAACCTACTTTCGTAAAAACTTTGCAGAACCACTTGGTGCAGATTTTTATATTGGTGCACCTGCCGACCAGCATCACCGCATCTCCGACTTGATTCCTGCAGAACCGCTCGATTTGAGTGCAGCAGATCCGACCAGTATCGCTGTTCGAACATTTTCTAACCCAATGATGGTCGGAGTAATGGCAAACACTCCGCAGTGGCGCCAGTGTGAAAGTCCTGCTGCAAATGGACAGGGAAATGCGCGATCACTTGCCCTATTGCAGTCGATCATTTCTCATGGCGGCACAGTAAACAACAAAACATTTCTTTCTGCAGCCGGCTGTGAAGCACTATTTGAAGAGCAAGCAAGCGGACCAGATCTTGTGCTCGGAATTCCGATGAAGTTCGGAATGGGGTACGGGCTCAATAGTGAATTTGCACCAGTTAGTCCAAACCCGCGTTCATGTTTCTGGGCTGGTTGGGGTGGCTCGTTCGTGGTTAACGATCTAGATGCTGAACTCACTTATGCATATGCCATGAACCGGATGGGGTCAGGAATCATTGGCGATTTGCGCTCGGCAGGACCGCTAATGGCGCTGTACGGAGCGATCGCGTAGCCGAGTTTTGTGCCTCGCTGAGGGTCTACCGTGAGATGCGATATGTAGCTATTTCAAATGGACGCAGTGTGATCTGAAATGAATTATCTGTTGCACTGATATTTGGACTAGTCGGTTCCTCTAGTGCGTTACAAGATGTCATCGTGCGCGAACGAGCAACATGTAATGAGCCAGTGGTTCGTGCACCACGAGATTCCCACATCCGAACAATCAAATCGCCCGTATTGTCGTCTGCCAACTTGAGCGCACTTATCAGGGCTCCTGGAATTTCCGCTAAAACTTCACAGGATGTTGATTTCAAAGTGTGATGGCTGACACGAAGGGGATGTTCTATAGCTGCTGCAGTTTCTTCTATGCCATCAACGATTGGATCGCCATTTGTCAGTCGTACGGACCATGACAATTTTTGTGCACCTTGATCAGCTTGTGGATCGGGAAACTTGGGGGATCGCAATACTGTAAGTCGTAGTGCGTTTCCACGAACGTCGTAGCCATGGGGGCCATCGGCCAAGATTGCCACACCGAAGTTCGGTTCGCTACAGGCAACGTATCGATGAGCGCAGACCTCAAATTTAGCGATGTCCCAAGATGTATTTCCATGTCGAGGTCGTGAGACGTGGCCAAACTGTGTACCGCATTTTGTGTCACGAGCCATTAGGTCGGTGGGTAGGACCCACTGCAAGCGCTGCTCGTTCTCGTGCCAGTCTGCATCCACGGTCACATCAAGTACATCAGCGCCTGCACATAGTGTGTACTGCACTGCAAACGTTGAATCTTTTGTTGCGAAAACGCATTCGATTACCGACCGCAAACTATTTTCTTCAACAACTCGAGGTGCAGAACTAAAGACCAGTGGCGTGGGCACGCCGTTTGCGTCAGCCATGTCGATATCCCATGCGTCGTATTCCGCTGGAGTGTCTGCGAGAAGAACAAATCGCCCAGACATGCCTGGCGGAATAATATCTCTGGCTCCATTATTTATGGAAGAGATGAAACCGTCAGCGTCAATTGATGCAGAGAGTAGGCCATTGGACATTGTGAGCGATTGTTTAGCTGTAACGATTGAGACTGGAATGAGGTCGTGAGGATGATGTGGTGAAAGTGGAACAGAACTAAATGCAGGAACTTCAGCCCATCGTGGCAGTCCGTTGACATCGATGACTCGACGTTGTGGTATCGGTGATGCATTGAGGACCCAGTAATCATCTGCAACAGACATTAGAGAACCAAGAATTGATTCACATTCAACTGCAACTGCAGCATGTTCTGCCTCGGCATCGTCGTGTACCCAAGCAATGGATGATCCTGGAATGATGTCGTGAAACTGTTGAGTGAGAACTCGTTGCCAGAGTGTGTCTATTCCTGTCGGGCGAACACCTGCAGCGGCACTCCATACTTCAACTTCATGCAGTAGTCGCTCACTGTTTCTATTTCCCTGTTTTGTTCCCACCTGTGTGCTGTACGTGCCACGGTGCTTTTCGAAATACATTTCGCCGACCCAGTGGGGAGCAGTTGCTCCGTACTCTTCTTCTGCTGTCTCAAAGAATTGATGAACTGTTCCAAATGCAATGCGGGGAACACCCTCAAGATCAGCGGCCAACCGTGCGCGATCGATCATTGTTTGTGTTGGTCCGCCGCCGCCATCGCCGTGTCCATAGAGAACAAGCGAATGTGAAGATCCGACGTGGTCACGGAAATTATGATCTGCGAAGCGAAGTTGAGAAGGAGTCATGATCGCGTTGTATGTGTCAACAGGGCTGAAATGAGAGAACACTTTTGTTCCATCGATTCCTTCCCACCAAAACGTATGGTGTGGAAATTTATTGGTCTCATTCCAACTTAATTTTTGGGTAAAAAACTGTGTACAGCCACCGTGGGCGAGAATCTGCGGCAAACTTCCTGGGTAACCGAAGTCATCTGGCAAAAATGCAACTTTGCTCGTGGTGCCAAACCAATTTCGAAAAGCTCGTTGCCCTTGCACGAGTTGGCGTAATAAACTTTCGCCAGAGGGCAAGTTGAGATCTGTCTCCACCCACATGCCGCCAACGTGTTCCCAGCGACCTTGTGCAACAAGTCGTTGCACTTCGCTAAATATCTCTGGTGCATCTTGTGCAACCCATGAATAATGTTGGGCTTGACTGTGGCAGTACACCATGTCTGGATTACGACGCATGAGATCTACTACATTGGCAAACGTGCGTACAGCCTTGCGGCGTGTCTCACGAATGGGCCATAACCATGCAGTGTCAAGATGGGCATGTCCTGTTGCGGTAATTCGATGTGCTGACGGTCCATTTTTTACGGAGAGCACAGTATTAAGTGCACTGAGGGCTTGGGGCGCTGTTGCTTGTACATTTCGAACATCGAGTGCTTGACCACATGCGTCGAGAGCAGCGTACATACGGCTTCGTTGAGCAGAGTGCTCGGCAAGATCCATGGCTAAATCAATAACGGCATGCAAAGCAACGGAGAGTTCATTGATGTCGGAATGAAATGCGACTAATTGTGCAGTTCGTAATGTGTAGATCGGTTGCTGTGGTGCAGTAGATGGATCCCCAAATGCTGTTGGTCCATAACCAAATTCATGACCAGCGATAATTGGAGTTGCAGCAGCTTCGATCCATATTTCGAGGTGTTCGCCAGCAGTTAACTGACCAAGGTGGAGCAGACGTCGGTCAGGCTGAATCGCATGAAGAATCTTGCCGTCCCTCCACGCCAAACCTTCTACTTCGAACCCATCACCGCGACCGATAAACCCCAGATTGATGTGCGCCGCTACTTCTATGTCTGCCAGCGATGATGGCACATCGGTACTGAGTCGAAACCAGCGTGTATGCCATGGGCGTCCCCATTTACTACCAATAATAAATGAGGTAAGTGTCGATGACGTTGCAGTTGCATAGCTGGGTGACTCAAACCATTCTTGGGTGGAGTCCACTGTAAAGTCGACACCGGTAGTGAGCACAAACGGAGCCACGCGTTGTTGAAGAAGGCGCTGTGCTCTTTGTATGGCTGGAGTCGTAATGTCGTGTGCCATATCAGGGTTCAACAATGGCGAAGCCGAGGACAAATGTATCGAGGTTGCCAAAGATGTTGAGAAGTGCTGCGCCGTCTCCGTCAATTGCGATATTCCCTAATTGAATCTGATCGATAAACGTTGTTTCTTGAGTGACAATGTCTAGAAAAGTTTGTCGCGTCATAGTCACGGTCGCTTCTGCACTGACTTCGTGTCGGCCAGGTGTATAAAACAAGGTTCTATTTGAAATCCCAAGGATCCACAGTTCTTTAGTATCGGTGAAAGTCCAGTTTATTTTGGTGGACAGTGCCCCAACATCTTCTGACTTAAGTCGAATCGATAATGAATCGAAGATTTGTTCGATGGTCATTGCAAGCAAAAGACCACGCGCCCGTGTGGCATTTGTGGCTGATTCTGGTGGCCCTTGCCTTAGTTCTTGAGCACCCATGAGATATGAGTTGCGGAATGTCGATGATTCTGATTGGTACCCCAATTGTTCCAAGGTGGCTGCTTGAAGATCACGAGCAGCTTGATTTTTGGGATTCGCAAAGATGGCATGGTTCAACAGTTCAGCCACCCACCGATAATCGCCTTCATTGAATGACTTCTGGGCAGCAGCAACAATTGCCTCATCACCACCGGCTAGTTCCACATAGCGACGGCCAGCTTCAGTTGGGGGAAGTTTGTTGAGGTTCGACGGGTTGGCGTCATACCAACTGAGATATCGCTGGTACACAGCCTTTGAATTGTGAATCAGATCGCCGTAGTAGCCCCGGGTGTGGTCATTGTCCAAAAATTCCTGTGGCAACTTAAGAAACTCTGCGATCTCTGTCGGTACGAGGCCCTTGTTTGCGTATCGCATTGTCTGATCATGCATCCACTTGTATAGGTCGCGTTGTAATTGCAAAAAGCCAATGGCATCAGCATTTCCCCACCGTGGCCAGTTATGAGAGGTGAAAAGAACTTTGGTGTCTGCACCGAATAGTTCAATTGATTCGTTGATGTATTTAGACCAGTTAAGCGAGTTGCGAACAAGTGCGCCTCGAATCGGTACAAGGTTATGCATTGTGTGCGAGCAGTTTTCGGCCATGCATAAACCACCAAAGTCCGGAAAGAAAAAGTTCATCTCCGCAGGAGCTTCTGTTTCTGGAGTCAGTTGAAAAACAATGCGGACTCCATCAACGACAAGTTCTTGACCTGTGTGAGTGATGTCTTCTGTTGGCGCAATGAGTCCAGGAGCACCAAGTGGAATTGCATTACCGAGCCCGCAGTCGACATGGCCTGTCGGACCTGGTGTAAGCAATGGTCCAAATTGGTACGTTCCACGGCGACCCATCGCTGGGCCAGCAATGACGTTTTCACCCACTGTTTCTTTCAAGAAACCAATAGGTGCGATAACTCGGCACTTTCCTGCGTCGACATCCTCACGCGAGATTACACCGAGCACTCCACCGAAATGATCAACGTGTGAGTGTGTGTAGATAACAGCGGTGACAGGGCGCAAACCGAGATGTTGCGTGACAAGGTCGTAACTGGCGCGAGCGGTTGCTTCAGTAGTGAGTGGATCAATCACGATCCATCCTGCAGACCCTGTAATGAATGTGATGTTGGAGATGTCGTATCCACGGACTTGCCAAACACCATCTGTCACTTCAAATAATCCGCGATGAACATTGAGTTGTGCATGGCGCCACAAACTGGGGTGCACTGTGTCAGGGGCTGGGGTGTCCTGGCTAATAAATGCATAGCGGTTAACGTCAGTCACCATTCGCCCTGCAGAATCGGTGATCACCCCAGTGGGATGAGCAGCGATGAATCCCCGTGATGCTCGTTCAAAGTCTCCAGCATCTCGCGGGGTAGTCGCCGCCTGCATTACTGCCAAGGTGTACTTGGTTGCTGGTCTGTGCTGGTCTTGGTTACTCATCGGTTTTCCTCACCTAGAAACACTAGACGCGATGTCCTGGTAGGCATTCCTCTCGGAGTCTGGACGTGTTCGGCTAGGAGTTAGGCCTGTTAGCCAAACTAAGGTGGTGATATTGCCTCATTATGAGGGTCTCAAAAGGAGTACACCATGCCAAAGCCAGGAATGCATTCAGGTCAGGTCGTTGACGACTCGATGAATCTCTCAATGTCTGAAAAAGCGATTCCGCTTTTTAACGCAGTGAAGAAGTTCATCGCAGAAGAAGTAGAGCCGGTCACCGACCAGTATTACAAGCTCGGTGAAGGTCGTGCTGAAAAATGGAGCTACGGCGAAGGCCAACTCGAAGTTCTTGAGGGCTTAAAGGCGAAAGCAAAGGCGCAAGGATTATGGAACTTCTTCCTGCCAAACGCAGATACTGGTGAAGGTCTTTCCAATCTCGACTATGCCTATATTGCAGTGGAGTTGGGAAAGAGTCCTCTTGCTTCAGAAAGTCTCAACTGTTCAGCACCTGACACAGGGAACATGGAAGTGCTCGAGCGTGTTGGTACTCCAGCGCAGAAGGAAAAATGGTTGAAGCCACTGTTGAACGGTGAAATTCGTTCTGCATATGTGATGACCGAGCCAGACGTCGCGTCGTCAGATGCAAAGAACTTGCAGTGCCGCGCAGAACTAGACGGTGATGAGTGGTTGATCAACGGCGACAAGTACTACGCATCAGGTGCTGGTGATCCACGATGCAAAATTTATATTGTGATGCTGCTAACAAGCCCTAATGGCCCACCGAGTCGCAAACATTCCCAAATTCTGGTGCCGAGTGATACTAAGGGTGTTGAGATTATTGGCGGTATGGAAGTCTTTGGCGAAGATGATGCACCTCATGGTCACATGCATATTCGTTTTAATAATGTTCGCGTGCCAAAAGAAAACATTTTGCTGGGTGAAGGTAGCGGATTTGAGATTTCACAGGTTCGTCTTGGGCCTGGTCGTATTCATCATTGCATGCGTTCAATTGGCGCAGCAGAACGTGCCCTTGAGTTGATGATTCGTCGTGGCTTGACACGTGAAGCATTCGGTCGCCCGATTGTTCGTCTTGGCAAAAACCCAGAAGTGATTGCAAAGGCCCGTATTGAAATCGAAGCATGTCGTTTGATGGTGCTTCGGGCTGCAAAAGCAATGGACACATTAGGAAATGCAGAAGCACGTATTTGGGTTAGCGCTATAAAGGCAATGGTTCCTATCCGTGTATGTCACATCATTGATGAGGCCATTCAAATGCACGGTGCAACGGGCGTGTCACAGTGGACCCCACTTGCGCGCATGTATGCAAGTCAGAGAACTCTGCGTTTGGCAGATGGGCCAGACGAAGTGCATTGGAGCGTCGTTGCTCGCGCCGAAATTAACCGTTATGAAGGTGAAACGACGCCAGCACAGCCACAGACATATCGCGGTATGTTCGACGGCCCATCCTGAGCAATTAGTTCTGCAACGATGAAGTTTTCAATCTGGCCTAATAGCGCACGTCCATGGGAAGAAGTGCGTGACCTCGCGTCGCACATTGAATCCGATGGATGGGATGGCTTGTGGTACGCAGATCACTACATGCCTAATACTCCTGATGGTGAGCCGATAGGCGGCGACATGCTGGAGTGTTTCAGCGTTTTGTCTGCTTTGAGTGCAACAACATCACGCATCCGCTTAGGTTCGTTGGTTACGCCAACAACAGTGAATCACCCGGCACTGATTGCCAACCGTGCAGCAACCATCGATCGAATTAGTAATGGCCGATTTGTTTTGGGCATGGGGGCAGGTTGGCAAATCAATGAACACAATGCCTTTGGTATTGAGCTTTTCGATGCCAAGCCTCGTGTCGATCGTTTCGCTGAAGCAATTGAAATAGTGTCTCGCATGCTGTCAGAAGATCGCACCACGTTTGCTGGTGAACACTTCAGTGTTACAAATGCGCCATGCGAACCAAAGCCAGTTCAGTCACCATTGCCGATTCTTGTTGGAACGGGTGGCCCACGCATGTTGCGCCTTACGGCTCGTTTTGCTCAGGAATGGAATACCTGGGGAACTCCCGAAACTGCGGCACCAGTGATGGAGAAGTTAAAAATCGCCTGCGAAAAAGAAAACCGTGATCCTGCAACCATACGTAAGTCAGTTCAAGCGCTTGTATTCATTTCGCCAGATGAAGCAGCTGCTGAATCATTGCGACCGAAAGTGCCAGCAGATCGTTCGATAGTTGGAACACTTGCTCAGTTGGCAGTAGAGGTGCAGAAATATGCAGAACTTGGGTTTGACGAAATTTGTGTTCCTGATTTCACCCTTGGTGGAAGTGCGCAAGAACGTCTCGATGCGTACTCATCGTTCTGGTCTACCGTTGCCACGCAGTTTGGCTAGCCAGGTCTCGACACTTCGATACTTGGTACTGAAATAGTTGTCGAGGTTGTCGTAGTAGTGGGTGGTGGAGTTTTGCGGGCAACAAAACTTGATATGCGCTGTTGTTGAACCTGAAGTGGTTGCACAACAGCGGCATCTGCCGTTAATTTCCCTTCTTCATTAATTGACAATGTAATTAGCGAAGCAAGCGTAGATTCTCTGGCGTCTATCAGAGTTGAACCGATCAGTTCGTCGCTCCTACCCTTCAACGAGACTTCGATTGAACTGCGTGAAAGCGAATTCACAATAAGACTGTTTCCATCTGTCAATGTGTGTCGAGAGAGTTGTTGTCCAACTGCAATTGTCACTCGGGCCATCTCTTGGGCGGGGGCTGTGATTTTTATGGCATCGCGACGAACCGCCAAAATAGCATCTCCATCTGATTTTGAACCGATCACAGTGCTGGCAAGATTTCCAGATATTTGAACAGAGGCCATACCAGGTCGTCGCACTCCGAGTACAACATCAGCGCTCGGAACTTCTTGCGTGGCTCGACGTACCTCAATGTCAATGTCACCGATTGTGGAAGGAATCTGCACTGTGATGAGTGAACTGTTGATTCCTTTGTTGACCGTGTAAACAGAACCAGTAATTGTGTTTGTGATCGAGGTTGGTGTGGCTTCGATGATTCCGTTATTGCGTGTAGTGATGCGAATAAATCCGGGTGATGCTGCATCTCGTGAAGCAAGTGTGAGCACTGTTGGTCCACTTTGGGGACTCGTCTCACAGAAAGGACATGTGAAGGGTCCTTGTCGTGCCGACATCGGAGTGAGTTCTAGTGTTCCTGTCGATCCGTTCCAATCCGTTGCTACTCCATCAGGACCTACGATGGCATTGGGATAGCGCCATGAATTATCTGATGAATCAATAGTTATTTCCCGGCGTTGACCTGGATAATTGTTGTCGTACACATGAATGACATAGTTTTTACTACGTCGTGTAACGGCAAATGGTGTGAGCGAGTGACCAGAAGAACCGAAGTACAGACCGATCGTGTAACCAAGCCCGTGCGCTAGTCCCTGGATGAGATTGTTGGTAATGGTCAGTGGCGAGTGTGTCCGTGACGTGGCTGCCCGGTCTGCAACTTCTGGTAAAAACTGTGTACTCCACCAATACACAATCGCCTGATTAAGCGCAGCATCATCACGGCGTAGATCACTGACACGAGAAGAACTAGCACGAAACGACACGGGGTCGTCCATGTTTAAAAAGAATCGAGCACTCATTGTCGCTAGTCCTTCACAGCGTCCACCAGACAGAGCGTTGTTCCATGATTCAAGAGTTTGTTGAGTTGTTGGTCGCAAAATACAGGTTGAAGTATTTCCGGGCAGACAGACAGAGTTGTGGCCAAACAGATCTATCAATGTTTGAATCGTGACATTTGAATCAGCCGACTGTGATCGACCCCAGTTTGCGAAGGAAAAGTCATCGCGTGCCACGCGAAAACCATTGTCTATACACAATGTTCCCTGTCCAAGCTCGGGTGCTCGAAGGTCTGTGCAGAGCGAATCAATCTCAGCGATAATCACAGAGTCGTCACGCTGAGATGAGGAGGAACTGTTATTACGGCAGGCAGGAAGAAGTAGAAATGCGATCAGCGTGAAGACAATTATGCGAGATCTCATAGTGGAAAGATACAGAATTAGTGGGAGTGTGGGAGTATCGGTCTCGTGTCATCTGCAGACCCGTCTATACCTGAAGCAACTATAAGGACCTCGACGGTTCTGTTGGTTGGCTTGGCTGCTGGCTTTTTATCAGGAATGTTCGGAGTTGGTGGGGGACTTCTGATCGTTCCGGCACTAGTGCTAATTGTCAAGATCGACCAGCGAATAGCCCATGGCACTTCGCTAGCAGCAGTGTTGCCCATCTCTGTTGCTTCGCTCGTTACCTATTGGGCCCAAGACCATGTTGATTTTAGGGTCGCACTGTGTCTGGCTATTGGTGCAATTGGTGGTGCTGTTATCGGAACAAAACTTCTTCATGTCCTGTCGCATCGAACTTTGTCACTCGCATTTTCCGGGTTGCTTATTGTCACTGCTATTCGTCTCTTTATGCCGATAGATGGTTTCGCCCGTGCGCCATTGTCAATTGCCATGATTCTTGCTCTGGTGTTAGTGGGTCTAATTACAGGGATTCTTGCAGGATTACTTGGGGTCGGCGGTGGCATTGTGATGGTGCCTGCAATGATGCTCCTTCTGGGTTTGCCAGCTGCCCTTGCCAAGGGAACATCGGTTGCTGTCATTATCCCAACCGCCATTATGGGTACTTATCGAAACCGTTCTTCCAAGAATGTCAACTTGCGGGTGGCGTTTATTGTTGGCTTTGGCGGGATTGCGTCGGCAATTGTCGGTGGTTGGATTTCAGCGATGATGCCAGACACCCTGTCGAACGTTCTTTTTGCGTGTTTGCTGATTGTTGTGGCGTCCAGGCTTCTCCTGCAGGTCCGCTCCGATGCCAAATTAGGGATTGTCCACTAACACGACCACATGAAGGCGGGGTCTTCTCGGCTAAAATTGTGTATGGGAAAATCTCGTCTTGAAGGCAAAGTGGCACTTATCTCTGGTGGTGCACGTGGAATGGGTGCGTCAGAGGCGCAACTCTTTATCGAAGAAGGTGCTCGAGTGGTCATCACCGACGTGCTTGATGATGTTGGGAGAGAAACCGCAAAGCGATTGTCACCAGATGGCTCCGTATGTCGGTTTATGCATCATGATGTCACCAGCGAGTCTGATTGGACTGCAGTTGTAGCAGGTGTGATTGAGACGTTTGGTCATATTGATATTTTGGTGAATAACGCCGGGATTTTTGAACAAGGATCAATTCTTGATACGACGCTTGAGGCTTATCGTAAAACAATCGATATCAACCAAGTTGGTGTGTTCCTCGGTATGAAGGCAGTTGCGCCACACATGGTGCAGCGCCAAAAAGGAAGCATCATCAATATTTCATCGGTGGCTGGTATGTCTGGTACGCCAGGGTTTCTCGCATACGGTGCCAGCAAATGGGCTGTGCGAGGCATGACAAAGGGAGTTGCCAAAGAACTTGCTCCTTTTGGTGTACGAGTGAACTCAATTCACCCAGGAATTATTGATACTCCGATGCTGCAAACTTTTGATGCTGCAGGTGAAGGTGTGCGTGAAGCAATACGTACTCGAATTCCACTTGGATACGAAGCAGAACCAGTTCATGTGGCGCGTCTGGCTCTATATCTCGGAAGTGATGACAGTTCGTATTCAACTGGATCAGAATTTATTGTTGATGGTGGTTGGCTCGCATGAGCATTCTGGGAACGCGCGTTGTTCGTATTGAGGACCCTCGATTCCTTCGTGGTGAAGGAACATATATTGGAAACCTAGATGTACCTGATGCTTTGCACCTTACGTTTGTTCGTTCGCAAATGGCGCACGCAACAATTCTTGGAATCGACGCTGATGAAGCGCGAAAAATGCCAGGAGTTCGCGCTGTGTGGACCGCCGTAGATATTGATTTAGAACCAATGCCTCCTGCAAACGGGATGATGAATGCAGCAATGACCTTTCCGTATGTTGCGCGTGACACCGTTCGTTTTGTGGGTGACATTGTGGCAGTTGTGGTCTCCACCGATAAGTCCAGTGGAGTCGATGCAGCAGAAACTGTGATTGTCGATTACGAACCACTACCAGTAGTTCTTGATATGGACGATTCCTTGGCGGGGAATGCATTGCTACATCCCGCTGCAGAAACAAATGTGGTGCTGAAGTTTGCAGCTCGCGAGGAAGGTGACATCTTTGAAGGATGTGACGTGATCGTGGAACTCACAATTGAGAACCAGCGTGTTGCTCCCGCTCCTATGGAAGTTCGTGCTGCCGTGGCAATTTGGGATGGAACGCGGCTCACACAATGGGCGTGTAGCCAGGGAGCACATGGTGCGCGTGATGGTATTGCTGAAGCGCTTGGTCTTGATAAAGCTCAGGTGCGTGCAATCACTCCAGATGTTGGTGGCGGTTTCGGAGCAAAGTCCGGCGTTTATTCAGAAGAGATTCTTGTTGGATGGGCAGCTAAAAAGTTAAGCCAGCCAGTGCGTTGGACCGAAACACGTACGGAAAATATGATCTCAATGGGACACGGTCGCGCGCAACGTCAGCGCACCCGTATGGGTGGAACAAAAGATGGTCGCATCTTGGCTTATCGCATTGATCTGTTGCAGGACTCTGGTGCATACGCCAAAGCTGGTGCTGTACTTCCGTACATGACCCGCATGATGGCAGGCGGCGTATATGACATTGCGCATGTGCAGTTTGAATCTCACTCTGTAGTCACCAACACCACTCCAACCGTTGCGTATCGAGGTGCTGGTCGTCCAGAAGCCACTGCAGCAATAGAACGCACAATCGATGAGTTTGCGCGAGTATGTAATGTGGATCCAGCAGAGATTCGGCGCAAGAATTTTATACAACCTTCAGCGTTCCCTCTCAAGACATCAATGGGTGCCAAGTACGACTCTGGCGAATATGAAAAAGCACTCGACAAAGCACTAGAGGCAGCTGGTTATCAACAGTTGCGCGCTGAACAAGCGGCACGTCGCGCGTCAAAAGATCCAATCCAAATTGGTATCGGAATTGCATCGTATGTTGAGACAACAAACCCGATGGGTTCAGGTGAATATGGTGCAGTAGAAATTACTGCTGACGGCGGAGCAATTATTCGTACTGGCACCTCTTCACATGGTCAAGGTCATCACACTGCATGGGCGATGATTGTTTCGCAATCAACTGGGATCCCTATGGATCGTATTGATTTTCATTTTGGTGATACCGACGATGTTGAGCGTGGTGGTGGCACGGGTGGTTCGCGTTCACTACAAGTAGGTGGTTCAGCAGCCAAGTTGGCAGCAGACGCTGTTATTGAAAAAGCTCGTCAGCGTGCTGCCGATCTTCTCGAGGCAGCTGTTGAAGATATCATTCTTGACACTTCACGCGGTGTGTTTCATGTTGCAGGGACAATGCAACCATCACGCACCTGGAGTGAATTAGTTGCCGGGTTAGAAGCACCGCTTGAAGCAGAAGTTGATTTTGTTCCTGAAGGTGCAACGTTTCCATTCGGAACGCATGTGTGTGTAGTGGAAGTAGATATTGAAACTGGCTCTGTCGCAGTCGTGCGACACATTGCGTGTGACGATGCCGGAATTATCATTAATCCTTTGTTGGTTGATGGTCAAGTGCACGGCGGTGTTGCCCAAGGAATTGCCCAAGCACTTCTTGAAATTGTTGCCTACGATGCTGAAGGCAATCCGATTACATCAAACTTGGCTGACTACGGATTTATCTCCGCAACTGAGTTGCCGTTTTTTGAACGTGTTCCGATGGAGACTCCAACACCACGAAACCCACTAGGTGCAAAAGGTATTGGCGAAGCAGGAACCATCGGTGCGACTCCGGCTGTTCACAATGCAGTCATTGATGCAGTGAGCCATCTTGGGGTCACACACATTGATATGCCATGCACATCGGTCACGGTGTGGTCAGCGATTCAGGCAGCAACTCGCCTTTGATCTGAAGGTGTAATCGCTCCATCCCTGATTCATTCGGCAACCGGCTTTAGCTGATGGAGCCGTGACAGACAATAAAGTAGACAACACTCTGGACATCAAAATGGACATTCCAGGCTATTGATTAGGTAGAATGGTTACGTGCGAGCTTATGAAGAGTCTCATCCGTGGATCAAGTTCGATGCCCGCGGGGTCAATCATTTCCCTCCGAGTCTGTGGATGCAGTTGGGTGAGGCCCAATCCAAGTGTGAGCACCTCGCTGGAACACCCCTTCGACCGAGTGTTGCTCAGGATTTCTACAAGGTCACGCTGGTCAAGGGTGCGCAGGCAACAACTGCAATCGAAGGCAACACGCTTTCAGTCGAGCAGGTTGCCGCGATCTACGATGGACGCTTCGAAGCTCCACCATCTCGTCGGTACCAAGAGGTCGAAGTGCACAATGTCATCGAAGCGTTACGTGAGATAGGAGATCAAGTGCACAGCGGGGAGTCTCCGCGTCTTTCTCGGGCTCTCATATGTGACCTCAATCGGAAGGTACTGCGCGGGCTCGAGACTGAACTCGATGAGTCGACAGTGCCCGGTGAACTTCGAACTCATTCGGTCGTGGTCGGTCGATATCGAGGTGCCCCTTCTGAGGACTGTGAGTTTCTCGTGGATCGCCTATGTGATTGGCTTGAAGGACCCGACTTCAAGTCGCCCGACAAGGAAATCGACTTTGCGCTCATGCTCGTTCGGGCCGCACTCGCTCATCTCTATATCGCATGGATCCACCCATTTGGAGACGGCAACGGTCGCGCCGCACGCCTCGTAGAATTTTTGATGCTTGCCCGATCTGGCAAGGTGCCTCTGCCAGCTGCGCACTTGCTTTCCAATCACTACAACTTGACTCGCGATCGCTACTACAGAGAACTGGAGCGAGCGAGTAAGTCCGGCGGAGACATCACTGATTTCGTGGCCTATGCGATCGAAGGATTCGTCGACGGAATCCGAAGCCAGATCGCTGCAGTTCGTGAGCAACAGTTAAGCGTGGCGTGGCTCAATTTTGTTAACAACGTGATGGCGCAGTTCCCGAGTGGAAAGGCGCGCGATCGACAGACCGAGTTGGTGCGTACTATGCCGACCGATCGAAAGGTCAGCCAAAGTGATCTGGCTGGGCTCACCCCAAGCCTTGCGGTGCAGTACGCGCATACTGGCCCAAGAACCCTTGCCAGGGATTTGAATCGACTCGAATCTGCGGTACTGATCCAAAGAGTCGAGAGAAATTTCTACCGAGTCAGGATTGATCAGATGTTGGCGTTCCTTCCGCCAATTGCACCAGATGCATCATGATTAATCGTTTTTTATTTACGACTCAAGTGTGGTCTGGATGTGGCCGATGAGTTCTGGCCAGGTGTTGCGAAGTCCGGGGTGAAGGTCATAGCCAGCTACTTCGGCAAGAGGGACCCACCGTAAATCCTCGGACTCTGCGTTAGTTTCAAAGACGCTGATATCAACTGATGTATGAGCAATCACAGTGTCGTAGCGCCAGTTGCCATGGTCGTCGGAATAGATTGCTTTGAATTCAAGCAGAGCAGGGTCTATCCCAGTTTCCTCGTAAGCCTCACGCGCTGCAGCAGATACAGAATCTTCATGTGAATCAAGCGCTCCACCGGGTAACGCCCACGTGCCGCCCCCATGAGTCCATCCTGCACGAAGTTGCAAAAGAACCATTTCGGGGCTGACATCGGTACGCACAAGTAGTAATCCAGCTGCTCCGTGAAGACCCCAATGTCGAGATTGGCATTTCATGCACAAAACCCAACCGTCGCCATCTCGAAATGCCATCCCATGATGTTGGCACACCTGCCTCAATGAAATCCCTATCGGTTGCTATCACTTAGTGTGGTCTACATGCAGGGGAAACGATTAACAGGTGTCTTGGGAGCAGTGGTTGGCGTCACTGATCTGAGGACAATGTCAGAAAGCGAGCTCGGCGACCTACGTCGGCTTGTATGCGAACACGAAGTTGTAGTGATTCCCGGCCAATCACTTTCGCCGATTGAGCAAGTGGAATTCTCTCATCGGCTTGGACCAGCAGCAGATTCACCATTTATTGAACCAAGCCCCGACCATCCAGAAGTGATCAAAGTGCTGAAGGATGCTTCAGACGGTAAAGCGTTTAACTTTGGTGGAGCATGGCATAGTGATTTCAGTTTCCAAACTGCTCCACCGTCGTTCACCGTCTTGCACGCAATTGATATCCCTGAATACGGTGGTGACACTCTCTGGTCTTCCATGACCGCTGCATACGATGCGTTAACCCCGCAACAGCAAGAACAGTTTTCATCAATCGGTGCAGTGCATACGGCGCGGGATGCGTACTCACCAAAAATGCAAATTGTGCATTCTGGTCTGACCAAAATGAATATCGTGTGTGATGAATCGGCAAATGAGTCAGTTGTTCATCCACTCATCACCACTCATCCCGAGACGGGAAAGAAAGTCTTGTTCTATAACAGAGCGTATGTTCGTGATTTAGTTGGTATCGCTGATGAGATTGAGAAGTTACGACTTATGGAGTGGTTGCATCTTCACACCACAGACGCAAAGTTCACTGTTCGTCATCGATGGTCAAATGGTGACTTAGTAATTTGGGACAATCGCGCTACTCAGCATTACGCGCTTAACGACTACACCGGATTCAGGCGCGAAATGCATCGGACCACCATTGCTGGCTCGCGCCCGATGGCGTAAAAGAGTTAGGGATGTTTGACTGGAAAACGGCTGACCCAAACGAAGTTGAGCTGCAGTATTCCCCTTCGCAGTATTCCAAGAGACCAATTGATGAGTATCTACGTGAGTATCACGAAATTAGTTCGCGAATAGATTTAGCAACGCTGCGAATTCCGGGTCGACCATTACTCATTTATATTCACGGTGGATATTGGCAAAAACTTTCGGCGGCAGAATCATTATTCAATGGAGCTGATGCAGTGAAAGAGGGTGTCAGTTTGCACGCAGTCGAATACACGCTTGCCCCTGCTGCAGACCTGCAACAGATGGTCGATGAATGTATTAGTGACGTGATCGCAACGATTGATCAACTATCGCCCACTTCGGTTGTACTGGCAGGTTGTAGTGCAGGTGCACATCTCACGGCAATGTGTATAAGGGATCCACGTATTGCTGCACGCGTTAATGCAGCTGTGATGCTGAGTGGTATCTACGACATTCGTCCCATTGTGCGCACCACGATAAACGAGCCACTGCATCTCTCTATGCAAGAAGCAACTCGATTGAGCCCGCAGTTATTGCAACCTGCGCCCGGAGTGGTTTCTACTTTATGTGCTGTTGGTGGACATGAGTCGCCAGAATTTATCCGTCAGAATTCAGAGTTTGCTGACTATTTAAAAATGCAGGGCACAGACAGTGATGTCATGGTCGTTGATGACAGGGATCACTTCGATTTGCCGTATGACTTGCTAGATCAGCGCACTGCCGTGGGAGACTGGACTCTCAACAAGTTGAAAGGGACACGTTGATGAATCTCAATGATGCTCGACAACTTGCTTTAGATTTAGATTCCAAAGATTCATTAGCGCACTTACGCGACTTGTTTGATATCCCAGACAGAATTTTGTATTTCGATGGCAACTCGCTGGGACCTCTCACCCACGCATCGCGACTCGCGTTGCAGCACTCGGTAGAGGTCGAATGGCGTGAACGATTGATTCGTTCATGGAATGAAGATTGGCTAGCGATGCCTGCACGTGTCGGTAATTTAATTGCTCCGCTTATCGGTGCACCCCCAAACACGGTAATTAGTTGCGATAACACCTCGATCAATTTGCATAAAGCACTATCTGCTGCAGTGGCCCTTCGTCCAGAGCGAACAGAGATCGTCACTGATATCAACAACTTTCCAACCGATGTCTACATTGCTCAGAGTGTGGCTGATCAACATGGTCTGATATTAAAAGCGGTGCCGGCAGACGAGATGATCGCCGCCATCTCCGAACGAACAGCCGTGGTCACGGCAACCCATGTTGATTATCGAACTGCACAAATATTGGATGTAGAAGGAATCACTCAACAAGCGCATCGCCATGGTGCACTCATGGTGTGGGACCTCGCCCATACAGCGGGTGCAGTTCTTTTTGATGTCGTTGCCAACGACATAGATTTTGCGGTTGGCTGTGGCTACAAATATCTAAATGGCGGACCTGGGGCGCCAGCGTTTATCTACGGGGCGCAACGTTTATTGGAAGAATCAAGTCAGCCACTCCAAGGATGGTGGGGTCACGAGGCACCATTTTCCTTCGATAATGATTTCCGACCTGCCCCTGGTGTCTCCCGATTTCTCACAGGTACAGCAACGGTGTTGAGTATGAAGTCCTTAGAGGCAGCACTGTCGGTCTTTTCCCATGTCACCATGGATCAGGTCCGACGGAAAAATACAGAATTGACTGAGTTCTTCATCAGCCTTTTTGATCAACATCTGGCGCAACACGGGTTTACTTTGCACTCGCCACGAGATCCAAATCAACGCGGAAGCCATGTGGCACTTGGCTTTCAGGGAGGCAAGGAGTTGGTTGAACGTCTCGCAACACAGGGCATCTTGGCTGACTTTCGCCCGCCAGACCTGATTCGGTGTGGCTTTGCAGCCCCGTACAACCGCTTTTGCGATGTGGTCGATCTGGTAGAGCGTCTAACTTTTGGTTGAGATCGTCTAAATTTAGTTGTAGTTTGTACCTACTACCCAGTAATACGGTGATTTATGTCACCACTATCTCCGAGAGGGAGAAAAATATGAAAAAAAGCCATGTCTTGCGCGCAAGCGCATTTCTAATTGGTTTGTCACTTGTAGCCGCTGCCTGCGGTGGCTCTGACGACGACAGCTCAAACGATGGTGGAGGCGACGGTGCCGTTACCTGTGATGGCACGAAGATTGCATTCTTCGGCGCACTTACTGGCGATGCCGGCAACTTAGGACAAAACATTAAAAAGGGTCTTGACCTTGCAGTGTCTGAGTTCAATGCAGCAAATACTGATTGCCAGATCACAGTAGAGAAGTACGACTCACAAGGTGATCCAGACCAAGCTCCAGCACTTGCTCAAAAAGCAATCGATGACGCAAACGTCCTCGGAATCGTTGGACCAGCATTCTCTGGTGAGTCAAAGGCTGCTCTTCCATTGTTTGAAGAGGCTGGTCTTCCGATCGTCTCGCCTTCAGCAACAAACGCAACTTTATCTCAGAACGGTTGGACAGTGTTCCACCGTGCACTTGGTGGCGATGATAAGCAGGGCCCAGGCATTGCTGCAAAGATCACCGCTGATGGCAAGACAAAGGTTGGAATCATTGATGACAACTCCGAATACGGCAAGGGTTTGGCTGACATCATTCAGACCACCCTTGGTGCATCGGCAGTTGAACTGAACAGTCTTGATCCTGAAGGATCCGACTACTCGGCAGTTGTTTCAGCAGCTAAGGATGCTGGCGTTGACTCCATCTTCTTTGGTGGTTACTACGCAGGTGCTGGAAAGCTTGCTAAGCAACTCAGAGATGCTGGCGTCGAAGTGCAGTTGTACTTCGGTGACGGAGTGAATGACAAAGGTTTCGTTGAAGCAGCTGGTCCAGCTGGCGAAGGCGCAATCATCGGTTGCACATGTGCTCCTGTTGACTCAAACCCTAAGTTCTACGCAGCTTTCAAAGCTAAGTTCAGCGAAGATCCAGCAACATATGCAGCAGAGGCATACGACGCAGCAAATGCATTCCTTGATGCAATCATTGCTGGACACAAGGATCGTGCTTCGATCAACACTTTCTTGTCGACATACGACAAGGCTGGCGTGACCAAGCAAATCAAGTGGGATGCCAAAGGTGAAGTAGCCGGCTCAGCCGTCTACGCGTTCACTGTTGTCAACGGTGTCATCATGGGAACCCCAGGCCTTATTAAATAAGATCCCTGGTTCTCATTGAACTACAGCGCGATCGGCTGGGGAATTTATTCCCCAGCCGATTCGTTTATATTTATTCACTACATTCGCTATTAGGGAAAACCTGTTATGCCTGATTGGCTTGTCATCCGCACATTTTGGGACCTGACGGTCACTGGGCTCGCGTTTGGTTCTATCTACTCATTAATCGCACTTGGCTACACCTTGGTGTATGGAGTACTACGGCTAATTAACTTCGCCCACTCCGAAATTTTTATGGTGGGCACGTTCGGGGCATTAATCGCTTCGACTCAGGTGTTACAGATACCGATGCTTGAATCAGGTAACTATCCATACCGCACAGGCTTTACATTAATTTTGTTTCTTCTCGTCATACTTATCTCGGCGATGCTCATCTCAGGACTCGGCGCAGTGGCTCTTGAACGTGTCGCATACCGACCATTGCGTGGCAATGGTGAACCGTTTGGTGCAATCGTGCTTGCATTCCTCACAGCATTTGTCCTTTCTTTGTTATTCGTGAATAACACCAAAATAAATCTTGTCATCGCTCTTGTCTTCACTGCTCCTATTTCTGTGGGTTACTTGCGTATCTTCCGCAAAGGGAGGCAGGCGCCACGTCTCGCCTTTCTTATCTCTGCCATTGGGGCCTCCACCGCAATTGCTGAAGCTGTGGCGATCTGGGGGCCAAAGGGACGCGAGCAATATCAAACCCCTCGTATTCTGGAAAAAAAGACTCTGTTCAATCTTTTTGGAACCGATGTTCGAATTGACTATGTCATCGTTGTCGCCGGTGCATTGTTAATGATGATCTCTCTTACTTTATTCGTCAATAAAACACGACTTGGTCGTGGAGTGCGTGCAGTGGCACAAGATGCAGAGACAGCTCGAATTCTTGGAGTGAATGTTGACCTAGTTATTTTGGTGACGTTCGCCCTTGGTGGCGTGATGGCAGGTGGGGCTGCAATGTTGTTCACCCTCGTGTATGACCAAAGTCGATTCAACATTGGATTTGTTCTTGGGGTAAAGGGTTTTACAGCTGCTGTTCTTGGTGGTATTGGAAACCTCAAAGGCGCCCTGCTAGGAGGCTTTATTCTCGGCCTTGTTGAAAACTATGGATCTGCCATATTTGGTGGACAATGGAAAGATGTCATTGCATTTATGGTTTTGCTCATTGTTCTCATGTTCAGACCAACAGGGCTACTAGGCGAATCTCTAGCAAGGGCCCGAGTATGAGTTCTCTGTTGTCGGTATTTACCAAGTTCAAAGTTTTCTTTTTAGACACCTTTGGTGGCTTGTCTGAAAAGTGGTATTCACTAACGAAAAATCAACGCTATTCAGCCTGGGGCCTTGTCATCGTGGCGGTCTATCTCGCGCCGTGGTGGCCCAAACTCCCAGTTATCGGCTGGATCGTGAATACACCTGGAACAAACTTTGAGAGTGTACTTACCGATCAAGTGTTGATTTACGTGATGGTTGCGCTTGGACTCAATGTTGTTGTAGGACTTGCTGGCCTGCTTGATCTGGGGTATGTCGGTTTCTATGCCGTTGGTGCGTATGTCACGGCCGTTATGACAAGTCAACACTGGAACCTTCCTTGGTTGGTGGCACTACCTGTCGCAGTGATCGTGTCAATGCTGTTTGGTCTCGTGCTTGGCACTCCAACACTTCGACTGCGAGGTGATTATCTGGCTATCGTCACACTTGGTTTTGGTGAGATCATTCGACTCAGTGCAAAAAATCTTGAATGGCTTGGGGCGAGTCGTGGCATTAGTAAAATTAAGCACCCCCCATCATTTGGGCCGATAAAATTCGGTGTACTAGATGCCAAGCCGTATTACTTTTTAGCTCTTACTTTTGTCCTTATTGTGATGTTCTTTTTACATCGATTGGAAAACTCTCGTGTGGGTCGGGCATGGACCGCTGTGCGAGAAGATGAGGACGCAGCAGAACTGATGGGGGTAAATACTTATAAATTCAAACTGTGGGCGTTTGCGATTGGTGCAGGTGTGGGTGGATTAGCCGGAGCACAGTACGCCGGCAAAGTGAGCTTCATCAGCCCTGACAACTTTCCACTTCAGCTTTCGATTTTATTCTTAGCTTGTGTTGTGCTTGGTGGGTCAGGGAACATGTACGGGGCAATTGTCGGGGGCGTCATGGTTGCATGGCTGCCAGAAAGATTCCGCAACTTCACGGATAAACGTGTCTTGGTCTTTGGTATTGCATTGGTTTTGGTGATGGTATTTAGACCTGAAGGTTTACTGCCGCGTCGTGTTGGAGCCGAGCGCAGAAAATCAAAAGCAATTGATGAGATAGGAGCTTCATCGTGAGCGATGTTCTTCTTGAGTTCAGTAATGTCACCATGCAGTTTGGTGGTGTAACCGCGCTAAGTGAGGTAACCATTGATGTTCATCGCGGCGAGATTCTTGGACTTATTGGGCCGAACGGTGCTGGTAAGACAACTTGTTTCAATGTTATTACTGGTGTGTATTCACCGACATCTGGTGGTGTTCTGTTCGATGGCAAAGACATCACGAAACTAAAACGGTTCCAGATCACAAGATCCGGAATCGCGCGAACTTTTCAGAATATTCGTTTGTTCTCGCAGATGACCGCGCTTGAAAATGTCATGGTTGGTGCAGATACTCATAAGTCATCGTCGGTTCCTGGTGCTTTATTGCGCACTAAGCATCAACGGCACGAGGAAAAGGAATCTCGTGATCGCGCGATGGAATTACTTACGTTTATGGGAATCGCAGATCGCTATGACAGCGCGGCACGAAATCTTCCGTATGGCTATCAGCGTCGACTTGAAATTGCGCGGGCACTTGCTACGGATCCACAGTTGTTGTGTCTTGACGAGCCGGCGGCAGGATTCAACCCAGCAGAGAAACAAGAACTAAACGAACTCATTCTAAAAATTCGAGCTAAGGGCTACACAGTGTTGTTGATCGAACACGACATGAGTGTTGTCATGAATGTGAGTGATCGTGTTGTGGTCCTTGACTTTGGACGGAAAATTGCTGAAGGCTTGCCTGCGCAAGTGCAAATAAACCCAGACGTCGTCGCTGCATATTTAGGGGTTCCAGATGCTTCTTGAAGTACGAGACCTGCACGTTTTTTATGGTCGTATTGAGGCTCTGAAAGGCGTTTCGTTTACGGTCAATGAGGGTGAGATCGTGACCTTGATTGGTTCTAACGGTGCCGGCAAAACCACAACGTTGCGAACTATTTCGGGAGTGCGCACCATTGCGCAAGGATCAATTTTTTTCGATGGCAAAGATATTTCGAAAATGCCACCCCATGAACGAGTCAAGTTAGGTATCTGTCAAGCTCCAGAAGGTCGTGGCATTTTCCCGGGAATGACTGTTCGAGAAAATCTAGATATGGGCACGTATGTGCGCAATGACTCCAGTTCAGAAAAAGCAAAAGATCTGGATCATGTGATGGGTCTATTTCCGCGCTTGAGTGAGCGCATTGGGCAGCTTGGTGGCACATTGTCGGGCGGCGAGCAACAGATGCTTGCCATCGGACGTGCACTCATGGGTCGACCACGGTTGCTGTTGCTCGATGAGCCATCAATGGGCCTTGCTCCCATGTTGATTGCGCAAATTTTCACCATCATTAAAGCAATCAATACCGAAGGTATCTCTGTATTGCTTGTTGAACAGAATGCAACGCAAGCATTGCGAACTGCTCAACGTGGCTATGTTCTAGAAACTGGATATGTAGTAAAAGGTGGCAGTGGGCAAGACTTGTTGCACGATCCTGCTGTTAAAGCTGCATATCTCGGCGGCTAGTCGCTTAGTTTCTTCAGTTGTGTCAAGTATCGCGTCACGGCAGTCGCGCTTTCTGATCGCCACAGATCCACTGGTGTACGAGATGAAGAATGCTTAACTGATTTGATCAGCGGGGCGAATACTTGTTCTTGCGCAAGGATAAAACTATGCAATGGTAAATCAAATTGTTTGCGTAGCATCACTTTCACTACCAACTCAGTACGCACATCGCGTAGGTGGGCAACTGGACGATCTAGCCACATTTGCGCCATCTTTTTCCCTTTGGCAGTTGGAGAGATGGTCACCTTGTCTGCGCCGCCGCCGTCTTTTGGCGCGGCACGGCGTACGAGTCCGTCGACGGCTAATGAGTCAATAGCTCGATAGACAAGCTGCTTCGACAATGTCCATGCTCTACCGATTTCTCCGGTGGGTGCGAGTTCTTCATGAAGTGCCCACCCGTGGCGTGGGGCGAGTGTGACCAAGGCCAGCACCACATCACGTGCCAGTTGTGCATCTTGTTTTGCCATATACACACCATAGCCAGAGTGGATAAGTAGTCCGAATATGACTACTCTGAGTGCATGTCGAAATCAGTGCATCTGTTGTGGATGGTTGTGCTTTTAGGAGCGTGTGGGGCATCGGCTTCACTACAGTCCACAGCGATGACACAGAAGACGAACATTGCGGCCACTTGCCAGAATCAATCAGACAAAGGACCCCTGACCGTTTTTGCAACGAGTTCTATGACAAATGTGTTGACTGAAATAAAAGAAAAGTATTTGTCTGAACACCCTTGTGTCAGCGACCTAACTTTTAGTTTCGGCTCGTCATCAATGCTTGGATCTCAGATTAAGGCTGGTGCACCAGCAGATGTATTTATTGCAGCTAGTGAAGAGACAATGCAATTAGTGGTCGGATTACAAGTGGGCGATATTCCAATGTTTGCGCGCAACGGTGCTGAAATCATGTTATTCAAGGATGGACAATTCATCGGCAAAATAGATGATCTGCGGGATCTTATGGATGTAAATAATCCAGGCATCAAAGTGGGGCTGTGTGTTTCAACAGCTCCATGTGGCGCAATTGCAGATGATGTTTTGTTTGCGCAAAATCTGTCGCGAGAAGCAATCGTTGATACTGAGGCAACCTCGGTGCAAGATCTTGTTACCAAGATTCAATTGGGTGAACTTGATGCTGGCATTGTGTTCAAAAGTGACTGCGTTTATGCGCTTAGACATCAGACTGCGCGCTGTGTGGGCATTTCACAAACAAAGGACTTCTCTATCTCGAGCCCGTACTTCTCTGTTCAGTTCAACAGTAATAAAAACACCACAGACTGGGCATCGTTTATAAGCAGCAACTCGACAAAAAAGATGTTGCAAGTTTCATATGGGTTTCTTGCTCCGTGAGTAAATCAATCAAATCTTCAAAGTCAATAACCGTTGTGGCGATAGTTGCGATTCTGTTTGTAGGCATTCCGCTCCTCAGTATTTTTACTCGAATGCCGTGGTCGGATCTGTCGGCAATGATTGGCCAACGCTCAACGCGTCAAGCCTTATTTGTATCGCTCGAGACATCAGTTATTGCAGCCTTTGTGGCCACATTTTTAGGTGTTCCTTTGGCGTGGTTATTAGCAAGAGGATCATTTCCTGGGCTTAGTCTGGTGCGCACAATATGCATTACTCCGATGGTGTTGCCACCAGTGGTTGGAGGCATCGCATTGCTCACCGCGTTTGGGCGTCGTGGAGTTCTTGGTCGCTTTCTGTATGACTGGTGGGGCATCTCGCTGCCTTTCACGAAAACCGCTGTCGTGATTGCACAAGTGTTTGTTGCTATGCCGTTTCTTGTATTGGCAGTGGAATCATCATTTCGTCAGAGCGATCAAGGTTTGGAAGACGCTGCTCGAACTATGGGAGCATCGCCACTGCGAATATTTTTCACTATCGCACTCCCTGCGTCTCGGCCAGCAGTTATTGCAGGAGTTGCGCTTGCTTGGGCTAGATCTATTGGTGAGTTTGGTGCATCTATTACGTTTGCTGGAAGCTTCCCAGGAAAAACACAAACACTTCCGATGGCTGTGTACGAATTAGTTGCCATTGACTACCGTCAATCGCTGGTGTTATCAATGGTTCTCATCATCGTGTCTATTGCTGTTCTGGCTTCCATGCGCGATCGTTGGCTTACGGTCGGTGCACGATGAGCCTTGAATTACACGGAGTACTCGGGCGTGGAGAGTTTCGTCGTGATGTTGATCTGGCTATTAATTCAGGAGAAGTATGGGGCATCACCGGGCGAAACGGTTGTGGTAAATCAACATTGTTGCACACCATCGCCGGCCTTGAAAAACTTCAGTCGGGATCACTTACGGTGAACGAGTCACTTTGGGACGACTCACACAAACAGTTTGTCGTGCCAGAAGATCGAAAAGTTGCACTAGTTTTTCAAGATATACGTCTGTTCCCACACATGTCAGTGTTGCGAAATGTGTGTTACCCGTTGCGTGCACAGGGAGTAACTCGAGTCTTGGCGATATCGCGCGCGCGTCAGATGTTGGAGTTAGTAGGTATGACTAGTGCACATCACCGCACACCAGACAGTTTGAGTGGGGGAGAACGTCAGAGAGTTGGTCTGGCTAGAGCCCTTGTTGCTCAACCCTCGGTTTTATTGCTCGATGAGCCATTGTCGGCTGTCGATGCATCTTCCCGCCCAGGCTTGCAGTCGTTACTGGCATTGATGTTGGCGGAGTTTTCAGGAATTGCGATCGTGGTGTCACACGACGAGTCGGACCTGGCGGCCATGGCGACTCACCACCTCGAGATGTAGGGCTTGCCAAAATATCACTTGTATGAATGCTTCCGTTCACCTTGTGTTCACCTTGTCATCTCTTTGATGGTGTCAAGTGGTGTGAGAATTGACAGGTGTCAAACACAGTCAGTGATTCCAAAATTGATAGGCGGGTCATCACTGTAAGAAGTAGTGGAGTTGATCGGGTTTTTCGAATTCTAATTTCAGCTGGTGCCCTGTTTTCGCTTTTCGTATTGGGTCTGATTGCATTCTTTCTGTTGTATCAAGGATTTGAAATCTTCAAAGACTTTGGATTGAAGTTCTTGACATCGAGTGTGTGGAGCGCTGGATCAGATGATGGCTCCCAAGTCGCCTCATTTGGAGTGGGGGCAATGTTGTTTGGATCTCTTGTAATAGCTTTGATCGCGTTGATTGTGTCGCTCCCATTTGCCATCGCAGTTTCTCTCTATCTTGAATTTTATTCGCCACGATCAATTCGTCGACTTCTTACCTCGATCCTCGACATGGTGGCTGCGATCCCATCAGTTATCTGGGGCCTGTGGGGATACACAATTCTGAATCCAATGGGAGCTGGTTGGGCAAAGTCATTGAATAGCTGGCTGCACTGGATCCCAATTTTCAACGTACCGACACCAATTTTTGAAAGGTCTCCGTTCATCGCTGGTTTGTTACTTGCAATGATGATTCTTCCGATTACGACATCTGTCACCCGTGAGGTGTACAGCCATGCTCCTCGTGACCAAATTGACGCCGTGTACGGTCTTGGCGGTACTCGGTGGGGGGCAATGCGAACTGTTGTATTGCCGTTTGGTCGCAGCGGATTAGTCGGTGGTGCAATGCTTGGACTTGGGCGAGCACTTGGCGAGACGGTGGCTGTGTATCTGGTGCTTAACCTGTTCTTCAAAGTCAACTTCCAGATTCTGCTTTCTGCAGGAGGCAGTGTCGCTTCGTTAATTGCCACTCGATTTGGTGAAGCAGGTCCATACGAACTGAAAGCACTAATTGCTGCAGGACTTGTTCTGTTTGTCGTCACCCTGATCGTGAACTCAATAGCCACTCTGATCGTGAATCATGGGAAGTCAGCACGATGAGCGATGTAACAATGATCACCAACTTAATTCCCGAAAAGCGCCAACCATGGAAGCGTCCTGCCCAAACATTTCGCCAATTAGTTGTTCTTGCTCTCGTAGCCGGAGTACTTGCCACTATCGCAGTACGTGTCACAGGTCTTGCAGGATTCCTCGGTTGGTATATCGCTTTTGTGGCGGCATTGTTGGTAACGGTTGGGGCAACCGCAGTCACCACTGGTGCAAAATTGGCGTTTGATCGACTGGCCACTGTTCTTGTGTCAGTGTTATTTTCACTCGTTGCACTGCCATGGATTTCCCTGATTTATACAGTGATAAGTCGAGGAGCCAAAGCCGTGTATTTGGGGTTCTTTACCACAGATATGTTCGTTAACTCTTCAGATGATCCATTGAATCAGGGTGGAATTTCACACGCGATCGTTGGCACGTTGTTGATGGTTCTTGTGGCATCGTTGATTGCGGTTCCACTTGGAATTGTGGCCGCAATATATATCGTGGAAATTAAGGGCCGGTTTGCTGGCATGGTTCGATTTTTTACTCAGGCCATGAGTGGGGTCCCTTCGATCGTGGCAGGTCTGTTTATTTATTCAACAGTTGTCATGACTCTGACTCATAAGTTCAACGGTATTGCCGGGGCGCTTTCATTATCGATTCTTATGTTGCCAACGGTTGCGCGAACTACAGAAGAAGTGCTGAAGGTCGTGCCACGAGAATTGCGCGATGCCAGTTATGCACTTGGAGCGTCACAATTTAAGACCACCTTCAAGATTGTTCTGCCGACTGCTCGGTCGGGATTGATCACTGCTGCTGTTCTTGGTGTAGCCCGAGTTGCTGGTGAAACAGCGCCGCTTCTTCTCACGTCACAGTATTTTGTCAAATTCACAACGGACATGTTCAATAATCCAATGGCGTCACTACCCACGTATGTTTTTGGAAATCTTCTTACTGGGACCGATAATTCGTATGCCAGGGCATGGGCCGCATCGATGGTGTTGATCTCAATTGTTGTTGTTTTGTCAGTAACCGCTCGCCTTATTGGCGGACGTAATTCAGGGAAGAAGTAAATATGTCAGAAGTAGATTCACCTGGAAATATTAAAGTCACCGGAACCGGGGGCCTCGAAACCAAGGGAGTGCATGCGTGGTTTGATAAGCATCATGTTCTTGCTGATGTGACCTTGCATTTTCCGCAGAGTACGGTGACAGGACTGATTGGGCCGTCTGGTTGTGGAAAGTCGACTTTTTTGCGCCTGTTGAACCGAATGCATGAGTTCATTCCTCACTCTTCAATGGCTGGAGAAGTTCTGTTTAATGGCTCCGACATTTATGGTCCAGAAGTAGATCCGACAGAAATTCGTACTCGCATAGGCATGGTTTTTCAAAAACCAAACCCGTTTCCTTCAATGACTGTTGGCGAAAATGTTCTGGCCGGGCTCAAATTGGCAAAAAAGAAATCAAAAAGTTCTAAAGATGACTTGATGGAAGACTGTCTGACACGTGCGGGTTTGTGGAATGAAGTGAAGGATCGTCTGAAAGCACAAGGATCGTCGCTTTCTGGTGGACAACAACAACGTCTATGCATAGCGCGCGCACTGGCCTTAAAGCCAGAGGTATTGCTACTTGATGAACCATGTTCGGCTCTTGACCCAGGTTCAACGCTTCGTGTTGAAGAAACAATTGTTCAACTAGCTGAAACAATGACCATCATCATTGTGACCCACAACATGCAGCAGGCCGCTCGTGTCTCAGATTATTGTGCTTTCTTCTTGTCAGAAGGTGGTCCAGGTCATTTGATTGAGGCAGATCTCACTACCAATATGTTTTCGAACCCGACCGATAACCGCACAGCCGATTATGTGCAAGGCCGATTCGGCTGATCTCGTTTACCAACTACCCCGAAAGAAATACCCACATGAATCAATTGAAAAACAAAAAATTGCTATCGCTTGTTGCGGTAGTCGCATTAGGTGCAGGCCTTGCAGCCTGTGGCGGTAGTGGCTCAGCATCTGACACCACCACGGCATCAGGCGGTACAACACCAACAGGAGCCAGCACCTTGAGCGGTTCTGGCTCAACTTTTGTTTGGAACATTGTTGACAGTTGCCGCGCCGCTTACAGCAAAAGCTCGGTTGCAAACCCAAGCACGGATGTTGTGAGCTACTCAGGTGGTGGTTCAGGAACTGGAAAATCAAACTTCAGCGATGCCACTGGAACTCCAACAGTGCAGTGGGCTGCCACTGATTCTATTTATTCGTCAAACACTCCAAAATCCTCGTTCGTGTATGTCCCATTGGTCGCTGGTGCGATCTCAGTGATGTACCACGTTGAGGGTGTTCAGCCAGCAAATTCACCAATTCAACTCAGTCCATTGACCATCGGGAAAATCTTTTCTGGCCAGATCACCTCTTGGGATGATGCAGATATCAAGGCTGACAACGCTGTTGGAAAGATATTGACCCTGCCAGCAACTCCGATCAGGGTGTACTACCGCTCAGGAACATCAGGAACAACGAACAACTTCACCAAGTTCTTGAACCTCGCAGCGGGTTCAATTTGGACCAACTCAGCCAACGATGCGTTTACAACTGCGTTCCCAGGAACCATCACGAACTTTGCCCACATTTTGTCTGCAGCTGGTTCTGACGGAGTTGCTAACAACGTCCGCGACAACAACGGTGGAATCACCTTCGTAGAACAGTCATACGTTGAAGAGCGTAAAGATGCCGCTAAGGGCATCGACTCAGCTTCGGTAAAGAACAATGCAGGTGTGTATGTTGCTCCATCAGCTGCATCAACCGGATCTTTTTATGCAGAAGCAGCAGTTGACGCCTCTGGTGTTATAACTCCTGATTACACAATGAAAGCAGCTGATGCTTACTTGATCAACGCAGTGTCGTATGGAGTTGGCTACACAGCAAGCAGCACAGTCAATGCGGCAGTTCGTAGCTGGTTTACATACTTCGTTGGTACTTGTGCACCAGAAACCGCTGCAGCAGCCTTTTATGCACCACTTACTGGAGCATTGAAGGATAAAGCACTTGTACAAGCTGCGCTTGTTGGCAAGAGCTGATCTCGTTTACCAACTGTTCACCAGAGTTCACCTGCGTGTTCAGCAGTTGGTCTTTTTGATGAAATGACTGCCCCCTATATTTCTTCTGGGATAACAACTACCCCGGAGGAAATACCACATGAAAATACGTCGGAAAATTGGGCTCGCACTCGCGATTGCCTCGATAGCAGCACCAATTAGTGCGTTGCCAGCATCAGCTGCCAGCACTCTAAGCGGTTCTGGTTCAACATTTGTTTGGAACATTATTGACAGCTGTCGCGCCACTTACAGTCGTAGCTCGATTGCAAACCCAAGCACAGATGTTGTGAGCTACTCAGGTGGTGGTTCAGGAACTGGAAAAAGAAACTTCAGCGACGCCACTGCAACGCCAACGGTTCAGTGGGCCGCCACTGACTCAATTTATTCGTCAGGTGCTCCAAAGTCCCCGTTCGTGTATGTCCCATTGGTCGCTGGTGCGATCTCAGTGATGTACCACGTTGAGGGTGTTCAGCCAGCAAATGCCCCCATTCAACTCAGTCCATTGACCATCGGGAAAATCTTTTCTGGTCAGGTCACTTCTTGGAATGATGCGGCGATTAAGGCTGACAACATTGCAACTTCAACGAAGGCTGTCACGAAAGTAACCAAGAACGGCGTCACAGTTACTGCTAAGAAGACTGGAAACAAAGTGGCCCTAAGGCTTGTCGTAACTCCAGCTGGCTTAACTAAGTTCAAAGGCAAGTTGGTAAATATTGTTCGCATTACTAAAACTGGAGCACAGTCAGTTGTCTATGGAGCTGCTGTATCGAAGGCAGCAATCAAGACAGTCGTGTATTCCTCAGGAGCTACTTATGCCGTCAAAGTCGGCAAAACCTCACTTGGATCAGTCACTGTTGACAACACCGTTGTCGGAACAACTCTGACGCTTCCAGCAACTCCAATCAGGGTGTATTACCGCTCAGATACTTCTGGAACAACGAACAACTTCACCAAGTTCTTGAACCTCACGGTGGGTTCAATCTGGACTAACTCAGCTAATGATGCGTTTACAACTGCGTTCCCAGGAACCATCACGAACTTTGCCCATATTTTGTCTGCAGCTGGTTCTGACGGAGTTTCTAATAACGTCCGCGACAACAACGGCGGGATCACCTACACAGAGTTGTCATACGTTGAAGAGCGTAAAAATGCCACTAAGGGCATCGGCTCGGCTTCGGTGAAGAACAATGCAGGTATGTACGTCGCTCCATCAGCCACATCAACCGGATCCTTTTATGCAGAAGCACCAGTTGATGCCGCTGGTGTTATCACTCCTGATTACACAGTCAAAGCTGCTGATGCTTACTTAATCAACGCAGTGGCCTACGGACTTGGCTATACAGCGAGCAGCACAGTAAATGCTGGTGTTCGTAGTTGGTTCACATACCTCGTTGGTACTTGTGCACCAGCAACCGCTGCGGCTGCCTTTTATGCACCACTTAGTGGAGCCTTCAAGGACAAAGCACTTGCCCAAGCTGCCAAAGTTGGCGCCAGCTGATTTAGTTGCCCCAACTAAACCCTCAAAGAAAGGGCCCGGTGCGAAAGTATCGGGCCCTTTTGATTACCTCTGGTAAGGCAGACTATAAACATGAGCCTTATTTCAATAGTTAATCCCGCTACTGGCAACGTTGAGGGGCAGGTGCCGAATCACACAGTGGAACAGTGTCTTGAGGCCGCTGAAACTGCTGCCACAGCGTTTGTTTCGTGGCGTACAACGTATCCACGGGCACGTGCTGAAATTTTGCGCCGTGCTTTTGAATTGATGATCGCAGAACAGCAGCAGTTAGCAGAACTAATCGTTCGTGAAAACGGCAAAGTGCTCAGTGATGCCAAGGCAGAGGTGGCATATGCTGCTGAATTTTTTCGCTGGTTTAGCGAAGAGGCTGTGCGGATCGATGGTGATCTGAGACAAGCACCCAATGGGCCAAACTATTTGGCGGTTACCCGTGAACCAGTGGGAGTTGCACTGTGCATTACTCCGTGGAATTTTCCAGCAGCAATGGCCACGCGAAAAATTGGTCCTGCGTTAGCAGCCGGCTGCACCGTGCTTCTAAAGGCTGCATCAGAAACCCCATTAACTGCATATGCGATCGCCGATGTGTTGAAGCGAGCTGGTGTGCCAGATGGGGTAGTTCAGGTGATCACGCCGGATCCTCCTGCTGAGGCCGTTGCAGCGCTGCTGTCGTCGGGACTGGTGAAGAAGCTGTCGTTCACAGGAAGTTCAAGGGTTGGTTCACTGTTGCTGTCACAAGCTGCAGAAAAGATTGTGAACTGCTCGATGGAGCTCGGTGGGAATGCCCCCTTCATTGTGTGTGACGATGCTGATATTGATGCCGCAGTGGACGGGGCAATGATTGCCAAAATGCGCAACGGTGGTGCAGCGTGCACTGCTGCAAATCGTTTTTATGTCCATGCCGCTGTGTTGGATGAGTTCACTGACAAATTCGTGGCGCGAATGAGCTCGCTTGTGCTTGGTAATGGTTTGGATTCTGCAACCACGCTTGGACCGTTGGTCAGTGCTGCACAGCAGTCCCGAGTTGCAGCGTTAGTGCAACGCGCTGTGAGCGATGGGGCAAAGGTGTTGTGTGGTGGTACTG
>Ga0335396_10000999_pt1 | contig 38013 bp, 39 predicted proteins | sample FRY02_FD_205743 | JGI IMG/M metagenome (GOLD analysis project Ga0335396, IMG submission 205743) | Freshwater microbial communities from Lake Fryxell liftoff mats and glacier meltwater in Antarctica - FRY-02 (spades assembly) (version 2) | ecosystem: Environmental > Aquatic > Freshwater > Ice >... | reverse complement strand
CCAAGTCCGCGATGGCCTCGGGATCGGCCTTTGCCAAGGCGATGAGTTCGTCACGGATCGGTCGTTGCACCATGATTCTACGCGGACCAAGTGGTTAAGCTTTCTTAAAGACCTGAGTAGTTACAATTAGGAAGCGTTAATTGTAATAACCTCAGCCCCAACAGGGAATAATTCCGTTTTGATTTCATGTATGAGGCCGAATATTTTTGCTTGTTCAGGATTTAGTGTTGTTCTTTCAGAAATGGCTTTTATTAATTCTTCTTTTGTTCTATTGGATGCTTTAGCGATAGTTGAAGCAATGTTTTCGGTATCAATTTTTAGTCCCTTTGTTATTTCTTCCAGTTTTTCTGTTTCAAGATTTGTATTTGCTGTTAATCCAACAGATACAGGATGCAATAAAAATCTGGCATCAGGTGCACTATAGCGTTTGCTTCCAGCAGAAAAAATAACAACACCAATTGAATCAACACTTCCAAAATTATGCGTTTCTATTTCAAGTGGGATTCCTACCAAATAATTATGAATAGAAAGTCCATGAAAAACACTTCCGCCAGGAGTTGAAATCAATAATACTATTTTTTTATATCCGGCTGCAACCTTTTGATCAATAGTATTCATTAATGCATTGGTTGTATTGCCATCCACTGCTGCAAAAAACTTTATATATACTGTCATTTTTAACTGCTAGGAATTTGCTTTTTGAATGAGGTGGTCGAGAGCATCATGCGAGGAGGAGATAGGGGGTTGCGGGGGAAAGAGGGGTTGAAACAAGTGGATATTGGCAAGTGGGCTGCGGTCAGGCAAGGGGGAAATCGGAGAAAATGGAAAATATTTGAGGATTAGACACTTTGAGATGTAAAAAGAGCTTCCTCACAGTCGGTTCGTTGTCTGATTTGATACTCGTGGACGCAGTTTTCCCGAGCCGCTTTGTGTCAAAGAGCTGTTTTGGCAGCGGTTGTTCTCGAGCCACTTCGAGCGTAGTCATGAATCTTCGAGAACCAGGGTGCGGCCATCTCCGAGCGGGATTTCTACGGGTCTCCAATCCGGGCTTTGGTCGTAGCACTCGGGCTCTGCGCCGGTGGGGTCCCTTTCCTGGTTGAACCAGTTTAGGCCCGGGTCGTCATCCGGGATCCATTCCTTGATGGCCTGCCAAATAACAAATAGCGGACGGTTTGCTGGCCTTTCGGTGGGAGGTGGAGCAGAGCGGCGGCGATGAAGTCGGGGGCTTTGAAGATCTCGAAGTTGCGCTTGGTAGTGTGGTGGCGTTTGGAGCGGTAGATGACGGTCTTGCTGGTGGCGTTCCAAGTAATTTTCTGTAGAGAGAAGGGATGGCGGAGAAGATATTGATTCGCTTCGCTCACCCCTCGCGGGGCCACCCTCCGGGTGCTCTATCTCCGCTGCGCTTCGGTTCGGCGAGGCGCTTGCGACCGGCGGTGTCGTGGGCGGGGACGGGTTGTTCGCCGCCGTGGTGGATGTTGAAGCCGGAGTGTTTCCAGGCGAGGAGATTGGCAAGTTTGGAGGGGCTGATGAGTTTGGCGTCGTGGAGAGCATGGAGGAAGCGGTGGCGGAAGAGTTCGATGGTGGAAGCGAAGTCTTCGGCGGGCATGCAGTGGAAGCGACCGTCGGGGGTGAAGAGTCCGTCGGCGGCAAGGACGTGGAGGTGGGGGTGGTAGATGAGGTAGTCGTCCCAACCATGGTGAATGATTTGCCAAAGGGGCGAGGCGCGGGGACGGCGGGGCTGGTAGACGGACGGCACAAAGAGTGTTCATAAGAACAATGAGTGTGCGGATCAAGGTCGGGAGTGATGGATCGGATATGAGAACTATCAGGAAGGGCGATCTAACCATGGAGTGGTGCAGAAAATTAGATCGCCCTTTCAGGGCTCTCCTATTTCCGCGTGGGGGACCCAGGGCGTTGCCCTGGGCTTGTGTCGTTTGCCCCGATTGGGGCTGAGACCGGACGACGGTGGGAGGGTTCTATTTTTGTGAAATTTAGTGCGTTGTCTTGCTGCGATCGTTTAGCCCTTAGGGACTGAATCCGGATGACCGAGATTTTCGTTCCGCTAAGCCAGAATTTCTTTCACGATTTTTCCGTGGACGTCGGTGAGACGGAAGTCTCTTCCCTGGAAGCGGTAGGTGAGTTGTTCGTGGTCGAAGCCGAGGAGGTGGAGGAGGGTGGCGTGGAGGTCGTGGACGTGGACTTTGCCATCGACCACTCCGAAGCCGAGTTCGTCGCTTTGGCCGTGGATGTACCCTTGCTTGAGGCCGGCGCCGGCCATCCACATTGTGAAGGCTTCGATGTGGTGGTCGCGGCCGACGGTCTTGCGGTTTTCGCCCATTGGAGTGCGGCCGAATTCTCCGCCCCAGATGACGAGGGTGTCTTCTAACATTCCGCGCTCTTTGAGATCGAGAACGAGGGCGGCGCTCGCTTGGTCGACATCTTTGCAGACTTTTTCGAAGTCGCGGTTGAGGTTCTCGCCGGGGCCGCCGTGGCTGTCCCAGTTGGTGTGGTAAAGTTGCACGAAGCGGGAGCCACGTTCGATGAGTCGTCGGGCGAGGAGGCAGTTTGAAGCGAAGGAAGATTCACCGGGTTTCACGCCGTAGCTGTCGAGGGTGCTCTTGGATTCGCCGGTGAGATCCATGAGCTCGGGGGCGCTGGTCTGCATGCGGTAGGCCATTTCGTAGGCGTTAAGGCGGGTCAGGATTTCGGGATCGCCGGTCTCTTTGAGGCGGGCGCGGTTGAGAGCTCCGACGGTGTCGTAGAAGCTGCGCTCACGTTCGCGCGTGATCCCTTCGGGGCTGCGGAGGTGGAGGATGGAATCGCCCTTGCCACGGAAGGGGACGCCTTGGAAGGAGGTTGGGAGGAAGCCGCTGGCCCAGAGGGAATTGCCGGCGCGGGGTCCGCGCGGGCCGCTTTGGAGGACGACGAAGCCGGGGAGGTTTTCTGATTCGCTGCCGAGTCCGTAGGTGACCCACGATCCCATGCTGGGCCGGCCGGGGGCCTGGAAGCCGGTGTTCATGAAGAGCTTGGCGGGTCCGTGATTGAAGACGTCGGTGGTCATGCCGCGGAGCCAGACGACTTCGTCTACGATCTTCTGGTGGTGTGGAAAGAGTTCGCTGATCGACATTCCGCACTCTCCGTAGCGCTCGAACTTGCGCTGGCTGCCGAGGAGGGTTTCGTTGCCCTTGAGGAAGGCGAAGCGCTTGCCCTCCATGAGGCTTTCGGGCGGGGCCTTGCCGTGATATTCGCGGAGCTTGGGCTTGTCCTCGAAGAGATCGAGTTGGCTGGGGGCTCCGGCCATGTGGAGGAAAATGACGTTCTTGGCCTTTGCCGGAAGGGGAGGTTTGCGGGCGCTCATCGGATTGGCCGGATCGATGGCGGGAAGTTCACCGGCCTGCAGTTGCCCGAGCATTGAGTTGATGGCGATGGAGCCGAGACCGACTCCGCAGTCGCGGAAGAAGTGGCGGCGGGTGCGCTCGGCGAGCCAGCGATTTTCGAAGTCGTTCATGGGTTACTCGCGGGTGATGAAGTTGTCGGTGTTTAAGAGGGCGCGGGCGAGGCCGACAAGGGCGGCGGCTTCGGCGGGCGGGACTGGGGAGGAGCGCAATTCGTCGGAGAGGAGGGCGCGGGCTGCGGTTTCGTCTTGGGAGAAATCCTCGCTCTGTTGGCGGACGTAACTGCTGAGAATGGCGAGTTCCTCATGGCTGGGCTCGCGGCAGAGGGTGAGTTGGCAGGCGCGGAGGATGCGGGGTTCAAGTTCGCCGGGGACGTCGCGCAGAAGGCGGGCCGCGAGGCCTTGGGCGATCTCGAGGAAGGCGGGATCATTCGCGATGGTGAGGGCTTGCAAGGGGGTGTTGGAGCGGACCCGGTGCGTGCAGACGGTTTGGAAGTCGGGGGCATCGAAGGTGGAGAGGAGCGGGTAGGGTGCGCTGCGGTAGAAGACGGTATACATTGCGCGACGGAAGCGGTCCGGTCCGGAGCTGGTCTGCCAGCTTTTACGGTTCTGGGTGAAGGCGTAGATGCCCTCGGGTTGGGGAGGGAAGACGCCGGGTCCGCCAATCACGGGGGAGAAAAGGCCGCTGGCGCTGAGGGCGGCGTCGCGGATGATTTCGGCGTCGAGACGAAGGCGGCTTTGGCGGGCGAGGAGGAGGTTGCGGGGATCGAGGTCGGCGAGATCGGGGCGGGCCATCGAGGAGCGGCGGTAGGTCTCGCTCGTGACGATGAGGCGGTGGAGGCTCTTCATCGACCAGCCGTCTTCGATGAAACGGCGGCTGAGATCATCGAGGAGATCGGGGTGGGTCGGGGGAGATCCTTGCGTTCCGAAATCTTCCTCGGTCTCGACGAGTCCGCGCCCAAAGTAGCGCATCCAGGTGCGGTTGACGGTGACGCGGGAGGTGAGTGGGTTGGCGGGGTCGACCAGCCATTTGGCGAGGTCGAGTCGGTTGCGGCGGGAGGTGGGGTCGGGAAGGGCGGGTTTTACTTTGGAGAGGACGTCGGGGGTGAGTTCGCCAACCTCCTTGTCGGGGCGCGTGAAGTCACCGCGAGTGAGGATCAAGGTGGGGCGAGGCTTGGCCAGTTCACGCATGACCATGAGCTTCCCGGTGCGGGGCGCGGCTTCGGCGGGTGCATTATCGAGGACTTCGTATTGTTTCACCTCCACGGTGGGGCCGGTGTCGTTGGCATCCTCGGTGTTGTTGAAGAAGGCGAAGAGTTGGTAATATTCACGGTGCGTGATGGGATCGAATTTGTGGGTGTGGCACTGGGCGCAGCCCACGGTGAGGCCGAGCCACACAGCGCCGGTGGTGTTGACGCGATCGATGACGGATTCGACGCGGAATTGTTCGCGGTCCGATCCGCCCTCTTGGTTGATGAGGGTGTTGCGGTGGAAGGCGGAGGCGATGAGCTGGGACTTGGTGGCGTTGGGAAGGAGGTCTCCGGCGAGTTGCTCGATGGTGAAGCGGTCGAAGGGGAGGTCGTCGTTGAGGGCTTTGATGACCCAATCGCGGAAGGGCCACATGTCGCGGCCGCCATCGACCGAGTAGCCGTGGGAGTCGGCATAGCGGGCCTGATCGAGCCAGTGTCGTCCCCAGCGTTCGCCATAGTGTGGGCTGGCGAGGAGGCGATCGACGAGGCTCGGCCAGGCGTCGGGGCCCTTGTCATTGATGAAGGCGGCGGTCTCTTCAGGAGTTGGGAGAAGACCGGTGAGATCGAGGGAGAGTCGGCGGATGAGGGTGGCGGGGTCCGCGGCAGGCGAGGGGGTGATCTCGAGGCGGGCGAGGGAGGCGTCGACGAAGGAGTCGATGGGATTGCCGGTCCAAGAGGTGGGCGGGGTGGTTTCGGCGAGGGGTTCGAAGGACCAGTGGCCCTGGTAGGGCGCGCCTTGCTCGATCCAGCGGCGGAGGAGGGCGATCTCGGACTTGGTGAGGCGGCCTTTCTTCGCCTCGGGCGGCGGCATGAGTTCGTCGGCATCGTCGTGCGCGACGCGGAAAAGTAGTTCGCTGTCGTCCGGATTTCCCGGGACGACCGCGGAGAAACCGTCGAGGTCGGCGAGAGCGCCTTCACGGGTGTCGAGGCGGAGGCCGGCTTCACGCGTCTTCTCGTCAGGACCGTGGCAGAAGAAGCACTTGTTTGAGAGGATGGGCCGGATGTCTCGGTTGAAGCTCACTTCCTGCGCCGGGGCGAGGGAAGTGAGAGCGAGGATGAGAAGGAGGAAGACGCGTGCCATGTGCTGAGACTTTTATGAAACGTGGATTTGGGCAGGGGGCAATCAGCAAGATTGTGGGAGCGGAGAGAAGGTTGAACGTTCAACGCTGAAGGTCCAATTTCGAATGGCTTGGTTCAGGGGGAGGAAGGTGGGTGACGGCCAGCATCAAGAGGGGTCAAAGCGCACCTTCTTGACGTCCTCCTCGTTGCCGGTGGGGACGGTGAGGGCCTTGTAGAGTTCGGGGCGTCGGGTTTTGATCCAACGCTGGCCGGTGCTCATGTCCCGGCGTTTGGCTTCGAGGTCGGCGATGACCATGTCGTCCCTGGCCTTCCAGGTCTCGGCGAGGATGTCGCCGTAGGGGTCGAGAATCATGGCGTTGCCGGTGCGGACTTCGCCGTCGTCAGGACCCACGCCGTTGCTGAAAATGAGAAACATGCCGTTGTCATGGGCGCGGGCCGGGAGCCAGCGCAGCAGCCAGTCGCGGCCTTTGGAGCCCTTGAGTTCGGCTTCGATGGCCCAGGGATTTTGTCCCCGCTCTTCCCAGAGTTTCGGATCGACGACACCCATGCAGCCGGGGCTGGGGTCATTGCAACCGCCGGTCTGGTGCGGAGCGAGGAGGATTTCGGCACCCTTTAGCGCAGTAATGCGGGCGTTCTCACCGATGTTGTTGTCGTAGCAAGTGAGCACGCCAACGCGCGCACCTTGCGGGATGTCGAAGACGGTGAAGTCCGAGCCGGATTCCATGTGCTCGCTGATGAAGGTGTGGATTTTTCGGTGGCAGGCTGTCGTAGCGTCGGGCATGGCGACGACGTAGCTGTTGAAAAGGGTTCCGGCGGCGTCGCGTTCGATGAGCCCCGCGCCAATGGTCATGCCGGTTTCGGCGGAGAGTTTGAGCAATTCCTGGGTGAGTGGGCCGGTGGGGACGGATTCGGCAAGCGCCTCGATCTGGTCACGAGTGAGATTGCGCACATGCCAGTAACCCGTGAGGCACATTTCGGGAAAGACGATGAGGTCGACGTTTCGCTCGGCGGCAAGGGCAACGAAGTCACGGACCCGCCCGAGATTGTATGCCTTGTCGCCGGGTTTGTGCTGAAACTGAACGGAGGCGGCGCGAATGTCTTTCATTGACTGTTAGGAATTTGCTTTTTGAGTGGGCCGCTTGGGGGCGCCGTAGAAGGGATCGGAGAGGGGAGAAAGGGGCAAGAATTGCGCTGAGATGATTGAGGATGGGAATGGTGAGATGGCGAATCAGGCAGGGGCCGACGTTTGCAGGGCATTTCAAGACGGAAATTCATCACCTAAAACCATAATTCTTCTTCCTGCCATGCCAAGGATTATTTTGGCGCAACACGCGCCTTGTTGAAAGTGGTGGGCCGTATCCTTCGCGATGCAAATAGAGCGCGAGTAAGGAGGTGGCAGATTTCTAATAAGCGGTCGTCCCCCTCTAAGATAAAAAGAGCTGGTCAGGCCTTCGAAGAAGGGCTTAGGCTCTTCAAGTTCCAAGCCACTATGATCAGGATCTTACTTTTACTTGCCTCAGTTGTTTTTTTGAGCTCCTGCACGGATTCGGATTCAGGGGCCAGAGGTGTCATTGAATCAACACCGCAACCCAAATCAAAAGCCCAAGTTAATGTCGTCTCGCAATCCCGATCTCCTTGGCGCGTTAAAGGGGAGCAGATGGGGGAGGCGTCTTGGTATAGTGTGCGATCAAACGGCGGGACCCAAACCGCCAGCGGAGAAAGGCTCAAGGAAGAGGCCTCCACGGGGGCTCATCGGACTCTGCGGATGGGAACCCGGGTTCGCGTGACCAACTTGAGCAATGGGAAATCCGAGGTCGTGAGAATCACGGACCGCGGACCTTCTACCAAGGGGAGGATCATCGATGTGACGACGGGAGTGGCTCGGCGCATTGGCTTCTATTCCCGGGGCGTTGCGCCGGTGAAAATCGAGGTGCTTGAGAAGAAAGAAGTTCCCGGGAGCGGCGCGTAGTTCCCGCAGAGCGAAGGTTCATGATCGATGGGGATGACCGGGTAGTTTTTCATCATCAGAATAGTTAAAAAATCCACAAAGTTTGCCATTGTGATGATGGGCTTTTCAGGTAAGGGTTTCGCCGATACCGTCATGAAAGCTCTTGCAAAAACTGAAGCCGCTCCCGGGCTGACTTTGATCGATGTTCCCGAGCCGACTCTTGGGCGTAGGGATGTTTTGATCAAAGTCGAACGAACTGGGATTTGCGGGACCGATCTGCACATCTACAAGTGGGATGACTGGGCGGCTTCGGCGGTGCCGGTTCCTCTGACGGTGGGCCATGAGTTCGTCGGGCGGATTGTCGAGTTGGGGCCTGATGTCGATTTTCTGAAAATCGGTGATCGGGTCTCAGGGGAAGGACACGTCATCTGTGGTCGGTGTCGGAACTGCCTCGCGGGCCGGCGACATTTCTGCAAAGACACCAAGGGCGTTGGTGTTAATTATCCGGGGGCCTTTGCCGAGTTTTTAGCCCTGCCAGCGACCAATGTTTGGAAGCTTGCGCTTGAGATCAGTGATGATGTGGCGGCGATTCTCGATCCCTTTGGCAATGCCACGCATACCGCGCTGACTTTCCCTCTTCTGGGAGAAGATGTCCTCATTACGGGTGCGGGTCCCATCGGGTGTATGGCGGCTGCCATCGCGCAACATGCCGGAGCACGGCATGTCGTGGTCACTGATATTAACCCGGGTCGGCTCGAGCTGGCAAAGACCCTGGGTGCGACGAGGACCGTCGATGTTTCGAAGGAAAATCTTAAGGACATCCAGAACGAGCTTCGTATGACCGAGGGCTTCGATGTGGGGCTCGAAATGTCCGGCAATGCCCGGGCCTTCAATGACCTCATCGGCAGTATGCGGACTGCCGGGCAGATCGCGCTCCTGGGTATTCCTGAAACTGGGACGACGATTGACTGGAACCAAGTCATCTTCAAATCACTGACAATTCAGGGAATCTACGGTCGCAAGATGTACGATACCTGGTATCAGATGACCTCCATGATTCAGTCTGGCCTCAACATTGCGCCGGTGATCACGCATCGATTCCATTACAGCGATTTCGAAAAAGGATTCACCGCCATGAAGGAAGGTTCTTGTGGTAAGGTCCTTCTTGATTGGAACGAACAACCCTAGATTTTCACCATGTTTACTGAATCATTTTCTAGCCAGCTCTCTACTACGCTCGATGAGATCAAGTCTGCTGGACTCTTCAAAACCGAGCGTCTCATTTCTTCGCCCCAGGATGCCGAAGTGACGCTCGCGGACGGGCGTCGCGTCATCAATATGTGCGCGAATAATTACCTCGGGCTCTCGAATCATCCCGAGGTTCGCGAAGCGGCCCGCGAGGCGGTGAACACGCATGGGTTTGGACTGGCTTCCGTCCGTTTTATCTGTGGAACCCAGACCCTTCATCGTGAGCTTGAGGACGCTCTTTCGGAGTTCCTGGGAACCGAAGATACCATTCTTTATCCCTCCTGTTTCGATGCCAATGGCGGGCTTTTTGAGACGATCCTTTCGGCCGAGGATGCCGTGATTTCCGACTCATTAAATCATGCCTCGATCATCGATGGCGTCCGCCTCTCCAAGGCCAAGCGTTTCCGATACGCCAACAATGATCTCGCCGATCTCGAAGCTAAACTTCAAGAAGCCGATGAGGCGGGAGCGCGCCACAAGCTCATCACGACGGATGGGTGCTTTTCGATGGAGGGCGTGATTGCCGATCTCGCGGGCGTCCATGCTCTCGCCGACAAATACGGGGCACTCGTTCACTTTGATGACTGCCATGCCGCCGGTTTTCTGGGAGAGCGGGGGAGGGGAACCCACGAGCATTGTGGACTCTTTGGGAAGATCGATTTGACGACGGGAACCCTGGGCAAAGCCCTCGGAGGTGCTTCCGGGGGATACACTTCGGGTAAGAAGGAAATCATTGATCTCCTTCGCCAACGTTCACGGCCATATCTTTTTTCGAACAGCATCGCGCCGCCCATTGTAGCGGCCTCGTTGAAGGTTCTCGAGATCCTCAACGCGTCCACGGAGCTCGCTGACCGGGTGAAGGAGAACACGCGTTATTTCCGCGAAGGAATTGCTTCGACTGGATTTGAGATTCTGGGTGAGGATCATCCGATTTCGCCTGTTCTTTTGGGGGAGGCCTCGCTGGCCCAGAAGTTCTCGGAGAAGTTGTTAGAAAAGAAGATCTACGCCATCGGCTTCTTCTTCCCCGTCGTCCCGCAAGGTCGGGCCCGCATTCGCACCCAAATCTCGGCAGCGCATACCCGCGACCATCTTGATCAGGCGCTTGAGGCCTTTGTGGCTGTGGGTCGCGAGTTGGGGCTGCAATCGTAGGTAGCGCGAAAGCGCCAGAGCGTGTCCGGAATCATCTGGCTCCACGAAGCCTAGGTTGTAGAATGCCCCCACGTCGTTGTGGTAGGCCCAGATCTTAATGAGTTTCGAGTCTGGCTTGGATTGCGGAATTTCCCATCTCCCGGCGAGTTCGCTCAGCTTATCGTGCTCGCCACCTTTGAGCTGAAGGAGAAGGGCGAGGCAGAGAAGGAGGGATTTCATGGGTGTTGGGAGGGGAAGAAAGGAAAACCCACGCCGGGGGGACGTGGGTTTTGAGATTATTGGGCAAGTTGGTGAAGATTAACGGCGCTCCTTTTCCTCCTCCCGTTCGCGGTCCTGCTCCCGTTCGTGGTTCTGCTCCCGTTCGTGGTTCTGCTCCCGTTCGCGGTTCTGCTCCCGTTCGCGGTTCTGCTCCCGTTCGTGGTTCTCTTTTTCTTCTTCTTGCTCTGCTCGTTCGCGGGCTTCCTGTTCGTGGGCCCGTCGCTCTTCGTTTTCGCCACGCTCACGTCGTCCTCCGTTGAGGTGTTCACGGGTTTCCTCGATTTCCCCAAGTTCATGTCTAGCTCGGTCGATCAATCTCTCGAGTTCTCCGGCGAGCTTTTCAAGGTGTTCATGATGTCTGGGCTCCGAGCCCTCCTCACGACCTTCAACGGCGAGGCCAAAAATCTGGCCCGCGACCTCGTGGGAGATCTGTTTGCTCTCGACCAAGCGACCGAGGAGCATTTTTAAGCGAGCCTCGCGGGGGAGGTCAGCGCACTCATGTTTTTGATCGTGTTGGTGAGCATCGCGCGGTGCGCACTTCTTTTTGATCTGGGTGTATTTAGCGTTGGCTTGGTCGCGCGTGATCTCGCCGCGGTCGACGGAGCCTTCGATGCGTTGTTTGATCTGATCCCAATTGACGGTGGGATGGGTGGAGGGGCGATCGCGTTGTGCTGGGCGATCCTGGGCATGGGCCGCCGAGCAAAGGAGGGTCAGCGAAGTGAGGCTGGTGAGGAGTTTTTTCATAACTCCTCCCAATAGCATGGGGCGATGGAATGTCGAGAATAGGGTTTTGAGATTAAGGGGTCGTGTTGATTAAATTTCAGAAAATTGTAGTATCGCGAGCCAGCCTAGGTTAGGCCTTGAGTCGGTTCGTGTTGTCGTCGGTTTTTAAAATCGACGTCTCACCGCACGGGCCATTTTATTACGATGAAAATGTATGTAGGCAATCTGTCGTTCGACACGACAAAGGAAGGGCTTGAGTCTTTCTTCTCCCAATATGGTTCAGTGACCGACACTCACCTTCCAGAAGACCGCGAGACCGGTCGTCCACGTGGCTTCGCTTTCGTGACCATGGACTCTAAGTCAGCGATGATCGATGCTATCAAAGGCGCCGACGGTCAAGACCTCGACGGTCGCACCCTCAAAGTGAACGAAGCCAAGCCCCGCGAAGAGCGTGGCGGTGGTGGACGTAGCTACTAATCCGCTTTTTAACGGATTTTTTCAAAGGGCAAAGCGCTTCACGGTGCTCTGCCTTTTTTTATGGCCCGGGCCCGGGGCTTATCCGACCGGGTCGGTGATTGAGCCAGCCGTCGTGAGTGTCGGATCTTGATTCGCGGCTTCCTGAAATCCGTTGACGATCTGCATGCCGTGCTCGATCGCTTCGAGGATAAGGCGCTTTTCGTCAGGAGAATGTATCCCACTCGCCCGGGTGATCCCAAAAATGAGGTGACCGGGAACGTGGTCGGCGTCTGCCAAGGCTTCATTGAGGTCCCGGAAGATTGGGATTCCGTTGGTTTGAGCGTTGAGGACCTCGCCGGCATCCCGACCCGCTTTTTCACTGTCGATGATTGAGAGGATTTCAAATTTCTCGGGATCGCGGATGAAACCGGTGGTCGTTTTACCATGAGTCCCGCCGAAGTTGGCCTCGCAATAAATGATGGCAGTATTGGGCTGGATCTTGTTGCGGTTGGAATAGGGGGCGGCCTTTTTTTCGAAGGCGACGGGAATTGGGATGTCATCAAAAAAATTGGATGACGAAGGGGTGGGGCGTTTTTTGAACATTGGTAATTTTGGAGGAAGGCTTAGGGGGAAGCGGCTTGATTCAGTTGACCAGAGGTGGCCTTTTATTGGCGAAAGGTTCCACCCGGACGGACTGCGAAGGTGGGCTTGTAGCACCGATCTCCGGCAATGGGAGAATTTCTTTCTTGGCATTTCAGAGGGAAGGTGTCGCGCTGACGTTCCGATGCTTCCGAATGGAACAAGGTGAGTTCGTGCGCTTGAAAATTACTCGCTAAAAAAGATCTGAATGAAATGGAGGCCGCCTTCGTCTCATTAGACGGATCTCTCATTTCATGAAACGATTTTTGCTTCTTCCCCTCCCTGTTTTGCTTGCCTTGATGGCGACAAGTTGTGATCAATCGGAGGATGAGGCGGCCCTCCTCGAAGTCCGCGTTGAAGCGCTTGAGGCGCAGAATTCAAATGCGCTCAAGAAGCAACGCGCGCTCGAATATGAGCTTGTAGACCAGCGCCTGGTGACGGAGCGGGATGCTCTTGAGCGCGAGCGCTTGCTGGCTGATGAAGTCCGCTACGCTTTGGAGTTGGATGGAAAGGCGACTCCGGGCGAAGTCCAAGGCTTGTTGAAGCGGGAGAATGTCATCGCGGAGCGTGAACTGCTTCTTGAAGGTCGTCAGAACGATCACTTTGAGCGCTCGTATGCCTACCGGGCTGATCCGTTGAGGTTGAGCGACGAGGATCTTGCGCTGGCAGGTCGTCTGATCGGTGGCGTGATTGTGGAGCCCGACGAAGAGGCCGAGATCGACAAGAAGGATTTCTATCAGGAACTTTCGCCCTATGGCTCCTGGTTTGAGTCGACGGAATACGGATACGTTTGGCAGCCAGCGGTCAGCCGGGATTCTTCATGGCGGCCCTACTTGCGTGGCCGGTGGGCTTGCAGTAACCGTGGCTGGACCTGGATTTCCAACGAGCCTTTTGGATGGGCGACCTATCATTACGGTCGTTGGGCTAACCTGGGCAATGGCCGGGGATGGATCTGGGTGCCTGGAACAGAATGGGCACCGAGTTGGTGTACCTGGCGTCAGTCCAGCTCGAGTATCGGGTGGGCTCCGCTTCCGCCTGCAACGCTGAGACAGCGGGGCGGGCAGCATGATCCTGCGGTCGACGATCTCCCGGGAGTCGACGCCGACTGTTACACCTTCGTGGATCCCGAAAATTTTGACCAAGACATCTCCCGGGTCTGTGTGCCGAAAGCTGAGAATGCCGGTCGTCTTGCCCGGGCAAAAAACGTGACCCGTCTTGCGCGATCCGGGGGGCGGGTTTTCAGTGGCGGGCCTGGATACCTCGACCTTTCCGAGCGGATTGGCCGCCGGGTTCCTTATTTCCAAATCGAGAGAAAGAGAGCGGATACCCGGGAGTCAAAGGCGGTCCGGCCAGGAGTGAGGCCACGGGGCGAGCGCTTGATTGTGACCGCTCCCAGGGTGGTTCCCCAAGTCCGCGAGCTTTCCCGGCCTCCCCGCGTGCGAGGTTCCATTGAGAGTTCCGAGGCTCTTTCGCGGGCCCGGTTCCAGCCCAAGGTGGAGATTGTTCCGCGACCTTCGCGGAGTGGTGCGAATGATGACCCGCGCGACCGCGGGGCCGAGAACCTTCTTCCGGACTTGTCGCAAGCAGCCTGGGAGGCGGGATTTCCCTCTGCCGAGGTGGGCCCCCGAAAGATCATCCTTCCGGAATTACAGGATGCCGCGCTTAAGCCGGTTGAAATCAAGGGGGAGGAGGCGAGAGCTGCTGAAGAAGGGGGCGAACGCGTTGCTGCAAAGGATGGTCGCCCGCGAGAAGAGAGCCGCGAATCCGTCCGCGAAGTCAGAACTGAGGCTGCTGAGGAGAGAGGGGCGGCGAGGCAGCGTGAGGAGGTTTCATCTCCGGCCCGTGAGGTTTCGAGACCCCAACCTGCGCAACGGGATGACCGGGAGCGGGAGGACGTTGAAGAGGGGAAAAGAAGCCCCCGTGATCGTTAGCCAAGGGCGAGCACATGAAAGAAAAGTTAAAAACAAGGGATTCAATTTCCCGCAGTAATTGTAGAGACTCCTGAAACTACGGTGATTTCGACTTCCAAGCTGTTCGCGGGTTCAAAGCTTTTCGGTTCACGACCTAAGCTGTCACGCTTCCTGCGACCATGGCCATTTGGATTGCGGCTACGCCTTGGCCTCCGGGAAGGAGCGCTGAAAGTGCGATCTAATCGTTCGCGCCATCTTCGCCCCCCAAATACCAACCTTAGCAATCGGGGCCTCGTTGAGGCTGGCAAACCCTCTTCCTCACCGCCTAAGGCGAAGGTTGCAACCCCGACGTGGTTTGCCGCATGGTGACCAAGTTCATCAGGGTCACGCTTAACTTCACTTATTGGAAGTGGGAGAGGAAACTGGCGGCGTTTTGGCCGACGCCTTTGACCTCTTCGTCGACCTGGGTTGCCTGGATTTCTTGGTCACTGGCTTCGAGTTTGTCACGGAGTTCGAGGAGTTTTCCAAGGTATCCTTGGCGAAGGATTTCCATGCTGGCGGCGAAGTCTTTCTGGAAGCGGGCCTGCCGCTCGAGAGCCTTGGCGTAATAGTCGGCGGCGACCGGGGGAAGGTTTGGAACGGGGAGGCCTTCCGGGAGGATACCATTGGTGGTAAAGCTTTCCTCGAGTGCCTTGATGGGCGCTTCGTATTGGTCCTTGCCGGGCTTGGATTGGCCCCGGAACCAGGAAGAAAGATTCCGCATGAGGTTTTTCTGATTTTCGCGAAGTTTGCCGAGTTGTTCGTCCTTTCGCTTGTTCACAAATCGGCGGCCGGTGGTGCGAAGTTTGGCGAGTTCCCCGTCGCTGTTGGCGGTGGGAGTGGCGCTTCCGTGGGCGGTCGCTTGTTCGGAGTCGGTGCTCCATTCGATGAGGAAGCTCCCGGCATTTCCGGCGTCGGGAGAGGCGTCATCCCAGCCGGAGCCGGAGGAGCTTTTCACGAAACGAAGGGCGGAGTCGTCGGGGCCGCCATCGGGTGAGTTGGGGTGCCAGCTGGGCTGTTTCCAGGGTTCGCCGGTGGACCAGGCCCAAGTGTCTCCGTTGCGACGACCGCCGAGCCAAGTTGATTCGTCGTTGGCGAGGGAGGCGGTGAGGTGGTCTTTGATGAAGAGGCTCTCGAGTGGGTCGGAGGTCACGGCGAGGTGTCCTTTGCCGGTGCTGGCGATGAAGTCGGCGTCATCCCAGGAGAGGGGTTTTTGGACGAGAAGGAAGATGCGATTGTCTTGCGCGACGGCGGTAGGGGGCCAGGCGGGGCTTGGAGTTCCCAGGGTGGGTGCGAGGCGTTCGAGCTGGGAGGTGATGGCACCGGGGTTGGAGCCATCGGCAGCCCATTGGATGACGAAGGGGTTTTTCTCGCCGTTGGGGCGGGCCTTGATGACGCCGGTGCTGGTGAGGGAGGCGCAGGAGCCGAGGGTGGTGGCGGGGTCGCGGTAGGCCCATTCTTCGCCAGTGACCCAGCTCCAGCCATTGCGTGCGCTGGCGCCGCCGCCGATCCAGACGCGCTTGAGATCACCGGTCATGCGGCTGGTGATGACGCTGAGATCGGCCTTGGTGCCGGGGGTGGCGAGGTGGCCTCCGTGTTCCTCGGCGAAGTGCGAGGCGGCGGTCCAGGTCATGGGAGTTTCGACGATGAAGAGGGCGTGGGTGGCGCGATCGATGGTGCCTTCCGGGTAGGTGTTGCGGCTACCGCTGGCGAGTCTGGATTTCAGTTCGGTGAGTTGTTCGAGAGGGTTTTTTTTGAGGGGTTCGGGCGGGGTGGGCCTGCCCGGGTTGCCGGGGCCTCCGTTGGCGAAGGCTTTGGTGCGGTTGTTGGTTTCTTGTTCGAGGCGGAGGCGTTCTTCGGCCGTGCGGCGTTCTTTTTCGGAGATGGCGTCGCGGAGATCGGCGGCGGCTTTGTCTTTGAGTTCTTGGGCGTCGCGTTCTTTTTTGAGGCGGTCCTGTTTCTCCTGATACTTGCCCCAGGAGAAGATGATGATGGGGATGAGGACCGCGATGATCATTAGGTTCCGGATGATGGGCCAGTTGCTGCTGGGCACTACGGAGATGACTTGAGGGGTGACGACGGGAATCTCCGAGGTTCCGCCGGTGTTGCCAGTGCGAATGGCGGCGCGGGCGAATTTGCCGAGGGTGGGGAGGAGTTTTTCGAGTTCGTCCGCGATGTCGGCTGCGCTTTGGTAGCGCATGGCGGGATTCTGGCGGGTGGCGCGGCGGAAGATGGGGTCGAGCCGCGGGTCGCAGTTGGAGATGGTGGAAGGGGGGCTGGCGGGCTCGTCAGGCATTTTACCGGTGAGGAGCTGGTAAAGAATGATGCCGACGGCGTAGAGGTCGGAAGGGATGCCAATGTTTTTGGCGCTGGCGAGGACTTCGGGAGCGGCGTAGCCGGGGGTGCCGAAGACGGTGGCGCCTTCGTTGTCGGCATCCGAGGCGGAGGCGAGGCCGAAGTCACCGATCTTGGGATTGGCGTTGGAATCGAGGAGGATGTTGGAGGGCTTGATGTCGCGGTGAATGATGTGGGCGGCGTGGGCGTGGGCAAGTCCGCGGCAGATGCCGATGATGAGTTCGCAGGCGGTGGTTTGGTCGATGGCCTTGCCGTAGCTGGAGTCGTAGAGGGACTTGCCGTTGACCAACTCCATGATGATGTAGGGCATGCCATCGGCCTGTCCAAAGTCGTAGATGCCAATGAGGTTGGGGTGGTTGAGCTTGGCCATGGCGCGGGCCTCGGCCTGGAATTGTTCGCGGAAAGTTGGGTCGTTGAGTTCGCTGGGCAGGAGCTTGATGGCGACGGCCCGATCGAGGGAAACCTGGTTGGCACGATAGACGGCGCCCATCCCGCCGGTGGCGATGAGGTCGGTGACTTCGTAGCCGCTGAGCAACTGACTCAGTTCTTCGGGTTTTGGCGGGTCAAATTCAACTGGGTCGCTCATTGATAATCTGGAGGATCAAAAGGTGTTATGAAAGAGTGCCGAAAGTATCGGGGTGCGGCAATCCTTGAATTAGGACGGGGATAGCGTCAGGCTGCTGGGGTAAGGGAAGATGATGGACGAGAAATTAATCTATACGACGATGGGGGAGGAGGGGTTCACTCGTTTAACGGCGGGGTTTTACCGGCGGGTGAGGGAGGATGACCTCATCGGTCCGATGTATCCTGATCATGATTGGTCGGGGGCGGAGGAGAGGTTGCGGGATTTTTTCCTATTTCGCTTTGGTGCGGATCAACGTTATTTGGAGAAGCGGGGTCATCCGAGGCTGCGGGGGCGCCATATGCCATTGCAGATTGGTGAGGCTGAGGCGGAGCGGTGGGTGAAGTTAATGGGTGAGTCGGCGGATGAGGTGGTGGCGGACGCGGGGATCCGGGCCCAGATTATGGAGTTTTTTACGCAGGTTGCCGATTTTCTGCGGAATAAGCCGGAGTAATCAGGTGCCCTCTCTTTCAAGTCTGACAATGTTGTTGTGCTGCTTGTGCTTTTCATTGCGGGGAAGGCGACTAGTTTTTGGTCCGTGAGCGTCGACGAATACAAACTTTTGGGGAACGTGCTTCTGATGACGGTGGTGGCGTTTTTCGGGGTGGCTTTGCCGGGATATGCGCTGGTCCGCCATTTTTGGCCTGAGAGCGGGTGGAATCTGGGGGGAAGTGTGGGGACGTCGGTGTTGCAACCACTGGATTTGGTGCTCGCGGGAGGCTTTGTGAGTTTGTGGGTGCTGCAGTGGCAGCAAATGCCCGAGCAATTTGCGAATGCAGATCTAGAGGAAGCGTTGACGGCGGGGGAGATCCTGGCTGGTGCGCTGGTGTTCGTGATGCTGGCGGCGGTGATCCCGCTGGCCCTGTTTTGGCGGTCGAACCTTTGTGAGTTCTTCGGGCTGAGATGGCACGGCTGGAAGAGTGTTTTTTGGATCATGCCGGCTTTTGTGGTGTCGATGTTTGCGCTGAATGTTGTGATGATGCTTTCGGGTTGGCCGGACTGGGTGAAGGCTAATTTCGGGGGCGAGGGGCAGAAGACGGTTAAGTTGCTTAGCGAGACGAATGATCTGGGGATGATTGGGGCGATGGCGTTCGCGGCGGTGATCGTGGCCCCGATTGTCGAGGAGGTAATTTTTCGGGGGTATATTTATCCGGTGGTGAAGCGGTATTCGGAGCGTTCGTTCGCAGCTTTGTTTACCGGGGTGCTTTTCGGCGTCATTCATTTCAATCTTTTGAGCCTGCCGACCCTCGTGGTGATGGGGGTGGTGTTGGTGGTTCTTTATGAAGTGACGGGTTCGCTTTGGGTGACGATTGCTTGTCATGCGGCTTTCAACGGAACGACGGTGGGGCTCATGCTGTGGGCGAGGTATAGTGGAATCCCCCTGCCGCAATGAAGACGGTTGGCGAGAGTGGCGAGGATTACTTGATCGCCCGGCTCTGCGAGGGGCTGGCGACTTCTGCCGATCTTGTGGTGGGGCCTGGTGACGATTGTGCGGTGGTGGGTGAGGGGGAAATTTTGACCTTACTGAAGACCGATGCGGTGGTCGAAGGGGTGCATTATTGGGCCTCGGAAGATCCCGGCCGGGTCGGCTGGAAGGCGGTGGCGCGGGTTTTGAGTGATTTTGCAGCGATGGGTGGGGAGCCGCGAGAGTTGCTGGTGACGTTGGCTTTGCCTGCGAGCACGACCGTGGAGTGGGTCGAGAAACTTTATGCGGGAATGTCGCGGTGCCTCGCGATTTACGGCGGGGTGATTGTCGGGGGCGAGACGACTTCGCTGCCTGAGGGGGCCCCGGTCGTGATTTCGGTAGCGGGTCGGGGCGTGGTGAGGCGGGATCGCTTGGTGACTCGCAGCGGCGGGAAGGTTGGGGACAGGGTCTATGTCACGGGTCGTCTCGGTGGTTCGGTGGCGGGCAAGCATTTGGATTTTTCGCCGAGGTTGGTGGAAGCCGGCTGGCTGGCCGGGAACTTCTTACCGTCGGCAATGATGGATTTGTCAGATGGCCTGGCGAAGGATCTGCCGAGATTGGCGCGCCGGAGCGATTGTGGTTTTAAGATCGATCGTGATTCCTTGCCTCTCAATGAGGGGATTTCGATCGAGCAAGCCCTGGGTGACGGCGAGGACTATGAACTTCTTTTCACGAGCGGAGCGGGGCCGGAATTGTTGGAAGGATGGGCGCTGCGTTTCCCCAAACTCGAGCTGACGGAGGTGGGAATGTTGACGTCAGAGCTGGGTGAATCGCTGGAAGGTGGCTGGGAACACTTTTTTCGTGCCTAAAATGAGCCCTTGCTTTGTCGAATTTGACGAATCCACTAGAGGCTTGCGAAATCTGGTGTAGAATGCCGCCGACCTTAACAAACTAGACTTATGAAACTGACCAAATTAATGCTACTTCCCGCCTTCGCCGTTTTTGCTCTGATCACATCTTCTTGCTCCGAGGAGGAGAAGATCGAAGATGCCAAGGAAGTGACCGAAGAGAAGCCTGTGGAAGCTGGAGACGCTGCCGGAGACGCTGCCGGAGACGCTGCCGGAGACGCTGATGCCGAACAGATCGAGGAAGACACTGAGGCTGGCGAGTAATTGCGGAGCCGCAAATCATCATTCAATTTCAAAACCCGCAGGTCTTTGTGCCTGCGGGTTTTTTATGGGAATGGGGAATGTCCACCTCAGTGAGCTGGTAGAGGGTGAAAAGAGAAGCTTGATTAGAAGTCGAAATTGGGTACGGCTGCCACCTGTAATCCATTTCGATTAAAAGTGTCTTCGCTCAAAAACGTTCAAATTGGTTCCCGAATTGCCCATGCGGGTGAGTGGGGTGAGGTGTGTCTGGCGGTTGCCGATGAACTTGAGGCCTTGATCCGGGAGCGGGGAGAGCGGGGAGAGGTGGTTGTTTTGGGGCTGGCGACAGGAAGCACTCCCTTGGAACTTTATCGAGAACTCATTCGGCGACATCGCGAGGAAGGATTATCGTTTGCCAATGTCACCAGTTTTAACCTGGATGAATATGAAGGGTTGGGGCGGGATCACGAGCGTAGCTATTGGTGCGAGATGTGGCGAAATCTCTTTGATCACGTGGATATTGACCCTGCGCGGGTGCACGTGCCTCCATCACGTTACGATGATGCGGCGGTGGCTTCCTTGGAATATGAGGCGGAAATTTCGGCAGCGGGCGGGATTGACTGGCAGCTGCTGGGAATCGGGGGGGATGGCCACATTGGATTTAATGAGCCGGGCAGCGAGCGGGATACGAGGACCCGGCGGGTCGAGCTTGCTGAAAAAACAATCGTCGATGCCGCGCCAGGTTTTGGTGGGCGGGAACATGTTCCGCAACATGCGGTGACGATGGGAGTTGGGACGATTCTGGATTCACGGCGCATTATTTTGATGGCCAAGGGTGCCGCGAAGCAAAAGATCGTTCATTTGGCCATGTCCCAGGAGCCCTCGAGCCATCTTCCGGCCAGTTTTTTGCAACTCCACGAAAATGTCGGTTGGTTTCTGGCCAATGACACGGCAGGATTCTAACATCATGTTGCGCGGAGAGGATTTGATCAAGAAGGCTCATCAACTGGGTCAGCCGAAAGACTACTTTCACGGGCTCGACTGGGGTAGCGAGATCCTTCCCCGGGAGATTGTCTCGTTTTGCCGAGTTGCCCAGGATCACCGGACCAGTGGTTGGGATGGCATTTCTGCCAAGGCAGGCCGCTATGACCAGCACGCCCGTTATGTGCTCTTGATTGCGCTCGAGGGGTCGGGCCGAATGGGGGTGGAGACCGATGTCAGAGAGGTTCGTGAAGGAGAGGTGTTGTTGCTCTTTCCCCATCAGATCCACTACTATGTGGAACTGCCCGAGAAGTTTTCATGGCTTTATATCACCTTCGAGCTTGAGGGTGAGCCCAAGCAGGCTCTGGAGTGCTGGCGAGAGGGAGGGCGGATTGTCGGCCCCCGCGCTGAGGAGTTGCTCAATGACTTTTTGAAAATCTACAATGGCGGTGACGGACTGGGTGCGAGCATGAAGCTTGGCAATGCTCTTATTGAACTTGGCCAGGGTGAGCCTGCCGGTGCTCAGGTCACAAGCGACGGAGATCTCGTGGCGAAAATCAAGAAACATGTCGTTGGTAATCTCGATGGCGACCTCGCGATGCCGGCCCTGTCGAAGGCGATGGGAGTTTCCGAAAGCTATCTCCGCGCGGTTTTCCGCGAGGAAGCTGGAGTGTCGCTGGGGAACTTCGTCAGGTCGGTCCGCCTGGTGCAGTCGACTTACCTGCTTGAGCAGGGGCAGGACGACCTCGGCGTCATTGCCGAGAAGACGGGCTTTGGCTCGCTGACAAGTTTCACCCGGGCCTTCCGGAGAATGTATGAAATGACCCCAAGTTCCTACCGCAAGCGCAAGCGCGCGGAGGCCGAAATCAAAACCTATTAAAAATAACGAAGATGAGTGACGGAAAGAGTAGTGTGACAACGAGGTTGTCGGTGATGATGTTTTTGCAGTTCTTTGCCTGGGGGGCTTGGTTTGCCACCTTGGCGTTGGCGATGGGTAACAATGGTCTCGGGGCCTTCATTGGCGGGGCCTATGAAAGTGCTCCGATCGCCGCAATTTTTGCACCGCTCTTTTTGGGTTTAATCGCGGATCGCCTCTTTCCTTCCGAGAAGGTGATGGGTGTCCTGATGTTAATGGGTGGAGTGATGATGTGCTTCATTCCCGGAATGGCTGCTGATACCCAGGCGCTTTTGCCGGCAATGGAATCAGCGCTTGAAGCTCTGAGGAATTCGGACGCGGCCAAAGCTCTTCTCGCAGGAGGTAGTCCTCCTGCTGATTTGATTGCCGCGATGAATGCGACTTCCGCTGATCTTCCTGGAGCCACTAAAGATCTTCTGACGGCCGCGATTTCTGCAGAGTCCGCTTATTTGAGTTCGGGAAAGATGATCGTTTGGATCATGACGGCTTACATGCTTTGCTACATGCCAACACTGGGATTGGGGAATACCATTACCTTCTCGCATTTGGCCCAGGTCGATTTTCCGAAAGTGCGCGTTTGGGGAACGATCGGATGGATCGTTGCCGGACTGGCCTTGGGGATCTTAGGTTGGTCGGACTCGCTGAACATTTTCTGGTTGGGCGCGATTTCAAGTCTTGCGCTTGGATTTTATAGCTTCGTCCTTCCCCACACTCCTCCACCCGCCAAGGGCAAGCCTCTCGATGTCGGTTCACTCCTGATGGTGGATGCCTTTAAGCTCCTCAAGAATCCTCCTTTCCTGGTCTTCGCGGTTTGCTCCATGCTCATTTGTATTCCATTGGGATACTACTATGGACAGACCTCGGCCTTCCTTGGGGCCGCGGGATTTGAGCAGGCGGCCTCGACGATGACCTTGGGCCAAATGTCCGAGATCATCTTTATGCTCCTCATTCCGTTCTTCTTCCGGAAGCTCGGAGTGAAGTTGATGTTACTGATCGGAATGCTCTGTTGGGTAGCTCGCTACATTCTTTTCGCAGTCGGAGCTCCGGACCAAGTGACATGGATGCTCCTCCTCGGGGTTGCTCTTCACGGAATTTGCTACGATTTCTTCTTTGTCACCGGATTCATTTACACTGACAAAAAAGCCCCCAAGGAAATTCGAGGTCAGGCGCAGTCACTTCTAGTGTTTCTGACCCAGGGATTGGGAATGTTCTTTGGATTCCGCATGGCGTTCGGTGGAACGTGGCCCTTCACCACGACTGCTCTGCCCAATACCTCGGGTAACTATGGGGCATTTCCGTCAGACCATGCTCCTCTGATGGAAGCGATCAAAGCATCAACGGGGGATGACAAGGTAAGTTTTGTGGACAGTTTATTGGGGATGTTTGGAAAGGGGTATCCGGAGGGAGTTCCTGCGGACCTCGTGAATTCCGCGATGTTGGGTTGGAAAGATTACTGGATCTTCCCAGCTGGAATGGCCGCGGTCATCGCAGTGATTTTCTTCCTCGGATTTTGGGATAAGAGCGCCGATGGAGATGAGGTCGAATAACTCAAATCAACGATGACTTCCCTAGACTCGCTCCTGGCAATCGGGCTCACGCTCTTCGTATTGTGCGCGTTGGCCGGGATGGTGAAGTTTGTGCAGGCCATACGCGTGTTAAGACGTGGGCGGCCTGAAATCGACCAGGACCTTTTGCTGGAACAAGAACAGGAATTTCAAAACGATGAAAAAAACAATTAAGATATTATGTGTGGGCGCCGGCCATATGGGGACTTCCCATGCGCGGGCTTATCATGCCCTCGAAGGGTTTGAGATTTGTGGAATCGTGACTCGCTCTCCCGAGAGTCGGGCGGCGCTCAATGCGGACCTGGGCACCAGTTATCCCGAGTTTGGGGATTACGAGGAAGCCCTCGCCGCAACCAAACCGGATGCCGTTTCGATCTCAACGTATCCCGATACCCATGCGTCCTTCGCGATTGCCGCGATGGATGCCGGGGCGGATGTTTTCATCGAGAAGCCCCTCGCGGAAACGGTGGCAGAGGCAGAGCAGATCGTGGCGAAAGCGACGGAAAGCGGTCGCAAGTTGGTGATTGGTTACATTCTCCGTCACCACCCCAGTTGGGTGAAGTTCATTGAGATCGCTCAGACTCTTGGGAAGCCCCTAGTGATGCGGATGAACTTGAACCAGCAGTCGAGCGGAGCGAATTGGGAGACGCATAAAAATCTCATGTCGTCCATTTCGCCCATCGTGGATTGCGGGGTGCACTACGTCGATGTGATGTGTCAAATGACCCGGAGCAAACCGATCCGCGTGAGCGGAATCGGAGCGCGCCTGACCGACGACCTTCCCGAAGGAAAGATCAACTACGGACACCTTCAGGTGACCTTTGAAGATGGCAGCGTCGGCTGGTATGAAGCCGGTTGGGGTCCCATGATGAGTGAGACCGCCTTCTTTGTGAAGGACGTGGTCGGTCCGAAGGGATGTGTCACCATTTCCGCGAAGGATGCCGCCGGGGAAGGGGCGTCTTCCGATGTCGATTCCCACTCCAAGACCGAAGCTCTTCGTCTTCACCACAGCGCGCTGAACAGCGAAGGAAAATTCGTCAAAGAAGACGATTGGATCTCGACCGATGATGAACCGGACCACGACGGACTCTGTTTCCGCGAGCAGGAGTTTTTCCTCAACGCCATTCTCAACGAGAGCGACCTCACCGAACACATGGATGATGCCATCAACTCGATGAGGATTGTTGCGGCCGCCGATGAAAGTTTTCGCACTGGGAAAACCGTAGAATTATAATCATGATGAAATCACTCATTTTTGCTTTCGCTGCAACCTGCACCTCCTACGCCGGAGAATTTGTTTCCTTGTTCAATGGTAAGGACTTCGAGGGTTGGGGCGGGAAGGATAAGACCGAGCAGTCCGGTTACTTTGTTAAAGACGGCATTGTTACATCGACTCCCCAGTGTCGTCATTTGTTGACCGAGAAGGAATACTCCAACTACGTGTTCGAGTTTGAATTCAAACTGACTCCGGGAGCGAACAACGGACTGGGAATCCATTACCCCGGCGATGGCGATCCCGCCTACACCGGCATGGAACTCCAGATTCTCGACGACACGCATCCCAAGTATGCCGGGCTCAAGGACTACCAATTTCATGGGGGGCTCTACACTTTGGTGGCTGCCAAGAAGGGCCATCTCAAGCCGGTTGGCGAGTGGAACAAGGAAATCGTCACGGTGAACGGCCCCAAGGTTAAAGTGGAGCTCAACGGGGTGGTCATTATGGAGGCCAACCTCGACGACGTGAACAAAGCCAAGCCTGATCACAAGGGCGCACAGCGTCGTAAGGGACACCTCACATTTTGTGGTCACGGTGACATCGTGAGCTTCAAGGGAATGCGCATTAAAGAGCTTCCCGAGACCAAGTAAGATCTCAAAATTTAAAAAGCCGGTTTCGAGAGATCGAAGTCGGCTTGTTTTTTGTGGTGATCAATGACAGGCGCCATGCGGAAGAATTCCAAGAATTCCTTGGCGGCGCGCGGACGCGACGTTTCCAGAGTTTGTCACTCCGCAGAACCACGGGCGCCTCACTCGTCGCAAATTCATCGTGCTTGAATACCACGGCGGACCCGGGTCATGAGCTCTTCGTTGCTTGGCTTGGGCAAGGGTCATTTTTGAAGGCGCAGGAGCTCAGGCAAGGTGAGAGTGAATCCGAGGTGCGAATTCGTGTTCGGTAGGGTGGATTGGAGCTAGCGTAACCAGCAGTAGAGGCTGATCACGGCGACGCCGATGAGATTAAGGACGACTCCTTCGCGTGCCATTTGAGAGACGGTAAGGTAGCCGGAGCCGAAGACAACGGCATTGGGCGCGGTGGCGACGGGGAGCATGAAGGCGCAGCTGGCGCTGAGCGCTGCGGGCATCATGAGAAGGCGGGGATCGAGATCATTGGCAACGGCGATGGAGCCGAGGATGGGCAGCATGAGGATGGTGCTGGCGGTATTGCTGGTGAGTTCGGTGACGAAGGTCATGAGCAGGCAAATGATGAGGATGATTGCCAGGACGGGGAGGGTGCCGACGTCGCTGAGTAGGTCCGCGGCGCTGTTGCTGAGTCCCGATTCCTTGATGCCGGCGGCGAGGCAAATCCCGCCACTGAAGAGGAGAAGAATTCCCCAAGGGATCTCGTGGAAGGAGGAGGCGTCTAGAAGGCGGCCTTTCTGTCCCTTATGTTCGGTGCCGTCGGGGAGGACGAAGAGAAAGAGGACGCCGATGAAAGCGACTGAGGCATCGTTGGCTCCCGGAAGGTGAAGCCAGGTGCTCCAGCCGCCAAAGGGTTCGGCGCGGGTGATCCAAGCTAGCGCAGTCAGAGTGAAGATGATGAGAGTGCGGCGCTCGGCCGGGCGCCATGGTCCACTTTTTGGAAGCTTAAGAGTGTGGCCACGATCGAGATTTCTGGTGAGCCAGATCCAGGCGAGGGGGATCATGAGGAGCATGACGGGAACGCCGAAGGCCATCCACTGGGCGAAGGTCATACTGATGCCGGTGAACTCCTTGTATTGCTCGATGAAGACCAAGTTGGGAGGGGTGCCGATGGGGGATCCTAGTCCGCCGATGCTGGCGGCATAGGCGATGCCGAGCATGAGCGGGGCGGCTAGTTTTTGAGAATCATCTGAGCTGGAAAGGACTGCGATTGCGATGGGCAGGAGCATCAGGGTGGTGGCAGCGTTAGAGATCCACATGCTCAGCAAGGCGGCAGCGAGCATGAATCCCAAGATGAGCCCTTTTCCGCCACTTCCTCCACAGGCACGGACCATGCCGAGTGCTATGCGGCGGTGGACCTCGCATTTTTCGAGCGCTTTGGAGAGAAGGAAGCCACCGAGGAGGAGGAGGATGAGAGGGTGGCCGTAGCTTTGGGCCACGATGGTTTTGGCGGGGATGACTCCGAAGAAGGGGAGGAGGGCGATGGGGACCAGTGAAGCGGCAGGGATAGGAATGGCTTCGGTCATCCACCAAACTGCGGTGACCCAAGTGATGCCCAGCGTGATGGCGGCATCGCGCGGCATGCCTGAGTGCGAGGCGATGAACCAGATGGCGAGAGCCGAAAGAGGAGCCGCCCAAATGGCGAGGGATTTCAGGGAAGGCATTAAGGGAGCTTAGTGAATCAGGAGTCCTTCCGACAATGCACAAGTGAGGCCCCTGGATCTCCGCAAAAAAATTCCGCCCTCGTGATGACGGGGTCGAGTTTCCGAATCATCGCCCCGAGTGGGAAAGTGATGAAGCACGAGGGGCCGATTGATCGTTCGCGCTGATGACCGGGGTGTGATCTGGAGTTCAGTGAAGTCATCGGGTCTGGAGGGTGTTGCGGTTTGGGATGATGGCATCGTGGCCACCGATGAGGCCGTGGCCAACAAACTCTCGCTGGGCGCGGTGAATGGACTTTGGAAGAGGGTGGATGGTGGGAAACAACTGCGGCGGCGAAGTGAGCAATCGAGCAATCTTGACGGGAGTCGAGCCATGCGTGATAGTGAAACCAGAGCAGAAGGTTGAGCAGTTCTCGACGAATATTCGGCAAGCAGCTCCCTCCTTCTGAGATAAAAATGAGCATGCAGCATCGCGATTATTACCAGATCCTTGGAATCTCCAAGGACGCTAGTCATGACGAGGTTCGGAAGGCCTTTCGAAAGCTGGCGCGGAAGTACCATCCCGACGTGGCCGAGGATAAATCGACGGCCGAGGATAAGTTTAAGGAGTTGAACGAAGCCTACGAGGTCTTGGGCGATCCCGAGAAGCGCAAGAAATACGATGCCATGGGGCCCAACCGGCAGAGTGGCGGAGCAGGCTCCTCTCATTCGGATACCAACTATGATTATCAGTTCGATGGCACCGGCTTCAGTGACTTCTTCGAGCAAACGTTCGGGGCTGGTCGTCGCCCTCAGTCCTCGCAATTTCGCGGGTTCTCCGGGAACCCCAGCGCCAGTGCCGGTCCCATGTCGGGACAGGATGCCCATGCCGATATTTTGGTGGCGCTCGACGAAGTGGTGCGTGGAACCGAGCGTTCGCTGACCCTTCAACAGAGCAATCGCGAAACCGGCCGTCGAGAGTCGAAAACTTCGACCATCCGCATTCCAAAGGGAATTTCCGAGGGCCAGCTCATTCGCTGCGCCGGACTGGGAGAACCCGGGATCAATGGGGGACCTGCCGGAGATCTTTTTCTCCATGTCCGGCTCGAGAAGCATCCCATCTTTCGGGTCCGAGGAGGGGATCTTTATTGTGAACTTGCTCTCGCGCCTTGGGAAGCGGTCCTGGGCGGCGAGATCCCGGTGCCTACGCTCGATGGTTCCGTGAAGATCAGAGTTCCGAAGAATGCCAGCGCCGGAACCGAACTCCGCGTCAAAGGCCGGGGCCTGCCCACCGATGCCTCCGGCGCACCCGGAGACCTCTATGCCGTGATCGAAATCACCCTTCCCGAAACGGTCACCGACGAAGAGGCCGCTCTTTGGGAAAAGCTCTCCTCCCTCTCTCATTTCAATCCTCGCAAGTAATCCCTCAACGACCTCAAGACTATGACTGATCATTACGAATTGACCTGCATTTCGGAGAGTGTCGCAAGCGAATCGTCATTTTGTGAACTCAATGAGGCGGCGAACCTTTGCGGACTGCATCCCGAGATGATCGAAGAATTTCTCCGTGGGCATTTGGTTCAAGCCTATCAGAGCGAAGGAGGAACGGTCCTCTTCGATCACGCCGGAATTTTCCGGCTCCGCCAGATCGCCCACCTTCGCGATCACGAGCAGATGAGTCTGCGGGTGATTCGCGACATCGTGGGATTGCTCGATTCCCTCGATTCACGGGAAGCGGAACTCCGTGAGTTGCGTGAGCGTCTGCGGTAGTGACTTGGCGAATCGTGAGAGTGAAGTCGCGCATCCTCGGCGACTGCGACCATTGTCTCCCACTCGTTGGAAGCGGCCAAGATGGCCGCTCTCCATCTTAAACGGCGTCGCGGACTTTTAACATGGTGTCGAGGATGGTGTTCCAGGTTTGTTGGTCCTCGAGGAGTTCATTGGAGAACATGCAGCCGTCCCAGCAGATGTGCTCGATCTTGCGGTCGGCGTGGTCTTTGAGCCATTCCTGGGAGCATTTAACGATGTCGAGTTTGCCGTTGGGGTCGTCGACGAGGCAGTGGCGGCCGGTTTTGTCGTGCGCGCCGGTGCCGTGGACCGTCCCGTCGTTCTGGGCGACGTGGAAGTCGATGGTCCAGGGGCGGAGTTTGTCGACCATGGTACGGTAGGCGGGCCAGAATTCTTCATCGGTGTGGTCTTCTTTGACGAGGGCATGCTCGGGGGCGTTGTAGCCGAGGAGGTAGAGGTAGGTATGGGCGAGGTCAGCCTGGAAGCCCACGGTGTCGGGAAGGTCGATGGCTTCTAAGAGATCGAGGGCGTCTTTCCACGAGTGGATGCCGCCCCAGCAGATTTCGCCTTCCATGGCGAGGCGTTCGCCATTGTCAGCGGCGAGGGCGGCGGCGCGCTTGATGGTGTCGGCGGCGAGGGCGGTGTTGCCGGCGGGGTCTTTGGCCCAGTCTTCGACTCCTCCGGCGGTATCGATGCGGATGGCTCCGTATTCACGAACGCCGTGGGCTTTGAAGATGTTGGCGACGCGGCAGGCTTTCTCGACCGCGAGGACGAAGTTGTCGCGATCCGTTTGCGAACCAAAAGCGGAGCCTCCGACGGTGCCTTCCCAGACGGGGGCAACGAGGGTGCCGACTTTGAGGTTCTTGGAGGCGATGAGCTCGGCGATTTTTTTCAACTCGTCCTCGGAGGCATCGGGATCGGTGTGGGGATGGAAGAGGAAGTAATCGATGCCATCGTATTTCTGGCCACCGACTTCAGAGTTTTCGGTGAGCTCAAGCATGTGCTCGAGAGAGATCGGGGGATGGTCGGTGCCGTCTTCTTTCCCGACGAGGCCGGGCCACATTGCGTTATGAACTTTGAGAGAACTCATGTTGCTAGTTAAATTAGAAGGCTGGGAGACGGGTGCAAGGATTTTGGAGTTTTTGAGGCAGGTTCCTACGGCGTTCATGTTCGTCGTGTTTTCTTATGAGCCATGAAAGCGTTCATTCCACTTGCGGTGTTCAGCGTTCTTCCCATGCCGGATGGACGTAACGACTGGTTCTCCACTTTCACCTATACGGTGCCGACAAACGAGTAACACCCGCACAAAAGCGCGCAGGGCGTGATGCCCTGCGCGCTTTTTTGATGATCGTGGGGAAGGTGATTACTCGGCTTTTTCCGCGGCGTTTTCTTTGATCTTTGGAAGCTGGGTCGCACGGAATTGTTCGACGGATTTGCTCAAACGTGAGTCTGGGCTGACCGCGACAATTTCATCGAGGAGTTTTTCGACTCCGTCGAAATTCCCCGCGCTGAGAAGAGGGTTGATCTTGATGGTAAGGACCTGCTGTTTTTCCTCTCCCTCGAGTTTTTGGTCCGCGATGTGGGTATCGACGAGTTTGAGGAGCTCCTCAATGTTTTGTGATTCCATGGCGGCCTGGAGGCTGCTCTCGAAGTTCGCCTGGGTAGCCTGGGCCTTTTCGGCGGCGGCTAGTCCGGTCTCGTCTTTTGGATCAAGTTTGATGATCTGGTTTACGGTGTCGGAGTAGAGGCTTTGAAAAGCGTCAGGAGTCTGCTTGAGGGCGCTATAAAGAGCTTTGGCTTTCTCCAGACCCTCTAATTTTTCAGCGGCGGCAAAGGCTTCATCGCGCTGAGTCTTGGCCTGCTGGAGTTCGGAAAGATGAGTTAGGTAAGCCTCGGGACCACCCTTTTGGTAGCCAGTTTGGCCGTAGGGGCGGCCTTGGGCATCAGCCAGGAGAATGGTGGGAAATCCCTGGACGGGGTAGACCTTTTGAAGCTCTTCGTTTTGCTTGATGGTTTTCTCATCGAGAATTGATTTGTCGTTGGGATAGTCGAGCTCCACGAGGACGTATTTGTCAGCCACGCCTTCCTTGAAGGAATCGTGGATGAAGACTTCTTTGTTGAGCTTAATACACCAGCTGCACCAGTCGGAGCCGGTGAAATCGATGAGGAGATCTTTGTTTTCCTTGGCGGCCTTGGCCTTGGCGGCCTCAAAGTCGTGCATCCAACCTTCGCCACCGGCGTAGGTCATGGAAGTGGCGAGGAGCGCGGCGGAGGCGAATAGGGATAATTTCTTCATTGGGATTGTCTTTAGGAGGAACGTGACACATTTCTTATTCCGCGCAATAAATTTGATTTTCTTGCATAACCATTATCTGTTCATTTGAATACATGCCAATGTTGCCCATCGAAAAAGCCCGCTTGGTTCTGAAGGAAGTTTTTGGCTTTGAAGAATTTCTCGACGGTCAGGAGACTGTCATCGCTGATATTCTTTCAGGTCGTGATGGCTCGGTGGTGATGCCGACGGGCGGGGGTAAATCGCTGTGTTATCAGCTTCCGGCGCTCTGTCGCGAGGGCGTGACGCTGGTGGTGAGCCCCTTGATTGCCCTGATGAAGGATCAGGTCGACGCGCTCGTGGAGCGAAATGTCGCGGTGACTTTGATCAATTCTACCCTGAGCTGGCCGGAGCAACGCGAGCGTCTTGAAGGGATGAAGCGGGGGGACTACCGGCTCGTTTACATCGCGCCGGAGAGATTTCGGGCCGCCTCGTTTATGGAGGCTCTGCGGGATGTCCCGATCGAGATGGTGGCGATCGACGAAGCCCACTGCTTGAGCCAGTGGGGGCATGATTTCCGCCCGGACTACATGCGGTTGGGGGCGGCGCTCGACAAACTCGGTCGTCCGCAGTGCGTGGCGTTGACGGCAACTGCCACTCCGGTTGTCCGGAATGATATTCGGAGTGTCCTCAAGCTTCGTGATCCCTTCGAGAGTATCAGTGGATTCGAGCGGCCGAATCTGAGTTTCACGATCACGGCGGTTGAGAAAGTGGCTCAGAAATATGCCCGGTTGAAGCATATCGTGACGGAGCACAAGACGGGGATCGTTTACTGTGCGACCCGGAAGAAGGTGGAGGAAGTGGCCGAGACGATTCATTCGTGGGGACTGAAATGTGTCGCCTATCATGGCGGGCTGACGGATCAGGAGCGGGAGCGGACGCAGAATTCCTTTATTTCCCGCAAGGCCGATATCGCGGTGGCGACCAATGCTTTTGGAATGGGAATTGACCGCTCGGACGTGCGCTTCGTGGTTCATTTTGAGATCCCGGGGAGCGTGGAGGCCTATTATCAGGAGGCGGGCCGGGCGGGGCGGGATGGCGAGTCCGCGGTTTGTGAGTTGTTTTTCAATTATGCCGACACGCGGACGCAGGAGTTTTTTATTGATGGCGTGAACCCCGGCGCGGGCATGATTCGCGACGTTTACCAATTCCTTCAAAATGACGCGGATGAAAACTACGAGATTCATCGTACGTTGGATCAGATCAAGGAATCGATCGGGGCCAAGAACGGGATGGCGATTGGGGCGGCCTTGGGGACGTTGATCAGAGGGCGCTGGGTTGAGCGTTTTGATATTCCGGGTTCACGATCGAAGGGGACCCGCTTGCGGCAGCCCGATGTCCTAACCTCGGATCTGAAGCTCGACGAAGCGGCCTTGGAAGAGAAAGAGCATCGTGATCGCGAGAAACTCGCGAAGATGGTGCAGCTTTGCTACGCCAATACCTGCCGCCAGCAATGGATTCTTGAGTATTTTGGAGAGGTCGATGCGCCAATTTGCGGAAGTTGTGATGTTTGCCGAGGGGAGGAAAGCAGTGAACGAAGGGCGCCGTCAGACGAGGAGGATTTGATCGTTCGCAAGTTCCTCAGTGGCGTGGCCCGGATGTCGCGCCGCGCCTCCACGGGATGGGAAGGGATCTTTGGGCGGGGGCGCATTATTCAGATGCTGGTGGGGAGTAAGTCGCAGGAAGTTTTGCGGGTGAAGCTGCACGAGCTGAAGACCTACGGGCTCTTGAAAAGCCACGGGACGGCTTACCTCAATGCGCTGGCTCGCAGCTTGAACGATGGCGGTTTGATGGTGACCCAGATGGGGGAATATCCGCTTGTGACTCTCACCGCCCGCGGTGAGCGGGTGATGATGGGGAAGACGAGTTACGCACTGGAATGGCCCTCGAAGGATGCCGGCGCCAAGACTTCCGCTGATGGCGTTGAGCTTAAGGATCTCGGCTTCGATGCGCGCCTTTTTGACAAGCTGAAGGATGTGCGGACGCGGTTGGCGAAGGCTGAGCAGGTTCCCGCCTATGTCATTTTTTCAAACGAGACGCTGGAGCATCTGGCGAGGCTTCGGCCAAGTACGATGGACGCCGGACTTCTCGTAAAGGGCATCGGCGAGGGTAAGGCGGAGAAGTATTTGGAGCCCTTTCTTAAGGTGATCCGGCAAGCGGGGCAGATGACTGGCGATTAAGGGCCTAGCGGGCGAAGACCGCAGTGCGTTCATCTTCGGTGAGTTCACGCCAACTTCCAATCGGCAAGTCTCCGAGAGGGAAGGCTCCGATGCCTTCGCGAAGAAGTCGTAGGCAGGGGTAGCCGACGGCGGCGGTCATGCGGCGGACCTGGCGGTTTTTCCCCTCGCGCAACTCGAGGCGTACCCAAGTGTCGATGATGGTTTGGCGAACCCTGACGGGAGGATCCCGGTCGGGGAGGTTCGGCGCTTGTTTGAGAACCTTGGCGCGGCACGGGAGGCAGCGGTGACCTTGGACGACGAGCTTGCCGCTGCGCAGTTCCATCATGGCAGTTTCGGTCGGTTGTCCTTCGACAAGAACAAGGTATCGGCGGCGATGTTGAAATTTGGGATGAAGGAGGCGGTTCTCCAGGGCCTTCTCGTCGGTGAAAAGAAGGAGACCTTCGGAATCTAGGTCTAGCCGTCCCAGCGGGAGGACCTTCGGTGGGAAGTCGAACTCCTTGAGGGTGCGATGATGTTCGTCACCCGGGTTCGCGTTGAACTGGCTGAGAACGCCGTAGGGCTTATTGAAGGCGATGAGCATGTCGGAGGGGGCCCGATCACTGGCTCAAATGAGCATCAAGGCGGGATTCTCGATGAGGCGCTTGATTTCACTGAGGAACTTGGCGGCAACGGCACCGTCGACGACGCGGTGGTCGCAGCTGACGCCGAGGTTCATGCGAAGACCGGGAACGATCGCGCCGTCCTTCACCACGGGCTTCTCGATAATGCCGCCGACGCTGAGGATGACGGCCTGCGGAGGGTTGACGATGGCGTCGAAGGATTCGATGCCCCATGCTCCGAGGTTGGAGATGGTCACGGTGCCTCCGTCGAATTCGTTGGGAAGGAGTTTCTTATCGCGGGCCCGCACCGCCATTTCCTTGATCTCCTTGGAGATCGCGAGGAGTGACTTCTGCTCGGCATTCTTGACGACGGGCGTGACGAGGCCGTCTTCCACCGCGATCGCGACCGAGATCCCGACGTGTGCGAATTGGACGATGTGATCGCCATTGAAAGAGGCGTTTACTTCAGGAACGGCCACCGAGGCGTTGATGAGCGCTTTGACGACGAAGTCGTTGACTGAGTATTTGTTGCCGTGAGTGGCCTCGGATTGGGCATTGATCTGCTTGCGCAGGGACATGAGCGGTGCGGCATCCACTTCGAGGTGAAGGTAGAAGTGGGGAATGGTCGTCTTGGAAGTGAGAAGACGCTCGGCGATGATCTTACGCAATCCGGAAAGCGGGATGATTTTGTCGTCTCCACTGGCGACGGGAGCAATTGCAACGGGAGTTGCTTTGGCGGGAGCGGAGGGGGCCGGAGTTGGAGTTGGCGTTGGAGTTGGCGTTGGAGTTGGCGTTGGAGTTGGCGTTGGAGTTGGAGTTGGAGTTGGCGTTGCGGTGGGGGCGGCCTGGGCACCTCCGGCGAGGTCCGCTTTGACAATACGACCTCCAGGGCCGGTGCCGGTGATCGTGCCGAGGTCAATGCCCTCGTCTGCGGCAATCTTTTTAGCGAGCGGAGAGGCTTTGATGCGTTCTCCTGCGGCAGGGCCTCCGGACTTCAGCGTGGCGGCAGCAGTCGCGAGGGCGTTGGAGATGGCAGGCGGGATGGTAATGGCATCCTTTTTAGCGGCGGGGGCTGGGGCGGCTTCGGCAGCCGGCGCTGCAGAGCTGGAACCGCCCGCTTCCTCACCGTCTTCGAGGAGAACCGCGATGACGGAGCCGACAGGAGCTTTACCGCCTTCCGCGACGGAAATCAGGGAAAGAGTGCCTTCGTCGAAAGCTTCCATTTCCATGGTGGCCTTGTCGGTTTCGATTTCGGCAATGATGTCGCCGATTTCGATCTCATCACCCTCTTTTTTGAGCCAGCGCACCACTGTTCCTTCAGTCATGGTGTCGGAGAGCTTGGGCATTTCAATATTGATCGGCATAATCGTAGGAACGTTGGTAAGTTATTGGGCCGGGGGGCGCAAGAGGGATAGCAGAGGGGCGGAGGATTTTAAAAGCTTATTCCAATCATGAAAGAGGGAGTGCCTGAAATACCCCTTTTTTCTGCGGGGCGCTCCCCGGAGCCCATGGCGACATTGAAATGGATTAAGGCTGGGTCAGGAAGTTGCGATTCGCAACACGATCCTCAGGGCCAGGGCGTTTGGCTGGAAGCCCGCAATCGTTGTGAAAGCGTTTTTTTACGGTGTTTTCTGTTAGGCCATTTCCCTTTAACTTCAAGGATTTTGAACTACCAGCCAAACGCCCTGTCCTCAGGGCCCAGAAGCGTTTGGATTGTTCGCAGATCTGTGCCCTTGCCGAGGATTGTCGAAAAGCCCGTGCAAACGACCTTGCCCAGTGGAAGTAAACCTGTACGATCTTAATCAATAATAAACTGGACACTGACGTCGCTCCGACTGCGCGTCCTGCGAGGAGCCCGGTGCGGTAATTCCGCACGCCGGGATCTGCGAGGGGGGCACCGAGTGATCAGTGCCCTACCTCAATCGCTAAAAAATGAAGTATCTACTTTCCCCTTTAATTTCTTTGTTCGTCGGCTTAGCATCCGGTGATGTTGAAGTTAAGAACTATGATCGAAGTCAACGCGTTGAGCAACGGATCGAAGGCTCAGAGTTATGGCGAGTCGACTCATATCAAATTCCAGCCGGTTCATCAAAGAGGGCGCATGGAGGTTGCCGTATTGGCTACCGTAAGGTCAGAGGGACTAATCACGCAACAGGAGCACCTCGCCCGCGCATTGATCCTGTAATAATTACTCTCCCAACACTAAAAGAAGACTCATATGTGATAGCCGTGGTTAACGGTTGGTTGAAAGTCACAAGAGCTCAGACTGGACAAGTGATTCTCTTTCCCTGGATGGTGAGGCGTTTGGCGCAGGGAAATGAGGAATAAAGGCGATTTGGGCTAATTTTCTGCGAGCGGTCTAATATTAGCCGACGGCCGAGAAGTTCTTCCGCTTGAGTCGCCCGATGAGGTCGCGCACTTCGTTTAAGCCGGATTGAGTGAGGCGGAAGGTCTTGTGCGCGTGGAGGTCTTCGCCGGTCACAAACTCCATTAGGCCTTTCTTTTCAAGGTTTTCCACGGTGCTGGTGGTGTTCGAAGGCTTGCGACCGAAGCTATCGAGAGTGACATTGAGGGCGCGGGTATCGAGGAGTTCAATGTCCTCACGATATTTAAAGAAGGCACCGAGTAGAACGCATTCAGGGCCGTTGAGCTCTAAGTTAGGATTATCGAGAAACTGGCGCACGGCGCGGAGATCATCGGAGGTTTCACGGTCCTGCCGCTGGCCCAGTTTTTCGGTGACACCCTCCATGGCCCTTTTAGCTTCAACGATTTTGGTGAGGACTTCTTGAAGGCTTTCAAGTTCGTCGAGACCGAGTGACCAGAATTGATCACCAAGCGATACTAATTTTGAGGGCGAGCTCATGGCGCATTTTTAGTAAAAACTCCAAAAATTGCAAGATGTTTTAGAATCATTAAATAAAAACTCCCTGTAATTTAGTTAAAAACTCTAAAATTCTGGTCATAAAATCAATTTTTGATAACTTTTTTGTAGGCCGCTGGGAGCGGCTGATAATTTCAAACGAAGACGATGAAACCGAAAAGGGTGAATTACACATCTCAGAATGACGAGGATTCTCAAGCGGCCTCGATCGCAAGATCCTATTTTCTCGACGAGGAAAAGAAAGGCGAAACGCTCAAGACCGGCGTGGAAATTAGTCAGGAAGTGCTCAAGAAGTTTTCGGCTGATCATGATTTAGTTCCTAAATTAGTCGATGAGATATCGCGGGATCAGGCGCAATACATTGTCGATGAGTGCGCTATGATTCTCGGTGGGAGTCAGGTGACCACGGCGCATTGGAATGCGGTTGCTAATTTTTTGACTGGTGAGCTTGAGGAATTTCGGGAGATGAAGGAGGAGTATGCGAAAGCGGAGCGGAAGTTAGTCTTGGTGAGTCAGCGACTCAACGAGGCGACCCAGCCGGCTGATGGCCAGGTCTGCAAGACCCGCGTCATGGCCTGCGCCATGATTTTTGGGGAGACTGAGATGCGTCGGGATAATCTCAAGGCGCGGACGCTCATGGTGATCCATGAATTGACGAAGCGGATCATGGCTTATTTGGGGGGCCGGAGCGATTCGGAGGAGCTTGAGATTCGGCTGCACGGAGTTCTGGGGAATCTTTAGCCTGAATCAGGGGCTCTCTCTTAAAATTCGGGGCATTCATTCGTGCCATTTTTGACAGTGGCTTCCTAATTTTTTTACGCACCGGGCCTTTCTTGAATCGCCCGGTGCACATTTTCGTAGAAAGCGATTCTCGTGATTCTCGGTGTTCCGAGATCGTAGAGGAATTTACGACCAGCAATGGTATTCACTTCCTTGAGATATCGTACCGCTGACCAGGGGATCCTGAGCGGGGGATGGGCGAAGCGAAAGAAGCGGGGCATTTCGAGGGAAAGTCCCGCCCGGCCGACATGGATTGTGAGGCACCTGTTGTAGTGCATCACTTTGCCGAGGACGAGACTTTGCCATTTCAGCGTGACCCCTGTCGGCGGGCCATAGGAGGTGTGTTTTTGGGCGAGTTTTCCCCAGCCAAAGGCGGAGAGGATCTTGAAAACAAAACACCAGAGCGCGCCGAATCCACAGACGGCCAGGGCGACAATGAGAGCGGGGTCCATTGAGAGACCTACGTTGATTGCCAAATGAGTCTTGCGCCCCACCAGAAATATTACCAGTCAATATTACCAGTCAATATTACCAGACATTTTCCAGATAATCCCCTTGCCTCGTTCTCTGGGGCTGGCTAAGGTTCCTCTATGAAGGTGATGAATTCGGTGAAACGGCGGCGATTGTTGGTGCCGACGGGGCGAGAATTGGCTGAGGCGGGCCTGGGAACGGGGGAGACTCCGCCGGTGGCGATTTATCACGTGGTGACCCGGGTGGTGGATCGGCGTTTTGCGCTGGAGGCGGAGCAAAAGGAGCATTTGCGAATGCTGCTGCGGATGTATGAACGGTTTTCGGGCTGCCGGATTCTTTCTT
>Ga0335396_10000996_pt1 | contig 38042 bp, 32 predicted proteins | sample FRY02_FD_205743 | JGI IMG/M metagenome (GOLD analysis project Ga0335396, IMG submission 205743) | Freshwater microbial communities from Lake Fryxell liftoff mats and glacier meltwater in Antarctica - FRY-02 (spades assembly) (version 2) | ecosystem: Environmental > Aquatic > Freshwater > Ice >... | reverse complement strand
GTGCCAATAGTTAAAATGGTGTTTTGAATGGATTGAGTAGCACTGGGGTAAATACCTAAACCTGATGTGGTAAGATTAGCTCCTGCAGGAATAGTAATAAAACTACTTCCCGTTACACTTAGCTCAGCATTTTGAGCAAAAGAAAAACAATGTAATAAAATTGTTAAAAATGTAATAAGTTGTTTCATTGCGTTCTAAATAATTTCATTGTTGTCCAATAAAAAATAAGCCAAAAACATGACTTCTTTAGATGAATCGTAAATTTAGTAATATAATAAATACGATGGGAAAAAATTATTTTTCTGTATAACGTCAGCATAAAGTGAACTTTTTAAGGTTATAATTTAAGGGAGACATTTTTTAAATTTATAAACCCTAAAATTAGTATTATGCCAAAGAAAAGAAGTGCAAGTTCACTTATTAGCGACTTAAAACTCTTTATTCTCTATTTATTGTAGTGAATTAGGAGTAATCCTTCATCCCATTCTAATCTTCTGTTTGCGCTGCTAGGAAAGGCACACAGATGACCCTTATAAACCATTGGCTATGTGTGTTTTGTGTGATCCTAAAACACCTGTTTTGTTATAGGGTTCTTGAGTTAACTAGGGGTGTTATACAATGGCGTCACGACTCTAACTATTTATAAGAGGATATACATCTAGTTTTACTTGGTCTATGGAATTTTGGGTAGTAGTAAGCCAAATCATAATTATATTTATTTTGGTAATATTATTGAACCTTGAACAGTTCAAAGACATCTTTTTTTTGATGTGTTTTTACAAAATATAGTGTCTTTAAAATTCTGTAGTGAATTTCTTCTCAGGCTAATATTCATAGGGCTTTACAGATTCTAACATCTTTTTTATATCCCTTATAATAGTAAAGATACTTTACGAACTAAAAAGTATTATTTATTGTAGTGATTTAGCAAGTCAATTAAGTTATAATAACTTGGTTTCTTGCTATTGCATCTTTGCTTATTCCATACAGAAAATATCGTTTTTTCATTTATAGTCTTAAGTTCTTTTGCTTCATCAATAAAGCTTTCAAGTTTGGTTTTATTTTTTTTATCCGTTATTGTTTTAGGGTTTTCTATGGTATCTATGTTTTCAAATAATTTAATTTTTCGGTTTATATTTCTTTTGTCTACAGGCTTTGCTTTTGCCTTATCAATTAAGATAATACCCACATCTACAACTCCTAAATTTTCTAAACGGACACTGTTATTATGCAAGTCTTCAAATACTTTTAAATTAGCACTGACTAAATTGTAAACATCGTCATCAGGTTGTAGTCCAATACTATCTATTGATTTTTTCAGCTTCCAATCATCTGAAATAAAATGCAAGGCGCTAAGTACTTCGTCATTATTATTTAGCCAATTAGATGCAATTAGGCTATTATTTTTTACTTTTTGTTCTTTGCTCTCGCTTAGATCGTGTTTGGTGTGAATATGGTTTTTGTCTTTTATAACATTGATGTTATAATTTATCTCTAAAAAATGAACGTATTCCTGTTTTGTCATCATGCCAAAAAAGTCTTTTGCAATATCATAAGCCAGGGCGTATCTATTTACAGAGTTATCTTCATGGTATAGATATTTAGTGTTTGCAATATCTTTTTTATCGGTTTCAGTTACATTAAACCTTTCTGTATCTATAATAAGGTTTTTTTCAGTTTCTGAAAAAGCATAGTAAGGATTCCAGCTCCTTAGGGTTTGGTCATTTGTTTGCCTATAATAATAATAGTTTTTTCGGTTTACGTCTTCATTTCTAAAACGCGCATAGAATTGCTTAACAGCTTCTGGCATTGGTCTATAATCGGTTTCAATAAACACAGCATCAGTAAAGCCGCTTTGCCTTATGCTTAAGCCCTCATCAATTACAGAGGTGGTAATAATCAGCCTAATGTTATCCTTAAAACTACCCTGTGATGTAAGCTGCTTAAAGTCTTCGCCTTTTTTTATGTGCGTATCTGAATTTAATATAAGTATCTCATTTTTCTTATGTATTTTTAGTTTAACTAATTCAGTTAGTAATGAGTCTGCATCGCTTCTGCTATTGATGCGTATGATGCATTTGCCATTTGCGTTTTGCAAGTGCTGTAAAGCGATTTGTAATGGTTTTCTATTATCTACCCTAAGAATGACGTCCACACTTTTAAGGTCTTTTTTTTTCACGTTCACTAACTTATACCCAATTGACTTAAATAATAGGTTTGTAGTTCCTGTAAGGCCAATTACGCAGTAAGTATTTAATAGGCTTGTGAGATTTCTAATTGCATCATGCTTGTAGCTGTTTGCTGTAATTAAATTATGTACCTCATCAATAACAACGTAATCAAAAGTATTTGGGTTACTGAGATGCTTATATCCTTGTTCGTATGTGCATATAACAATTAAAGCAGTTTTTGCTCTAGTGTGTTCTTTTGGTTCACTACTACCAGTAAGTGAAACAATATCTGGATACTTATTTTTTATTTGCTCAACTATTGCTGTTAGGGGCATTAGAATTATAACCCTTTTGTTTGGTCTATATTTTTGGAAGTGTTCTATAATAGCAGTTGTTTTTCCTGTACCAGTTTCAGCGGTTAGAATTATTTTTCCATTTGTATCTGCATAGTGTAAAACTTTGTCTATTTGCTCGCTAACATAGGACTCGATAGGAAATATTTTGTCATATTCAATAGCTAGAGGTTTTATTTTCAGATATTCAAAAAACAGTAGTTTTTCACCCTCATCTTTAGCGTTATCTTCTATGAATCTAATTTTTGATTTATAAGGCGCATTCTGTAAATTATAACAAGCAGAGAAGATTTGTTTTCCCCTATCTTCTGCCTTTGACAATAGCACTGTTTTAGCTTCTTTAAAGGCTTTTTTTTCAGGTAGCTCATTTTGGTAGCCTTTTGCCTTTAAGTCCACCATAAACCGCTTATAATCGCCTTCATAGCTAATGTTTAAGTATAGCCAAAAGGGGGTAAATACGCCGTAATTAGAAAAACTATTGCTATGATTAAAAAAGATATTGTCTTTGGTCGCTCCAGTACTGCTGCTGTTGGTTCTAGGGTGTTTATATCGGTCTGTTGATATTTGAGTAAATCCATTATCTAATAATGCAGTCTGTATGTTATTGTCAATATTAAATTTATGCTCTATTGATCCACAAACTGCTCTATTATCATCGTATCTATATTGCTTAATTCCTGCATATGATGTTTTGGCTACCTCGGTGACATCGAAATTAAATGCAATAGGATATTGGTTGATAAATCTTTTTTCGCTTTGGTTTGCTAAATAACGTACTTGACGATATTTGTTTTGTGCATTATCAAATTTCACATTTACATTTAGGGATGTTTTAATGTATTCACATATTGCTTTTCCAATCTCAAGGTGCTTTATTTTATCGGCATGGCTAATTTTCACCAATTGAGGAACATATAAAATTCCAGCTATACCCTTGCCGCTATTAGAACGCCATACCATAACCGCAATCTCTTGAAGTTTTGCAAAAACCTCAGCATTGTTAAAAGAAACAAATAGCTGTGGATTTTCATTTTCCTTTACATCAATATCAAAAAAGAGAAATGGAGTATCCTCATAACAATATTCGCCACTTGTACCGTCTTTATAAAGACCTTTAAGTATTGCAATAGAGTCATTTTTAGCTAACTTTTCTTGTATAGTATTTAACCGTTCTAATAAGCCATTTAAAGTAAGCTGCTGCTTTATAGGTACGCCCTTTTTTTTAGTGTTGCTATAAAAATTATTAATCTCACTAAAACAAGGAGTATCTAGAGCCAATTTGATGTTTTCAGAATGGTGCGTTATGCTTGCTTTATATTCTGTTATCTGAACGACTTTGTTAAGGTCGCTCACTAACTTATCTTATTTCTTCAGAATAGTTTGAAAACTTTAAGTATTTAAGGCTGTTTGATTTGTTTATACTCATCATTCAGTCTTTTTTAAAGTTCAACGATTGCGTTCTCAATATCACATTGGCGGTACAAAACGCGTCCACCAATGCCAACAGCTTTTAGTTTGCCGTTCTTATTCCATTTGTTTAGAGTTACAAGAGAAACGTTTAGCAATCTAGAAACATCTAACCTACTTAGATAGGTCCTTGGTTGCTTTGTCTCAAAGTGAATTTTTAGGGATTCTAATTGAGTTTTTACGCCCTCAATAATTGCGTTTTGAAGTTGTTCGGGTGTAACCGAGTAAAGTTCTATTTTTTTCATTTGCAAGAAATTTTAAAATTAATACTTTGCAAATAGAATCAATACTCTTTCTTTTTTTAGGGTGCGCCAATGCCGTTTTGGCGCCGTTTTGGTGCAGTTACATCAGCAACTAATATTCGTTATTAATGGATATTTTATAATGATTACAATACTGTATTATTTTCTTTCTTTTTGTTGGGTGTCTTTTTAAATCATTTTTAGTAATAGCTTTGTCATTTCCTAAGAAAGTAGAATCTATATATTGCCGAACGGTTTTTATATTTAAATCAGCTTGAAGTTCTTTTTCAAGTTGCTTTTTATCAAATTCTTTGTCTTTGTATTTAAAATTATGCCAACTGACATATATTATCTTTCCTTGAGCAATTAAGACACCTATCTTGATGTAGTCGTGTTCTTTTATAGAGTTATTATTACTAGTAGACTGGTTTTTTTGATTCGTTATAGCTTTCTCTTTTTTTGTACTTCCTTTTTCTGTTTGAAGATTTGCTCTCTCTAATATCAGAAACTCTATCATTTTTAAATATTTAATTTTTTCACAGAGATAATTAAATAGGCGTCCTAAATAGTAGTTTTGAATATCATCATCCTCTTCTATGAATGTATTCAATTTGCAAATTGTATCCGCAGTTAGGTCTAGTTCAGGTATTCCTGGGTATAGATATTCAGAACTATAACTGAACTCAACCTTGAAAAACTTGTCGGCATCAAAAACTGAATCAGAAAAGTATTCATCTACATTCTCATATTTATACTTTTTGGTATGATAGTCTTTTCTTAAGTTTATCTCCTTGTTTATGTATTTTTCTTTCTTTCTTTCTGAAAGTCCAAAGATAGCGGTATAAAACTCTTTTTTTGTCTTATCGAAGTCCCGCGTATATCCACATATTACATATTCCTTTATTGTATCACAAACTATCTCGTAAACTTTCTTTTCCATTTTTGAGTTGTTCAATATAACTAAGTATGAATATAAGAAAAGTAATCTTTATGCTATATTATATATATAGTACTTTTAATAAATGGTTGGCAAATGGTTGGCAAGATTAAGGTTATAAAACAATAAACCCTTGAAAATCAAATGATTAACAAGGGTCTTTGTACTCGAGGCGGGACTTGAACCCGCACGGACTAATGTCCATTGGATTTTAAGTCCAACGTGTCTACCGATTCCACCACTCGAGCCTAATTGCTTACGCAATACGGACGGTAATGGAGCGAAAAAAGGGATTCGAACCCTCGACCTCCACCTTGGCAAGGTGATGCTCTACCCCTGAGCTACTTTCGCAAATTGTAATTGTAAAGATCGTGCATTATAATTAATGCGATGGCAAATTTAAGACTTTTATCTAAAAGTCAAAGTAAATCTTCATAAAAAATCAAAAAAAGATCTGTTGTTTAAGCCCTTATATTTAAAGGGCCTGAGTCTTAGTGAGATGCGTCTTTGCCACCTAGTAATTTTTTTATCTCCTCAAGCTTTAATAAGGCTGCAACAGGAGTGAGTGCGTTAATGTCTAAGTCTAAAATCTCATCTCTAATACTTTCTAACACCGGGTCATCTAATTTAAATATGCTTAGCTGCATGTCTGAAGGAATGTCTTTAAGTTTTCCGGTGAGCTGTTCACTGCTGTGGCTCTTTTCTAGTTTTTTTAGAATGCTGTTGGCTCTTGTTAGCACCTCTTTGGGCATTCCAGCCATTTTAGCTACGTGAATACCAAAACTGTGAGCGCTCCCACCTGGGGTGAGCGTTCTAATAAAAATAACGCTGTCTTTTAATTCCTTTACCGCTACATTGTAATTTTTAATACGCTCAAAACTAATACTCATTTCATTGAGCTCATGGTAGTGGGTGGCAAATAGTGTTTTGGCTTTGGTGGGGTGCTGGTGTAGGTACTCAGTTATGGCCCAAGCAATAGAAATACCGTCATAGGTGCTGGTACCTCTACCAATTTCATCGAGCAGCACTAAGCTGCGCTCAGAGAGATTATTTAGAATGCTAGCCGTTTCATTCATTTCTACCATAAAAGTAGAGGCTCCTTGAGAAATATTGTCTGAGGCGCCCACACGGGTAAAAATTTTGTCTACCATACCTATATGGGCACTGGCTGCTGGAACAAAAGAACCCATTTGGGCTAAGAGCACCACCAGAGCAGTTTGCCTAAGCAAGGCAGATTTACCACTCATATTGGGCCCTGTAATCATGATTATTTGTTGCTTTTCACGGTCTAAAAATAGGTCGTTGGCCACATAAATATCTTCTACAGGCAGTTGTTTTTCAATAACAGGGTGTCTGGCGGCTTTTAGATCTAAACAGGTTCCCATATCTAAGAGGGGTTGGCAGTATTTATTTTGATTGGCTAAGCTAGTAAAGCCACATAAGCAGTCTAGTTGTGCTATTTCATGGGCATTTTTTTGAACCGTTAAGATATGTTGTTGGGCACTACCTACCAAGGCTTCAAAAAGTTCCTGTTCCAAGGAAAGCATTTTGTCTTGTGCGCCAAGTATTTTAGCCTCGTATTCTTTGAGTTCTTCTGTAATATAGCGTTCTGCATTGACTAAAGTTTGTTTTCTGATCCATTCTGCAGGCACCTTGTCTTTATGAGTATTTCTCACTTCTATATAGTAGCCAAATACATTATTGGCATCTATTTTAAGGCTGCTAATTCCCGTACGCGCTGTTTCGCGCTCCAACATTTGGTCTAGATATTTTTTACCGGAAGCCGCTAAACCTCTCAGCTCATCTAAGTCTTGGTGAAAACCAGAGGCAATAGTGGTTCCTTTTCCAATTACAACTGGTGCTTCTTCTGCAAGTGTAGCTTTAATTTGCGTCACAAAATCTGCTAAAGGATCTATGCCAGCCCCCAAATCTTGTAAGGCTTTTTGGTTTGAATGGACTGCCAGAGATTTAATGGGAGCTAGGGCCAGTAAAGTATTTTTAAGCTGTACCATTTCTCTAGGACTAATTTTAGCTGTGGCTATCTTAGAAATGAGTCTTTCTAGATCTCCAATGCCTTTAAGGCCGCTTACAAATTGAGTGTGTAATTCTTCTTGAGCTTGCAATTGGGCTACAATAGCATGCCTAGCCTGAATAGCGCTTAGCTCTTTAAGAGGAAAGGCCAACCAGCGTTTTAGAAGCCGCCCGCCCATAGGAGTAGTGGTTTTATCTATCACCTCTAAAAGACTCACACCGTCTGGAGCAGCAGATTGAAAGAGCTCTAAATTTTTTATGGTAAAGCGGTCCATCCATACATAGGCGTCTTCTGCAATGCGGTTTAGACGGTTTATATGGCCTAGTTTGTTGTGTCTAGTCTCATTTAAATAGTGCAGTGCCACTCCCGCTGCAACAATTCCCAGTTGTAAGTGGTCTACACCAAAACCAGCAAGGGTTTTGGTGTTAAAATGCTGGGTGAGGGTTTCTAAAGCATAGGCCTCTTGAAACACCCAATCTTCCATATAAAAGTAATGCCATGAAGGGCCAAAGCTAGCTTGTATGTTGTTGCGCTCAGGCTTGGAGACCAATACCTCTGAAGGTGAAAAGTTCTGTAGAAGCTTGTCTATATATTCTTCTGAACCTTGCGCGCAGAGGAATTCACCCGTGCTAACGTCTAAAAACGCTACCCCAAAGCCTTTAGGTGTTTTGTGGAGGGCAGCTAAAAAGTTATTGGATTTGGCATTTAGAATGTCGTCATTAAAGGCTACTCCTGGGGTAATGAGTTCAGTAACCCCTCTCTTAACAATGGTTTTGGTTAGTTTTGGGTCTTCTAATTGGTCACAAATGGCCACTCTTTCCCCAGCCTTCACTAGTTTGGGTAGGTAGGTGTTTAAGGAGTGGTGTGGAAAACCAGCCAGCTCTGTTCTATCACCGCCGTTGTTTCTGTGGGTTAGAACAATTCCAAGAATTCCAGCAGCCTTTACTGCGTCTGCACCAAAGGTTTCATAAAAATCTCCTACCCTAAAAAGCAATAGTGCGTCTGGGTATTTGGTTTTAATGCCATTGTATTGTTTCATCAATGGGCTTTCTTTCTTTGCAGGTTCTGTAGGTTTCAAAAGCAATTTAATTAGTGTATTTTTGAAGGCTTAAATAATACAGCAATGTACTATTTTCCCATCCTTTAGAAAAGATTTGTTCATATCTAAGGGGAATTGTAGAAAAAACAATCACAGACCATGCAGAAAACCCCTAATGAAGCTTTAGACCGTTTGGATATAGCTGGCTTTAAGGCAGCTTCAAAAACACCTCTCATTCTAATTTTAGACAATATTAGAAGCTTAAATAATATAGGATCTGTTTTTAGAACAGCCGATGCTTTTTTAATACAAAAAATTTACCTCTGTGGCATTACTGCCACACCCCCTCATAAAGATATTCATAAAACTGCTTTGGGCGCTACAGAAACCGTCGCATGGGAATACAGAACAAGCACTTTAGAACTACTTAAAGAGCTGCAGGAGTCTGGAACTCAGCTGTGGTCTGTAGAGCAGGCAGCTGGCGCTACTTTTCTAGACAAGATGGTTGTAAGCCCACAAACTACTTATGCTCTTATTTTTGGAAATGAGGTGCAGGGCGTGTCCCAAGAGGTAGTGTCTGCCAGTGATGGGGTGGTAGAAATTCCACAATTTGGGACTAAGCATTCGCTTAATATTTCTGTGAGCGCTGGTATTGTAGTATGGGACTTTTGGAAAAAACTAAGCTGTTTTTAAAAAACCAAAGAGGGCTATTTTATTTAAAATCCATTGGTAGTCTTCTAGATTGTTTACAAAATCTCTATCTGAGATATCTAAAATAAGCTGCTGGTTTTGATGGTGCGTTTTAATAAATTCTAAATAACCCTGATTTATTTTTTCTAGATATGCAGCGTCAATATTTTTTTCATAGTCACGTCCTCTTTTAGCAATATTTTCAAGCAAACGGTCTGTATTCTGATATAAGTAAATATAGGCATCCGGTATTTTGGCATCTTTGTACATAAAACCAAACAGCTTTCTGTAAAGGACATACTCTTCTGTGCTTAATGTGATTTGAGCAAAAATGAGCGATTTGTAAATATCATAATCGCTTATCATAAAGTTTTTAAAGAGGTCTAATTGAGAAGTGCTCTCTGTGTATTGCTGGTATCGCTCTGCCAAGAAGGACATTTCCAAAGGAAAGGCATAGCGGGCCTTGTCTTTATAAAATTTTGGTAAAAATGGATTGTCTGCAAAGCCTTCTAAAATAAGTTTTGCATTGTAAGTTTCAGAAATCATACTAGAAAGGGTGGTTTTTCCAGCGCCAATATTTCCTTCTATGGCAATAAAACTAATCCCACTATCTAAGAGGTGAACTGTTAGTTTTAGCTCAATATTAGTTTCTTTTAAAGCAGTAGTGTCTTTACAGGCGTCTAAGAGACTGGCCACGGTAATTCCAGAAGTAGGGTGGGGGGTTTGTGCTGCTATATCGGCCAAAGGCCTAAGGACAAAAGCTCTTTTTTCTATGTGCTGGTGTGGGACTTTTAGGGTTGGTTCTTCAATGACTTGGGTGCCATACAGCAATAAATCAATGTCTATACTTCTGGCTTCATAACAAGTGTTTAGGTGTCTTTTTCTGCCTAAAAAGCTTTCTATTTCTAATATGCAGTCTAGTAATTCTAAAGGAGCTAGTGTTGTTTCTAATGACAGACAGCAGTTTAGAAAATCTTCAGATTCAAAGCCCCAAGCAGCGGCCTGGTAAACTTTAGAAATAGCCGTGATGGCTCCCATGCGGTCTGCCATAAGAAAGAGGGCTTTTTGAAGCATGAGCGCCCTTTCTCCAATATTACTTCCCAAAGAAAAATATGCTGTATAAGTTTGTTTTTTCATGCGAAAACAAAGTAACAAAAGAATTTAAGAATGGGTATCTTTGTAGTTATAAAAAATTGTGATATGACTTTTTTGAAAAACTTTTTTGCCTCTTGTTTGGGAACCTTAGTGGCCTTTGGAATTACTTTTTTTATGATTTTTATACTCATAAGTGCCCTCAGTGATATGGAGTCCTCAACTACTATTGGTGATAAGGTAGTGTTAGAACTAGATTTTCAGGGATATGTAAAAGACAGGGTGGCCGATGCCGCTCAGGATCCTTTTTCTGCCTTTGCAGAACCCGTTATGGGTTTAGACCAAATACTATTAGCTATTAAAGTGGCCAAGGATGACAGTAGGGTAAAAGGCATTAGTATCAGAAATCCCTATTTTATGGGAGGGATGTCACAAATTCATAGCATTAGACAAGCCTTAAGTGACTTTAAAACCTCTGGAAAGAAAATATTTTCTTATTCGGATATATATGACCAAAAAGATTATTTCTTGGCGTCAGTAGCAGATTCTATTTTTTTAAGTCCCACCGGTATTTTAGAATTTAAAGGACTGAGTACCGAGGTTTTGTATTTAAAAGATTTTCAAGATAAATCTGGATTAAAAATGGAAGTGATTAGGCACGGTAAATACAAGAGTGCCGTAGAGCCTTATTTAGCTAATGAAATGAGCGATGCCCAAAAGACCCAGCTCTCAGAGTTGTTAGGAGGTTTATGGAATGAAATGGCAGTGGATATGGCAGAAAGCCGCCATATGACATTAGATAAATTGAATGAATTGGCCATTGAAATGGGAGGTAGAACGGCTTCTTTAGCACTAAAAAATGAACTTATAGACGGGTTGTTGTATGTAGATGACTATGAGCTGATGCTTAAAAAAGCTTTTGGTTTACCCCTTCCCACCAAACCAAAAACAGTTTCTTTAAAGGATTACATGAGCTATGCTGCCACAAAACGCCCTTATAGTAGCAAGGAGAATATTGCGGTTGTTTACGCTCAGGGAGAGATTTTATACGGTAAAGGCAATGCAGATTATATAGGACAAGAGCTCACTATTGAGGGAATAGAGTCTGCTGCTTCTAACAGCAGCGTTAAGGCCATTGTACTTAGAGTGAATTCTCCTGGTGGGAGCGCGCTGGTGTCTGACCTTATTTGGAGGGCTATAGAAAACGCAAAAAAAATGAAGCCTGTGGTTGTTTCTATGGGAGATGTGGCCGCCTCTGGCGGATACTATATTGCGGCTGGGGCAAATAAAATATTTGCCACTCCTACTACCATTACCGGTTCTATTGGAGTTTTTGGAATACTGCCTAATCTGTCTGGTTTGGCTAAAGAATGGGGTATAAATTCTCAGCAGATAAGCACTCATGACAACAGCGCTAATTACTCTGTATTTAGCCCAATGACAGAAAAATTCAGGGCCCTCACCACAGAGAGCATAGAAGACACCTATCAGACTTTTTTAAGTAGGGTAAGTACCGGCCGAGGTATTTCTATGGCTACCGCAGATTCTTTAGCCCAAGGAAGGGTTTGGACCGCTAAAGCTGCCCTAGCAGGTGGGCTTATAGATGGAATTGGAGACTTAGATGTAGCTATTGCTGCTGCAGCTGAATTGGGCAATACTTCTGAATACGGAATTAGAAATTACCCTAAATACAAATCTCCTTTAGAGCAGTTTATAGAAGATTTTGGAGGGGTTAGTACCCGTGTAAATGCCTTTTTAAATACGCCAAACCCTGCCAATGATGCAGCAGGATTTATGAGGCATATGACAGAAAAAATGAGTAGAGAAGGCATACAAGCTAGAATGCCTTTTGTGCTAGAAGTTCAGTAGTAGTACTTAATATTTTTTTTAAAATAATATTAAACAACCCATAGGAGCTGACAAAGCTTTAGCTCAAAAAATACACCTGTTATTAGGGGCTTTATTTACAACCTCATTGGTAAGGCTAGTTTATATTTATGGATACTACAAAACCCTCATGACTCCTGACATTAAAAACACGCTGGTCTTTAAAGATTAAATACTGGCCTTTTATACCGCTTAGCTCCCCTGTAAAAGTGGGTGTTTTTTTAAGGCCTATGCTTTGTACTTTTTCAGGATAGGCTGTCACTGGAAAATGGATGGCTATTTCTGCTGTCTTGTCTAAATAATAGGGGAGTGCCTCTGAGGGAATGTGCACTTTTAAGCGGTCTCTCATGACAGCTAAATCTTCATCTTGGGTTTGGTTGGTGAGCATTTTGCGCCAATTAGTCTTGTCTGATACAAAATCTTTTAAGGCCACCTCTGTAATACCTGCTAAATATCTATTGGGAGCTTCTAGTATTTCTATGGCTTCATGTGCACCCTGGTCTATCCACCTAGTGGGTAGTTGTGTTTTTCTGGTCACTCCTACTTTTAAATGACTGGAGTTTGCTAAATAAACAATATGGGGTTGTAATTGCACTTTTTTTTCATAGTCCAAATCTCTGTCTTCTATATTTAAATGCGCCTTGCTTAGTTCTGGTCTCATAATCCAGTCTCCTGCCTGAGCGCTGTCAAAAAAGCAACTTTTGCAAAACCCCTGTCTAAATATTTCTTTAGGCTCATGGCAGTACAAACACTCATATCCTTTCATCTTTAGGGTGATTTCTTTTCCAATAAGGGTGTTGAGGTGAAGGAAATCTTCTTTAAAAACTAGATAGTATTCAATGGGATCTCCGTATTGGGTTTGCATTTTTGTTAGAACGCCTTGGTATGTCATGGGTATTGAAATCTTCTTTTGTGGTTTGCTAGGACCAAATTAAAACCTATTTTTAAGCAAGCTACAAAATATACACTGAATGCCCATCACCTTAATTAATACGGTAGCCTCTTGGCTTCTGAAAAAGCGTTTACACCAGATAGAGCTTTTTATTAAATACCCTGCAGAGGTACAACAGGAATTACTCTTGGGCCTTGTAGATTATGCAAAGGACACGCATATAGGGCGTAGCTATGATTTTAAGAGTATTAAAAATTATAATGATTTTTCTCAGCGCATACCCATAGTAAATTATGAAGGTATGGAGCCTCTTATTAGCAGGGCAAGAAAAGGGGAGCCTAATCTCTTCTGGCCAAGCCCTATTAAATTGTTTGCCAAGAGTAGCGGCACTACCAATGCCAAGAGTAAATTCATTCCTGTAAGTCAGGAGTCTTTGGAAGACTGCCATTATAAATCTAGTAAAGACTTGCTCTCTATTTATTTAAACAACAATGAAAATTCACAGCTATTCATAGGAAAGAGTTTAAGACTAGGAGGAAGTAAAGAGCTCTATGAATCTCATGGAAGTATATATGGAGATCTATCTGCCATTTTAATAGATAATATGCCTTTTTGGGCAGAGTTTAGCTCTACACCTAGTAATAGGGTGTCCTTAATGTCTGATTGGAACAACAAGTTGGCAGCCATTATTCAAGAATCTTCTGTAGAAAATGTAACCAGTATGGCTGGAGTGCCCTCTTGGATGTTAGTACTTTTAAATGAGCTTTTAGACACCACCGGTAATGAGCAATTGTTCCAAGTATGGGATCAGCTAGAAGTATATTTTCACGGGGGCGTTAGTTTTAGCCCTTATAAGGAACAGTTTAAGAAATTACTTCCTAGAAAATCTTTTAACTATTATGAAATATACAACGCTTCTGAGGGGTTTTTTGCCATACAAGACCGCAACAAAGGTGAAGACTTATTACTTATGTTGGACTACGGGATTTTCTATGAATTTATACCCATGGAAAGCTATGAAAAAGAGTCTGAAAATGCCATTCCCCTTTCAGAGGTAAAACTTCATAAAAATTACGCCATTGTTATCACTACCAATGCTGGTTTGTGGCGTTACAAAGTGGGAGATACCGTGCGTTTTACCTCATTAAGCCCTCATAGAATTAAAGTAACGGGAAGGACTAGGCACCATATTAATGTATTTGGAGAAGAGCTTATTATTGAAAATGCAGAAGAGGCGCTCAGGATAGTGAGTAAAAAAACCCACACAGACATTATAGAGTATACAGCGGCCCCTATTTTTATGAAAGACAAAGAAAAGGGCGGGCATGAGTGGCTTATTGAGTTTAGAACCCCACCTAAAGATATAGGACATTTTACAGAGCTCTTAGACAATGCTTTAAAGTCTCTAAACTCTGACTATGAAGCCAAGAGGTATAACAATATTACGCTAAACAGGCCATTTGTGCACCTTGGCAAAAAAGGTGTTTTTCACAAATGGTTGGCTTCTAAAGACAAGCTAGGGGGGCAACATAAAATTCCTAGACTCTCTAATACAAGACAGTATTTAGAAGCGCTATTGCAGCTTAATAATTAAGGTTGTGTTGGGAAACTATTTTTTTTAGGAAACCGCTTTTAATTTTTTTTCTATTTCAAAAGAAAGCATTTTCTTGGCATAGATCAGGTCTACTTTAAATTCCTTTTCTTCGCCACTTGGCATGCTAAACATGGCTTCTGTAAAGACAGACTCACAAAGAGATCTAAGCCCTCTTGCGCCAAGTTTGTATTCCAAGGCTTTTTCTACTAAGAAATCTAGGGCCTCATTAGTAACTTCTAGCGAAATTCCATCCATTTCAAACAACTTTTCATATTGTTTAATAATGGCATTTTTTGGCTGCGTTAAAATAGCTCTAAGAGTTTTTTTATCTAGTGGGTTCATGTGGGTAAGTACTGGTAGGCGGCCAATAATCTCTGGTATAAGTCCAAAGTCTTTAAGATCTTTTGGAATGATATATTGCAGTAGATTTTCTTGGTCCAGACCTTCATCTGCTTTAGAAGCACTATAGCCTACTGCTTGCATATTAAGCCTATTGCTAATTTTTTTCTCTATACCGTCAAAGGCACCTCCAGCAATAAAAAGAATATTTTCTGTATTGACTTCAACAAACTTTTGGTCTGGGTGCTTTCTACCTCCTTTTGGTGGTACGTTTACAACGGTGCCTTCTAAAAGCTTTAAAAGCCCTTGTTGCACCCCTTCTCCAGAGACGTCTCTTGTAATAGAGGGATTGTCGCTCTTGCGGGCTATTTTATCTATCTCGTCAATAAACACAATACCTCTTTCTGCTTTTTCTAGATCGTAATCTGCAGCTTGTAGTAAGCGAGTTAAGATACTTTCTACATCTTCTCCCACATAACCGGCTTCTGTAAGCACGGTGGCGTCTACAATAGCTAAGGGTACATTGAGCATTTTGGCAATGGTCTTTGCCATTAGGGTTTTTCCAGTTCCGGTTTGCCCCACCATAATGATATTGGATTTTTGAATCTCAACGTCGTCATGAGTATTTTTTTGCAAAAGCCTTTTGTAGTGGTTGTAAACCGCTACGGATAGAACCTTTTTGGTGCGGTCCTGACCAATGACAAATTGGTCTAAAAAGTCTTTTATTTCTATAGGTTTTTTAAGAGTTAAGACGTCAGATAATTTTTGTGTGTTTGCCCCCTTAGACTCTTCTGCTACAATACCATTGGCTTGTAAAATACAGCGGTCACAGATGTGTGCATCTATACCTGCTATAAGTAAATTAGTTTCAGGTTTTTTTCTTCCGCAAAAAGAACACTCAAGATTTTCTTTGGCCATATTTTCTTATTTTTTTTCTCTCACTAGTATTTCATCTATCATTCCGTACTCTTTGGCTTGCGCTGCTTTCATCCAGTAGTCACGGTCAGAGTCTTGGTATACCTTGTCAAAAGTTTGCCCAGAGTGATTGGCTATAATAGTGTATAATTCATCTTTGATCTTCAACACTTCTTTGGCGGCAATTTCTATATCACTAGCCTGCCCCTGTGCACCAGATAAGGGTTGGTGTATCATGACCCTAGAATGTGTAAGTCCAGATCTTTTGCCTTTTTCTCCTGCACACAATAATACAGCAGCCATAGAAGCAGCAATCCCAGTACAAATAGTTGCTACGTCTGGTTTTATAAATTGCATGGTGTCATAAATACCCAAACCAGCATATACACTCCCTCCTGGAGAGTTTATATAAATTTGAATGTCTTTAGAAGCGTCTGCGCTTTCTAAAAACAACAGCTGGGCCTGAACAATGTTGGCTACCTGGTCATTAATACCGGTTCCTAAAAAAATAATACGATCCATCATGAGTCTAGAAAACACATCCATTGCAATGGCATTGAGTTGTCTTTCTTCAATGATATTTGGAGTCATGCCAACGGGGTACATGCTGGTCATAATGGTGTCGTAATAATTTCCATTAATACCTTGGTCCTTGATAGCAAAGTTTTTAAATTCTTGTGCGTAATTCATAAGGGATGTTTTTTTATATAAATACGGTGCTAGGAGTGGGCTCCTAGCACCGTAAAGATACTTAATTTATTAGTAAGCCATGTCCAACAATAGGGCTAATTACGCTCCGTAAACTTCTTTTACAAAAGCGTCATAAGAGAGACTTTTCTCTTTGAGATTTGCTTTTTCCTTGTAAAGGGTAATTAGTTTTTGGCTCATCATTTGCTCAGAAAGACGCTTTACTTCTTCTTGGTTAGAGAGTACTCTAGCGGCAATTCCATCTAATTCTTCCTCCTTTGGGTCTAATTGACCGTACTGAGCCATTTGTGTTTTAATAAGGTCTTTTGCAAAGGTTTTTAAATCTTCAAAAGTCACTTGTAATTTATTGTCTTCAATAATCTTAGCTTCTATAAGTTGGTATCTCAGGCCTTGTTCAGATTTTTCGTATTCTACTTTAGCTTCTTCAGCAGTTAGCGGTGTCTCACCGCTAGATTGAATCCATTTTGTTAAAAATGTGGCAGGTAGGTTAAATGAAGTGTTTTCAATTAAAGCCTCAGTCACATCATTTAATAATTTTTGATCTGCCTGCTGTTCAAACTGCTTTTCTGCGTCTTCTTTAATTTTTTGAGCCAGCTCTTTCTCAGTTTTTACAACACCCTCGCCAAATAATTTATCAAACAAATCCTTGTCTAATGCAGCAGGTGTACGCTCGTTTATTTCTTGAATAGTGAAGCTCACTTCTCCCTTTAAATCATTGGCTGTTGCTGCTTCTAATCCAAAAGCGCTAGCGGCCATGGCGTCTTCTTTAAAGAGTCCCTTGGCTTCTATCTGAACCACTGTACCAACCGCTGCACCTTCTAAAGCAGTTTTTGCTTTTTTAGCCTTTAGTTGGTCTAGAGTAATGGTGGTTTTTTTATCTATTCCAGCGGCTTCGTCTTTAAATAAACCAGTGATTTCTGCTATTGCATTCACTTGTTTGGTTGGAGTGATTTTACCGTATTGATTGCGGATAGATAAAATTTGGTCATTGACCATTTTTTTATCTGCTTCTAGCTTGTAGCTAGTTACTGCTTTTTTAGTCTTTAAAGACACTTCAAATTCTGGAGATAGTCCTATTTCAAAGTCAAATGAAAGACTAGAAGCGTTCCAGTCAAAATTTTCTGTCAAAACTTTTGGCAAAGGATTTCCAAGAACAGATAATTTTTCTTCAGTTAAATAGGTGTTAAGATGGCCTTGAAGAAGTTTGTTTATTTCTTCTACTAATACAGATTTTCCGTATTGTTTTTTGATCATGCCCATAGGGACTTGTCCTTTTCTAAAACCTGGGATGTTGGCTTTTTTCTTATAATCCAACAAAATGGTGTCCACCTTTGGTTGGAAATCTGCTTGATCTAGTGTGATTTTAATTTCTGCGTTTAACGGATCTAACTGTGTTTTGCTGATATTCATTCTCTAACTGCTTTTTTTAAAGGCTATTATTGGGGTGCAAAAGTAGTACTTTTTATAACGTACAACAATTTTTGAGTGCGGTTTCTTAGGGTATTGGCGCTTAGCGCCTTACAAAAATAGCGTAGCCTTAGGTATTATTTTTTACAAAAAGTTAGACCTCTAAAAAGTGCATGGTTTTTTTAAAGAAATCTGTAGGGTTTTCTGCGTGCAGCCAATGTCCGGCCTTTGCAATGGTCTCTATTTGTGCTGCGGGAAACTGGTTCAAAATGGAGAGTTGGTCCTGAGCCAGGATATAATCAGAGCGTTCCCCAGCTAAAAATAGCGTAGGTTTTTCAAATTTAAAATTTACTGGAAGTGCTTCTCCCACTGCTTCCATAGCGGTAAAAAGTACTGGAATATTAGCTCTAAAGCTCAATTTTTCTGATGTTTCCCAGTACAGATTTTTAAGCAAAAACTGTCTTACTCCAGGCTCTTTAAGCCTTTGCTCTAAGGCTTCTTCTGCCTCTAATCTGCTGCTGAGGTTCATTTGGTGAAGGTCTAGCATGGCTTTTAAAATTTCAGACTGATGGGGGGGGTAGGATTTTGGACCTATATCTGCCACTAGGAGTTTGCGTGTCATAGAGGGCTGTGTGGCGGCAAAATACATGGCGGTTTTACCGCCCATAGAATGCCCTAAAATACAGGCGTTTTCTATGTGATTTGCGTCCATATACGCTTTTAAATCTGCAGCCATAAGGGCGTAGGAAAATGCTTGATCGCGAAAACTTTTTCCGTGATTTCTCTGGTCTAATAAATGCACCCTATAGCCTTTGTTGGCATAGGATTTTCCTAGACTTTTCCAATTATCACTCATGCCTAAGAATCCGTGAAGTATGATGAGATCTTCTCCTTCTCCTAAAACATTGGCGTGTAATAACGGCATTATGAGAGGGCTTTTAAGTACATAGGAATTACGTTTTCAAGGCCCATATACAAAGATTCGCAAATAAGGGCATGCCCTATGGACACCTCATCTAGAAATGGCATGGCATTTTTAAAAAAGGCAATATTTTCTAAAGACAAGTCATGGCCCGCATTTATTCCCAAGCCTAATTCTTTGGCCAAAATGGCCGATGCCCTGTATGGCGCAACTGCCTCTTCTCCTTTTCCATTAGCAAAGCCAACAGCATAAGCCTCTGTGTAGAGTTCTATTCTATGGGTGCCAGTAGTAGCTGCTGCCTTAATTTGCTCTGTAACAGGATCTATAAAAATAGCGGTCCTAATGCCTGCTTCATTAAATGTTTTAATCACTTTTTTTAAAAATTCTTGGTGGCTAATGGCATCCCAGCCTGCATTAGAAGTAATAGCGTCATTGGCGTCTGGTACCAAAGTAACCTGTGTGGGTTTTACTGTCAAAACGAGGTCTATAAAGCTTTGTGTTGGGTTGCCTTCTATATTGTATTCCGTAGTCACAATATTTTTTAAATCTCTGGCATCTTGGTACCTAATATGCCTCTGGTCTGGCCTTGGGTGAATAGTAATTCCCTCTGCCCCAAAACGTTCAATGTCTGAGGCTGCCACAAGTAGGTTGGGTACATTACCGCCTCTAGCATTCCTTAAGGTGGCTAATTTATTGATGTTAACACTTAGTTTTGTCATGGATTTTATGTCCTTTGAAGACTGCAAAAATACAAATAAGGCAAGCGTAATCTATTTTTTAATTAGTAATTTGCAAAAAAAAACAAACAGTCACTATGTCTATGACACCACCTCTATTGAGCCCTATTAGATTTTTGAGTCTTCAAGACTCGAAATCTCAAGTAGCTGAATTATTTTCTGAAACTGGATTTCAGTCTTTGGCTGTATTGGAAGAAGGTCTGTTTTTGGGAATCTTAGGCAAAGAAACTACAGAAGAAACTCCCTTTGAGTTTTTGTCTTCAGTAGCTTATAAGATTTCTCCTGATTGTGTTTCGGACCAAATACATTGGCTAAATTATGAACTTTATTTTAAAAGATTTAACAGCACAGAATTAGCTGTAGTGAACGCAGAGCAACAATTTTTAGGATATGTAACTCAAGACCATTTTTTAAAAGCGCTTACTCATATGCCTATGATTAGTAAAGAAGGAGTTGTTTTGGAGTTACAGCGGGCTTCTGCTCATTTTTCTCTTGCCGTTTTGGTTCAAATATTTGAACAATCTAACCTGAGTGTTTTTGGAATTTTAATTGAGGAAGATTCAGAGATGACTTATGTCACTGTTAAACTAGGCTCAGGTGCTATTGGAGCCTGTTTGGCAAGCCTTAGGCGCTATGAGTTTGAGGTTGTTTTTGTAGAGGGAGAAGATGTCTATGAAAAGGTTTTAGCTACTCACGCTGCTTATTTAAACACTTATTTAAATATTTAAATATGGGACATTTTAGCGTAGCTCTTTTTGGTTATATGCCCTCAGAAATAACTAAACAGGCTGTTTTGAGTATTTTAGAGGCTATTAAGGAGGCCCAAGGAGAGGTTTGTATTGAAAAAAATTTTCTAACTGCATTAGGTACTATTTCACAGGGTATAAAAACCTTTGAACAGGCTAAAGACCTGTCTCCAAAAACATCTCTTTTTGTCAGTTTTGGAGGAGATGGTACTATGTTAAAAGCCATTACTTATATTAAGGACTCAGGAATTCCCATAGTAGGAGTGAATACGGGAAGGTTGGGATTTCTGTCTACTATAGACGTGGCACAGGTTCAAAAGGTAATTAAAGACTTTGTTGCCGGCGCCTATACCATTGAGGAAAGGAGCCTGGTGGCTATTTCATCTTCTCCTCCTATTGCTGAGTTTGAAGAAATTTCTGTAGCTCTAAATGAAATTACGGTCAGTAGAAAAGACACCACGGCTATGATTACCGTGGCTACCTATTTAGACGGAGAGTATTTAACCTCTTATTGGGCAGACGGATTAATTATTGCTACGCCTACAGGTTCTACAGGATACTCACTTTCCTGTGGGGGTCCAGTAATGGCTCCAGGCACTAATTCACTTATTTTAACTCCTATTGCGCCTCACAATTTAAACGCTAGACCCTTAATTATTGCAGATCACACTGAAATTAGGCTGCGGGTTTCTGGCAGAGAACCACAACATTTAGTTTCATTAGATTCTAGAATAGCCAGTTTAGAAAACGGACGTGAATTAATTATTAAAAAAGCTCCCTACTCTCTTAGAATGGTTGCTTACACTTCTGAAAGCTTTCTAAAAACATTGAGAAACAAATTGCTTTGGGGCGCAGATAAAAGGAACTAGTACACAATAAAAATTTGCTTTGGCTGTTTTAAAAACTAGCTCACACCTTAGTGTATAGCTCGTTTGTAAAGCTCATGACATATGTTGAATAAATTTTTACTTTTTTTATGCTTACTACTTACCACTTTGTCTTGGGGTCAAACCTATGAGCTGGGTGCTTTTTTAGGAGCTGCCAATGCTATGGCAGATGTTGGCGCTCAGGAGTATATAAAACCAAGTAATTTGGTAATTGGAGGGGTTTTTAAATGGAATAAAAGCCAGCGGTATGCTTGGAGAGCACAATTAAATTATGCCCGTTTAATTTTTGATGACAAGCAGAGCAAAGACCCTTCAAGGGTACTTAGGAATTTAAAGTCAGAAAATTCTATTTTGGAGCTTTCTGCAGGTTTAGAGGTTAATTTTGTTCCTTACAACCTTCACAAATTTGGCCCTGCTTTTAGTCCCTATTTATATTCCGGTATAACAGTTTTTAGGTATGACTATTTTTATTTTGACAAAGGATTTCCTCAAAATATTAATAAAAAGGACACCTCTTTTGCACTTCCACTAATATTTGGAGCAAAGGCTAGGGTAGGCACTAGCAGTATTCTAGGAGCAGAAATAGGGGTCAGGTACACATTTACAGATAATTTAGATGGTAGTAACCCAATAAATTCTAATTTTGCGGCCAATAGTTTTGGAGATGTAAATAACAATGATTGGTATGTGTTTTCAGGAATTACTATTACCTATACTTTTACTAGAAAGCCCTGCCAAGATTGCTTTGACTAATGAATAATAAAGACACTACTGTATATAAAGACAAATTGCCTAGGCACCTAGCCATTATTATGGATGGTAATGGGCGCTGGGCAAAAGCCAAAGGAAAGCCTAGGGCTTTTGGTCATGAGCAAGGGGTTAAAACAGTAAAGGCTACCGTAGAAAATTGTGTGGCTGCTGGAATTGAATTCCTAACCCTTTATACTTTTTCAACAGAAAATTGGAATAGGCCTAAATTTGAGGTAGATCTCCTCATGAAATTGCTCATTAATTCCCTTAAAAAAGAGTTAAATACCTTTCATAAGCATCAAATTAGATTTAATGCTATTGGAGACCTTTCTGCCCTACCCAAAAAGGCTGTAACAGAACTAGAAGAGGTGATTGAAAAGACTAGAAACAATAGCGGTATGACCCTGAGTTTGGCACTTAGTTATGGAAGTAGAGAAGAGCTCATTCAGGCGGTAAAAGCCATTAGTGTCAAAGTTAAAAATAATATAATTTCACCCGAAAACATTGATGAAGCCATTATAAATACCCATCTTTACACGCATAATTTACCAGAGGTAGATTTGTTGATTAGAACCAGTGGTGAACACAGAATAAGTAATTTTCTGCTTTGGCAAATTGCCTATGCTGAATTGTACTTTATATCAGACTTTTGGCCAGACTTCAATAAAGAACATTTAGAAGCTGCCCTAGTGAATTATCAGAATAGAGAAAGAAGATTTGGAAAAACTAGCGAACAACTCAGTGAATAAATTAATTCCTAAAGCATTCATCCAGACCTTAATGGTCTTGGGTATTTTTTTTGCATCATATCTTGTGAAGGCGCAAGACGGAGATTATGACGACGGAAAAAAGTATATTTTAGCAGGCATAGAAGTTATAGGGCTTCAGAGTTATAACGCTCAAACAGTAAAAACTTTTACAGGTCTAAGAGAAGGACAGCCAATTACATTACCAGGAGAAGAAATAGGAGCGGTGATTAGTAAACTTTGGGATTTAGAACTCTTTAGTGATATTAATTTTTATATTACAGATATTCAAGGAGATAAAGTGTTTCTTGAGCTAGAAATTATTGAGAGACCCACCTTGTCCGATGTTACCGTTTATGGGGTTAAGAGTAGAAAAGCAGCAGACATTCTTACAGACACAGATTTAAAAAAGGGAAAAAAAATAACGGAGAGTTTAATTGCAAACACAAAAAATTACCTTCAAAACAAATATAAAAAGGAGGGCTATTTAAATACTAAAGTAACTATAGCTACAGCCGTAGACACCACTGAGACCAATGCTCAGAAAATGGTAGTCAATATTAAAAAAGGGTCTAAGGTGAAGATTTCTGAAATTGTTTTTGAGGGTAATGATGAACTCTCAAGTTCAAGGCTTAAAAAATCATTAAAAAAGACCAAGGAAAAAGCCTTTTATAGATTTTGGAAAAAATCAAAATATATTCCAGAAGATTATCAGACGGATTTACAGAATTTAAAAGACACCTATGCTGAGAATGGATATAGAGATGCCAGAATTCTGTCTGATACTTTCACCAAAATAGACAACAGTAATATTACCTTAAAAATCAAATTAGAAGAGGGTAAAAAATATTACTTTGGGGATATTAACTTTGTGGGAAATACCGTCTATACAGATAGAGGACTTGCTCAGGTTCTAGGAATAAAAGAGGGTGATACTTACAACGGTGTTTTGTTGAGAAAGAGAATTGCAGACAATACCAAGCCAGATGCAGAAGACATTACAAATTTATACCAAAACAACGGCTACCTTTTTTCCAGTATTAACCCAGTAGAAATTTCTGCAGCCAATGACACCATTGACTTTGAAATTAGAATTATAGAAGGGAAAGAAACTTTTTTAGATCACGTGAGTGTAAATGGAAATGAGAAAACAAATGACCACGTTATTTTTAGAGAACTCAGAACACGTCCGGGCCAAAAATACAGTAAAGACAATATTATTAGGAGTATTAGAGAATTAGGACAGCTCGGTTTCTTTGACGCGGAACAAATTTCACCAGATGTTCAAAATGCAAATCCTAATACAGGAACTGTAGATTTAGATTACAGTTTAGTAGAATCTGGTTCTAGCCAAATTGAATTACAAGGAGGTTATGGAGGTGGTGGTTTTATTGGAACCTTAGGGCTCTCGTTTAGCAATTTCTCTCTACAGAATATATTTAAGAAGGAGGCCTATAAACCTGTTCCTATGGGGGACGGGCAAACTTTTGCACTTAGGCTTCAGGCAAGTAGAACCTTTAAAGTATACAGTTTAAATTTTTCTGAACCTTGGTTGGGAGGTAAAAAACCAGTAAGGTTTAATATTTCTCTATCTAGAACGCAGCAGTTTTCTTATGATTTTATAGCTAGAGACGTAGACAAGAACAGACAGTTTGCTATCACGGGCCTTTCCTTAGGGCTTGCTAAAAGGCTTCAATGGCCAGATGATTTCTTCACTATATCTCACTCACTTGGCTACCAGCAATACAACTTTAAAAACTACAACATCGGTCTTTTTAATTTTGGTAATGGAACCTCTAATTCGCTCACCTATACTTTTGGTTTGTCTAGAAAATCTTCTGGTCCCAATCCAATATTTCCTACAGGAGGGTCTAGCTTTGAGTTCACAGGTAAGTTTGCGCCTCCATTTTCTTTATTAGGCACTAAAGACTTTGCATCTATTAAGGCAGAAAGCGATAAAATTATTGACCTTAGATCTAGAAGTGAAGCTTCTGCCAGCCAATTGAGTAGGTTAGAAGTTCTGGAAGAGTCTAGGTTTAAATGGCTAGAGTTTTATAAGTTAAATTTTAAAGGAGACTGGTACAGTAGAATTGTTGGAAAGTTAATTCTGAGAACCAACACTGAATTTGCCTTTTTAGGAAATTACAATCCAGACATTGGCAATGTTCCTTTTGAGAGATTCTTTGTAGGGGGAGATGGCCTGGGTAACTTTACCTTAGACGGACGTGAAGTGGTACAGCTACGTGGGTATGAAAACCAATCCTTAACACCTATAGACCCCACTACTGGACAGCAAGAGGGAGGCGTTGTATACAATAAATTTTCTGCTGAGCTCAGGTATCCTATAACATTAAAACCTTCTGCTTCTATTTATGGTTTGGCCTTTTTAGAAGGAGGTAATGCTTTTAACTCTATTCAAGAATTTAATCCATTTGAGATTAAGAGGTCTGCTGGTGTTGGGGTTAGGATATTTATGCCTGCCTTTGGACTGTTAGGGATAGATTTTGGGTACGGATTTGACTCTGACAACCAACCAAATTCTGTAGGCCCTTCTGGTTGGCAAACACATTTTATTATTGGACAAAGATTTTAATTATTTAATTGTGATTCACAAACTATTTCCATATCTATTATTCTTGATTTTACTGCTTCACATTCCTGTGAATGCTCAGAGACAGGCTAGGGTGGGTTATATAGATATGGATTATATTCTTTCTAAATTGCCCTCCTACATACAGGCAGAGAACAGTTTAGAAGACAGGGTACGCGGCTGGCAAATGGAGATTGCCGCAAGAAAATTAGCTATTGATAGCCAGGAGAATTTTTTAGCAACTGAGAAAGTTTTATTAACACCTACACTTATTGAAGAAAAACAATTAGAGATCCAGGCAGCAAAGGCTGCATTGCTCACTTATCAACAGCAGAGGTTTGGAGTACAGGGAGACCTACAGACCTATAGGCAATCTATTGTAAAGCCTATTCAAGATTTAGTTTTTAGTGAGGTGCAACGCCTTGGGAATGAAAAAGGATACGATCTTATTTTAGATAAATCAGATAGGAGTACCACTATTCTTTTTGCCAATAAGAGATATGACCTAAGTGATTTAATTATTAGGGCGTTAAGTAGGCAAGAAATGAGTGCTAATATGGGACTAACAGATGAAGAGATTAATTCTAGCCCAGAAGAGGAAGTTGTTGTTAACGAGGTTTTAATATCTAAAGAAGAAGAACAATCTAATAAGCAAGCACTTAAAACTAAAGCACAAGAAGACAAGAAGATTTTACAACAGAAGGCCCGTGAAACACGCCTTAAGGAATATGAATTGCGTAAACAAAAGTTAAAAGAGGCAAAGGAAAATAAAAAAAGAGATAAACTTCCTACCAAACAAAAAGACAGTATACCAGAATAAATTTTATATTTGAAGACTAGATTTAACAAAAACAAAAATTAACACTCAATTTATTTTACACAATGAAAAATTTAAAGAAAATAGCCGTTGCATTATTTGTATTTGTAGCCGCCACAAGTTTTGCTCAGGCTCAAAGCAAAGTAGCTCACATTAATGTGCAGCAGTTATTGGCTGACATGCCTGAAATGAAGGCTGCAGATAAAGAACTTAAAAAATTACAAGAGACCTACAGAGCAGACATTGAAGATTCTATGACTGAACTTAGAAACAAATACACTTTGTATTCTAATGAGTCTGCATCTAAGTCACAAGAAGAGAATGAGAAGAGAGCTTTGGAGCTTCAAGGTTTTGAGAAGTCAATTAATGAAGCACAACAAGCAGCGCAACAAGAATTGCAGAAAAAACAAGCAGATTTATTTGCTCCAATTTCTGACAAGGCTAAAGTAGCTATTGAAAAAGTAGCTGCTGCTCAGGGATTTGATTACGTTTTAGACGCAACACAAGGCTACGGAGTTTTAGTTTCTAGAGGAAAAGACCTTATGGCAGACGTTAAGAAGACTTTAGGTTTCTAAATTGCACTAGGTAATTCTAATCTTATATATAACCGCCTCTAAAGAGGCGGTTTTTTTATATTTTAGTAGCAGATAATCTTGTATGGCACACAATCAAAATCCTATTGGTTTTTTTGACTCAGGCGTTGGGGGGACTTCTATTTGGAAGGCTGTTCGTAAACTGTTGCCACAGGAATCTACTATTTATGTTGCGGACAGTGCAAATGCCCCTTATGGGGAGCGTTCTTCTGAAGAGATCTTAGCACTGTCAATTAAGAATACGGAATTCCTTATTGCTAAGGGCTGTAAGCTTATTGTAGTGGCTTGTAATACAGCTACTACAAATGCAATAAAAGTACTTAGGAGTTCTTATGAACTTCCCTTTGTAGGGATTGAACCCGCTATTAAGCCAGCGGCACTCCAAACTAAAACAGGAAAAGTGGGGCTTTTGGCTACAAAGGGAACCTTAGGTAGTGCGCTTTTTCATGAAACAGTATTGGCTAATGCTACAGGGATTACTATTTATGAGCAGGAGGGAACTGGCTTAGTGCCCTTAATAGAGGCTGGACTTGAAGACGGTCCAGAGGCTTTTGCGCTACTAGAACAGCAGCTTACTCCTATGTTAGCAAATGGAATAGATACTTTAGTATTAGGCTGCACACATTACCCTTACCTAATACCAGCTCTTTTGAGAATTCTTCCTAGCTACGTAAGCATATTAGATGCAGCCTTACCGGTAGCCTTGCAAACTCAAAATTTATTACTTAATAACGGGCTTCAGGCAGCAGTTGGTCAACAGACCACCCATGAATTTTACACAAATAAGGAGGTAGCTGTTTTAAGTCGTTTTTTGCCTAAAGATTCATCTATTAGGGTGACTTTTACAACACACTTTTAAAACATTCATTCATTTAAAGCCTATGGTAGGTTTCAAAAGTATAAGCATATAGGTGTTTTTTATCTGCAGGCATGGATACACTTTTGTATAGTTTAAAGTCTTCTGGAGAAATTAAAGGAAAAAAAGTATCGGCCGCCAGGCTGGTGTGAACCCTAGTGAGTTCTATTTTTGTAGCGCTTTTATAGGCCATATGGTATATTTCACCACCTCCAATAATATAAATAAGAGGCTCATTTTTACAGGCCTCTATCGCTCCGGCTAAGGAATGGTAAACGGCGCAGTCTTGGTGGTCTATAGTATATTCTGTGTTCCGACTAATGATTAAATGCTTTCTGTTTGGAAGCGGCTTTGGAAAGCTCTCAAATGTTTTACGTCCCATGATCATTGGAAACCCAGTGGTAAGTGCTTTAAAACGCTTAAAATCTAGAGGCAGATGCCAAAGTAGGTCATTGTCTTTTCCTAAGGCATTGTTTTCTGCCGCAGCGGCAATCATGCAAATTTCTGACATATTTATACGGCTACTATTCCTTTTATATGAGGGTGTGGGTAATAATTTTCTAAGGTAAAATCTTCAAAATCAAAGTCAAATATGTCTGTGATTGCTGGATTTATTTTTATTGTGGGTAGCTCTTTTATGTCTCTACTTAGCTGTAGTTCAATTTGCTCCATATGGTTGTTGTAAATGTGGGCGTCTCCAAAGCTGTGAATAAAGTCTCCAGCTTCTAGGCCACATACTTGCGCTATCATCATGGTGAGTAGGGCATAGGAGGCAATGTTGAAAGGTACTCCTAAAAAGATATCTGCAGATCTTTGGTATAACTGGCAAGATAATTTTCCATTGGCTACATAAAATTGAAAAAACGCATGGCAAGGTGGTAGTGCTGCTTTGCCATTGGTTACATTGTCTTCAAATGTTTTATTTGGGTCTGGCAATACGCTTGGATTCCATGCAGAGACAATCATTCTTCTGCTGTTTGGGTTTTGTTTAATACCGGCTATTACTTCTTTAATCTGGTCTATTTCTTCTCCGTTCCAATTGCGCCACTGTTTCCCATATACAGGCCCTAAATCTCCTTTGCTGTCTGCCCATTCATTCCAAATTTTTACTCCATTCTCTTGTAGGTAACCAATATTAGTATCGCCTTTTAGAAACCAGAGCAACTCATAAATAATAGACTTAAGGTGAAGTTTTTTTGTGGTGACCATTGGAAATCCTTCGCTGAGGTCAAAACGCATTTGATATCCAAAAACACTTAGGGTTCCTGTGCCGGTTCTGTCTCCTTTTTGAACCCCTTCTTTTAGTACGTGTTTTAGTAAGTCATGGTATTGCTGCATGCTATTTAATTTTGAAAAATAAAGATAGCCTTTGGGTTTTAAATTATAAAAATACCAGCCCCTAGATTATTCAAAACTTATTAACGAATGCGGTCTTTTATCCCAGAATCATTCCTGCGATGGTAGCGGATAGTAAAGAGGCTAAAGAACCTCCAAGTACTGCTTTTAAACCAAAGGCTGAGAGTGTTTTTCTTTGTCCAGGTGCCAATGATCCAATACCCCCAATTTGAATTCCAATAGAGGCAAAATTTGCAAACCCACAAAGCATATAGGTAGCCATAATAACCGTTTTGTTATAGGTGAAGTGTGTGGTGCTAGACACGTCTTTTAGGGTAGCTAGTTGGGTATAGCCTACAAATTCACTAGAGGCCAATTTTATACCTAGTAATTGTCCCATTAGGTACATGTCTTCTACAGCTACTCCAATAAGCCACATGAGGGGCCCAAATACGGTTCCTAAAATAGCTTCTAAAGATAATTTAGAATAGCTGCTGTGAGTAGCTATCCATCCGTTTATTTGGGTTATATCTCCAATCCATCCAAATATGCCGTTAAAAAGGGCAATAAAGGCTACGAAAACTAATAACATAGCACCCACATTTACTGCTAGCTTTAAGCCCTCAGAGGTGCCGTTAGAAATGGCGTCTAGGAAGTTGCTGCCTATTTTTTCTGAAGATACATTTACCTCTGTATTTATTTTTTCTGTTTGTGGATACAATATCTTAGAGATAATGATAGCTCCAGGAGCTGCCATTACCGAGGCTGCAAGTAAATGTCTGGCAAATTCTAATCTGAGCTGGGGGTCATCTCCTCCAAGAAAGCCTATATATGCAGCCAATACACCACCAGCTACTGTGGCCATTCCTCCAACCATAACTAGGAGGATTTCAGATTTATTCATTTTTTCTAAATAGGCTTTAATTAAAAGTGGCGCCTCTGTTTGGCCTAAGAAAATATTCCCTGCTACAGAGAGGCTCTCTGCGCCAGAAATACCCAAAGATTTAGTGAGTAACCAAGCCAAAGCTTTTACTACTTTTTGAATGACTCCTAAGTAAAACAGCACGGAGGTTAAGGCAGAAAAGAAAATAATAGTAGGCAGTATTTGAAATGCAAAAATATACCCTATAGACGGGTTACTCATATCTAAGAGATTGCCCAATAAAAATTTACTACCTACCAAAGTGTAATCTAGAATGTTTACAAACATTTGGCCCACTAAACTAAACCCTTTTTGAATAAGGGCAACCTTTAAAATTCCAACAGCTAATACTATTTGTATACTAAGTCCAATTCCTACCATTTTCCAATTAATGGCTTTTCTGTTAGAGGAAAAAGCAAATGATATACCAATAAGAAATATCATTCCTAATATCCCTTTCCATAAGCTAGTTCCAGAAAAAGAACTATTTGGAACCATTTGGTCTGTTAATAGTTCATTGGGTATTAACTCAGCTGCCTGAAGGCTGGTGATAGGAAAAAGACATATAAAGGCTAAAACAAGGAAGGATTTAAAACTAATTATAGGCATCTTAATTTCTTTTGGATATTTCATCTCTAATTCTAGCGGCTTTCTCGTAGTCTTCTTCTATGACCGCTTTCTCTAATTCAGTTTCTAGTCCCTTAAGGTCTAATGTATGTAGTGATTTATTAGTAGTAATGCCAAGTTCTGTATTTTCCTTTGCCATAGGCGTATGTCCTATTTCTTGGGAGGGTATTTCTTTAATTGAAAGATGAATGCCAGCCCTACTTAGAATGCTTTCATAAGTAAAAATAGGTGCATTAAAGCGGAGCGCTAATGCAATGGCGTCACTAGTTCTGGCGTCAAATATGGTTTCTTCCCCCTTAGATTCACATACAATATTGGCATAAAAAACACCATCTACCAAACGGTGAATGATCACCTTTTTTATTCCTATCTCATAGTGGCTGGCAAAATTTTTAAACAGATCATGGGTGAGGGGTCTTGGTGGGCTAATTTCTTTTTCTAAAGCAATGGCTATGGATTGGGCCTCAAAAGCTCCAATAACTATGGGTAGTTTTCTCTCGCCGTCAATTTCATTGAGAATCAGTGCGTAAGCCCCGTTTTGGGTCTGGCTGTAAGAGATTCCTTTTATTTTTAATGGTATGAGTGTCATAGTCTAAAGGTCATAAAAAAAGGCCAATATATAAAATAATTAGCCTTTGCTTTGACTGGCCCAGTTTAAGGGTATCAATTTATGAAAATTTATGCGTTAGCGGCTTTAAAAACTTTTAATTTTTCTATGAGTTGTGGAACCACCACAAAGGCGTCTCCTACCACTCCGTAATCTGCAGCTTTAAAGAAAGGTGCTTCAGGGTCTGTGTTAATGACTACTTTTACCTTAGAGGCGCTCACGCCTGCTAAGTGCTGGATAGCACCAGAAATTCCAATGGCAATATATAAGTTAGTAGCTACTGGTTTCCCTGTTTGTCCCACGTGTTCTCCGTGTGGTCTCCATCCCAAGTCAGATACTGGTTTAGAACAGGCAGTGGCAGCTCCTAGCACACGGGCTAACTCTTCAATCATTCCCCAGTTTTCAGGGCCTTTTAATCCCCTCCCTGCAGAAACTACTATGTCTGCGTCTGCAATGGTGGTTTTTCCTGCCACCTTGTCTACAGAGATGGCCTTGGTACTAAATATATTTGTATCTAAACTAGGGCTAAAGTTTTCAATAACGGCATTTCCCTCTGTTGGGTGTGCGCCATAGGTGTTGTTGGCTACTCCTATCATTTTCACATCAGACAAAAGCACTGTATGGGCAAAGCCTTTGTTGCTAAAAGCGGTTCTCTTAACAGTAAATGGCTCCGTACTCTCCGGAAGTGAGACTACATTGGGCGCATAGCTAGCTTTTAAACTGGCAGCCAATATAGGGCTTGCGTATTTGCTGTCTGCACTGCTACTCACTACCACTACAGCAGCCCCTATTTTTAGGGCAGCCTCACTAATAGTGGCTGCGTATGCTTTGGCGTTAAAACCTTGAAGATTGTCTTGTTTAACAACCATAATCTGGTCTAATCCATATTCATTAAGGACTGTGGCATTTGTTGGGTTAAATGCAACAGCCACACTAGAAGTGCCTAGTTGTTTGGCCAAAGCCACCCCATAAGAGGCTACTTCAAAGGCATTTTTTTTAAAGTTTCCTTTCTCGGTTTCTGTATATATAAGTACTGGCATAATTTTCTTTGTTTTTTAGGGTTGTGGGTTTAAAGTACCTTGGCCTCGTTGTGTAGCAATGAAATTAAAGTATCTAAATCTGAAGCGTCTACCATAGTAATCGTTCCTTTGAGTTCTGGCTTAGAAAACTGCTTGTCATTAGTGAGATTTTCAGTAGTAGTAGCCGCTTTTATATGAAGTTGTTTTTGTCTGGCCATCATAATTCCTCTCATATTTGGAATTCTCAGATCACTTTCCTCTACCAATCCTTTTTGACCACCAATCACCAAAGGTAATTGGGTGCTTAAGGTTTCCTTACCACCGTCTATTTCTCTAATGGCTGTGATGTCTTGACCTTCTATTTTTAAATCTATACAGTTGGTCACATAGTTAAAATCTAACAAATGGGCCAACATACCAGGCACCATGCCTCCATTGTAATCTATAGACTCTCTTCCTGCAATAATGAGGTCAAATCCTACTTCCTTTACCAGAGCAGCCAATTCTTGAGCTACAAAAAAACCATCTGTAGGAAGTGCGTCTATTCTATAGCCCTCATCTGCTCCAATGGCCAATGCTTTTCTTAAAATAGGTTCTACTGAAGCGTTTCCAACAGTAACCACAGAAACAGAAGCCCCTTGCTTTTCTTTAAACCACATGGCTCTTGTAAGTCCAAATTCGTCATTAGGATTAATCACAAACTGCACCCCAGCTGGATCAAATTTTGTGTTGTTTTCTGTAAAGTTAATCTTAGAAGTAGTGTCTGGTACATTACTAATGCATACAAGTATTTTCATCTTAAATAAGTGCTTAAAGTTTTGAGCAACTAAGATAAGAAAAATTTACAGATTTGCTATGCATGCATAGTAAATATTATTGTTTTTTAGCCTTTTTAGCTTCCGTAATGACAGATATATTGTTTATTTTTGCCTGCGTAATAAGAATTACCTATGAAAACATTACAATTTAGAGAAGCCATAGCAGAAGCTATGTCTGAAGAAATGAGAAAAGACCCTTCTATCTATTTAATGGGAGAAGAAGTGGCAGAATATAACGGTGCATATAAAGCGTCTAAAGGTATGCTAGATGAATTTGGCCCTGAGCGTGTCATAGACACTCCTATATCTGAACTTGGTTTTGCAGGAATTGGAGTGGGTTCTGCTATGAACGGCAATAAGCCAATCATTGAGTTTATGACCTTTAACTTTGCACTAGTTGGTATTGATCAGATTATTAATAATGCTGCTAAAATTAGACAGATGTCTGGCGGACAATTTAACTGTCCTATAGTATTTAGAGGCCCTACGGGTTCTGCAGGCCAGTTGGGCGCTACGCACTCACAGGCTTTTGAAAACTGGTTTGCCAATACACCAGGTCTTAAAGTGGTTATTCCATCTAATCCAAAAGAGGCAAAAGGACTTTTAAAAGCAGCCATTCAGGACCCAGATCCAGTTATTTTTATGGAGTCTGAGCAAATGTATGGAGACAAAGGAGAGGTTCCAGAAGGGGAATATACAATTCCGTTGGGTGTTGCAAACGTGATTAGAAACGGCTCAGATGTCACTGTGGTTTCTTTTGGTAAGATTTTAAAGGAGGCTTCTAAAGCAGCCGATATTTTATCTGCCCAAGGCATAGAACTAGAAGTGATAGATTTAAGAACCGTTCGCCCTTTAGATATGGATACTATTATTAGCTCTGTAAAGAAGACTAACCGATTGGTCATTCTTGAAGAATCTTGGCCTTTTGGAAGCATAGCTTCTGAAATTGCTTTTCAGGTACAGAACAACGCCTTTGACTATTTAGACGCTCCTGTTCAAAAAATAAATACAGCGGACACACCAGCTCCTTATTCACCAGTATTACTTGAAGAATGGATGCCAACAGCCCAAGATGTTATTGACGCCGTGCACAGAGTCATGTACTCAAAAGCATAAACGATTAAGCCCTACTTAGTATTTACAATACATTTCCCAATTTAGATTTCTATGAATTTGTGACAGACATCTATTTGTCTGGGCATTTAGACCACAATTTTAACGGCCGTATGTTTTCTAGAATCTCTTTTTTTGAGCCTTAAACTTAAGAGAAATATTTAGGTATTAGGACTGTTTGGGGAGTATTGTCGCCAGAAAATAGAACCCTCAACGCCCCCAACGGCTTAGCGCTAAATGCCCCAGATAAGAATGCCTATTGTGAGTATAGTTTGGGAATTGGTAATATTTTTAGACTAGATGTCAACTTTAGAGTAAACTACCTAGGCCAACCAGGAGCCAGACCCTTTAATATTAGGGGAAGCTTTGGTTTTGGATTTTAAAAAAAAAAGAACAAAGACCTTAGCATAAACCGTGAATTGGTCTTATTTTTGCCCACTGAAAAATTAATAGAAAAATTGAATATGAGCGAGAAAGATATTACTTCTTTTGATGTATTAATAGAGATTCCAAAAGGCAGTAGAAATAAATACGAATACGATTTTAAATTAAAGAAAGTCAGATATGACCGCATGATTTTCTCTTCTATGATGTACCCTGCAGACTACGGTTTTGTTCCAGAAACATTGGCCTTAGACGGAGATCCATTAGATGTTTTGGTATTGGTTACAGAGCCTACTTTTCCTGGTTGTGTTATGGAAGTAAAACCTATTGGGGTATTCCATATGGCAGATGAGAAGGGACCAGATGAGAAGATTATTTGTGTGCCTGTTTCTGATCCAAACTGGAATAAAGCCAATGATTTATCTGACCTAAACCCACATTTTATAAAAGAGATTGAGCATTTCTTTAAAGTTTATAAAGACTTAGAAAAGAAAAAAGTAGATGTTGGTGGTTGGGGTGACGTGCATGAGGCCAAAGAAATTGTAGCTAAATGCCTACACCGTTTTAATGCTTCAGACATTCCATTGTCAGAAGTGACTATTAAGTAATAGAAATCATAAAATTTGTAAAAAGGCGTCCTAAGGGGCGCCTTTTTTTTTAAGACTTATTTTGCTACATTAGGGGCCGTTAACAAATTCAAAATTTAAACTAATTTATTTTTATGGAATCTAATATTATTTTTCTTCCTATTGCCTTAGCTTTTTTAGGATTGTTATTCATGTTTGTAAAAAGGACATGGGTTAAAAAGCAGCCCGCTGGTGATGATAAAATGCAAGAAATTTCTAAAGCCATAAAGGAAGGCGCCTTGGCTTTTTTAGCAGCAGAATACAGACTATTAGCTATTTTTGTTGTCATAGCTTCTATAGCACTTTTTGGTATCTCACAAATAATAGCCTCTACCAGTTGGATGATAGTTCCAGCCTTTATTTTTGGAGCCATCCTATCTGCCTTAGCAGGAAATATAGGAATGAGAATTGCCACAGACGCAAATGCCAGAACTGCAGAAGCCGCCAAAACCAGTCTGCCACAAGCATTAAAAGTTTCTTTTAGTGGAGGAACAGTAATGGGACTGGGTGTGGCCAGTTTAGCTGTTTTAGGGCTTAGCTTTTTGTTTTTATTGTTCTTAGGACAATTCATGGGAGCAGAAGGCACTTTCTATGAAAACATGACCGTAGTATTGGAAACCCTAGCTGGTTTTTCTCTTGGAGCAGAATCTATAGCCTTATTTGCCCGTGTGGGTGGGGGTATATATACCAAAGCAGCAGATGTTGGTGCAGATTTAGTAGGAAAGGTAGAAGCTGGAATTCCAGAAGACGATCCTAGAAATCCTGCTACTATAGCAGATAATGTAGGAGACAATGTAGGAGATGTAGCTGGAATGGGTGCAGATTTATTTGGCTCTTATGTGGCTACTGTATTGGCCGCTATGGTATTGGGTAACTACCTAATAAAAGACATGTCTGTAGGCGGTACTTTTACAGATGTATTTAATAATATGGGTCCTATTTTACTGCCTATAGTAATAGCAGGGGTAGGAATTTTAGCCTCTATTATAGGGACATTCTTTGTTAAAATTTCTTCTAATGACGCCAGAGAGTCTCAGGTACAAAAAGCTTTAGACACAGGAAATTGGGTAGCTATTGCCCTTACTTTAGTAGCCTCTTGGTTTCTAATAGATTGGATGCTTCCAGCCACTATGCAAATGAACTTCTTTGGAGAAGGTCTAAAAGACATTCCATCTGTTAATGTATTTTACGCTGCCTGTATAGGTTTAGCGGTGGGAGCCCTTATTTCTTTTGTAACCGCTTACTACACTTCTATGGGTAAAAAACCCGTAATGGATATTGTGAGAAATAGCTCTACAGGAGCAGGAACCAATATTATTGCAGGTCTTGCTGTGGGAATGAAATCTACTTTTGCCTCTGTTATTTTATTTGCAGCGGCTATTTATGGTTCTTATGAATTTGCAGGTTTTTACGGAGTAGCACTAGCGGCATCGGCCATGATGGCCACCACAGCCATGCAATTAGCCATAGACGGTTTTGGACCCATTGCAGACAACGCAGGAGGGGTGGCAGAAATGAGTGAATTGGCCCCAGAGGTAAGAGAACGCACAGATATTTTAGACTCAGTGGGAAATACCACGGCAGCAGTTGGTAAAGGATTTGCCATAGCATCGGCAGCTCTAACAGCCCTGGCACTTTTTGCAGCCTATGTAACTTTTACAGGTATTGACGGAATTAATATTTTTAAAGCAGATGTATTAGCCATGTTATTTGTGGGAGGAATGATTCCTGTTTTATTTTCAGCATTGGCTATGGAATCTGTAGGAAAAGCTGCCATGGAAATGGTACAAGAGGTACGCAGACAGTTTCGTGAAATTCCAGGAATTATGGAAGGAACTGGCAAACCAGAGTACGCTAAATGTGTAGATATTTCTACAAGAGCAGCCCTAAGAGAAATGATTTTACCTGGCCTTATCACTATTATTACCCCTATTATTATTGGGCTTCTCTTTGGTGCAGAACCACTAGGAGGCTATATGGCTGGTGTTTGTGTGAGTGGTGTAATGTGGGCTATTTTTCAAAACAACGCTGGAGGTGCATGGGACAACGCTAAAAAATCTTTTGAGGCAGGCGTTATGATTAATGGGGAAATGACTTTCAAAGGTTCAGATGCTCACAAGGCAGCAGTGACTGGAGACACGGTGGGAGATCCATTTAAAGATACCTCTGGTCCTTCAATGAATATTTTAATTAAACTAACCTGTCTTGTAGGCCTTGTAATTGCGCCTATTTTAGGAGATGGTCACAGCAGTGAGGCCAGCCAAATAGACCAAAAAGAAGTGAGTGTTTCTGTAAATACCACTTCTAGTGATACAGAAAAAATGTCTGCCACTGTGGTATACAACATTACAGAAAATGGAGAAACCAAAACGGTAGAACGCGTATTTGAAGGTACAGAAGAAAGTATTCAAGAAGAGTTGGCGGCTTTCCAAGCCGATATTGACAGCCAAGAAGGCTCCGCAATTACAATTGACATTCAAAGAATGGATGTTAGTAAATAAACTACCTAAACAATAAGGGCCTGGCCCTACTTAAAAGCCCATAGCACTGTCTATGGGCTTTTTATTAAAGCCTTAACCAAAGACATGGAAGCACTAAAAATAGCCGTTTACGAGCATTGTGAAGCCTTTTTGAGCCAAAAGGCTGCCGCTTACACCGCTCAAGACCAATCCCTGTTGGCTTCCCTAGAAAGTGAGGGTAAAAGCTCTGCAGGAGACAAGCATGAAACTGGCCGCGCTATGATCCAGCTAGAAAGGGAAAAACTATCCCAGCAGCGTCAGTTAAATGACAGCGCATACCTAGCGCTCACGGCCCTTAAAAATAAAGTCCCTACCCTTATTATAGGTCCAGGCTCATTGGTGCATACTTCTCTAGCCACTTATTATTTGGCGGTCCCCTCCGATATTTTTATTCAAGAAGCCGCCACAGTTTATTGCATTTCTCCCCAAAGCCCCATAGGCCAAATACTCCTAGGTAAAAAGCAGGGAGACCTCATAGCGTTTAGAGATCAAAAATTTGAGGTGTTGGAGGTAGATTAATCTGTAGAGGTTTTATTTTTTTTCATTATTGTCCGACATAAAATAAAACGGTTAGATTTAATTTTATATCTGTTTGATTATTATTGTTTTAACTTTTTAATTCTATGTTTTTACAAAAACAGGTTACAAAATAAATGATAGTTG
>Ga0335396_10000990_pt1 | contig 38133 bp, 71 predicted proteins | sample FRY02_FD_205743 | JGI IMG/M metagenome (GOLD analysis project Ga0335396, IMG submission 205743) | Freshwater microbial communities from Lake Fryxell liftoff mats and glacier meltwater in Antarctica - FRY-02 (spades assembly) (version 2) | ecosystem: Environmental > Aquatic > Freshwater > Ice >... | reverse complement strand
AAATTTCGGCGCAGATTCCATCGCCAGTACAAAGGTCAGGATCGATCCAGACCTTAATGACAAACCTTCATTGTTCTACCTCATCCTTGTTTAATATGGCATCGCATTTAGCTATTTCTTTGTCTAACTGTTTGATCTCTTTTTCTAAATCTTTTATTTCTTTTGCGAGCACTTTTATATGTTCTAGAAAAAGCTTATCTTCATCTGTGTTCTTAGTCATATTATCCTTAACGTGTTGTTCTTATATTAAATAGTACCAGTTAATTCACAAGACCTATTGATAATTTTACCTTCGGCTGTGTTAGCATCGATACCAGGATATGGAGAAATATCACCCAATGATGTAGCTTTAATATCATTAAATTGTACTCCCAATTCCATTAAGTAAAACTGGAAAGACTTCGTTCTACGATCAGATAAGTCTGATCTATTTATCTTAGTTCCATCACCAGATGTTCTACAGGCTATATCTAAGGACGTATAATAGCCATTAATATATTTATCTATATAGGTTTTAATACAAGGTGTGTCCTGTAATAGAAAGGTATCTTTATCTTTAGTATATAGAACAAGACACGGTGCGTCATCAACTATTGGTGCCTGTGTGGTAGTGGTGCTAGTAGTGGTTTCTTGGGGTAAAACCAAAACAGCCTTTTCTTGGGGCCAAAAAATATATCCAAATATAGTCGCCATTATTGACAGAAGAACAGTTCTTACTATAATTTTTTTGATTTTATCACTCATTTATTTTTCTCCATTTTTTTATTTAATTTATCTAATAGTTTTTTATTTTTCTTTTCTTCATTAGCCGCAGCCTTAATAAAATAATCATAAACATCATGATACCAATAGCTTATCATGGCTATTACTAGACCTATACTAAAAGCGGCCAAAGATAATATAAATTTATCCGAAAGCTCTAAACCTTTTTCTGTATATCTAGCAGTAGTTGATAATACTGTTAAAAGAATAAAAAGAACTATTGTAGGTAAAAAAGTATTTTTAGATGTAAATTTATTATACACTTCTATCTCTTTATGATTAGTATCTTTGTTATTTTTTCGTTTATTAACTAGACTTTTTACAGCAGAAACGATTCCTAATTGGGAAGATATATAGGCATAGGAAAAAGACATTATGATAGCCGAGGCCCTCTCCGCCCTTTCCGCCCAAGAATCAACCCCAAATTTTCCATGGAAAATATCTTTCCATAAAAGAAAATCAAAAACTAATCCTACAATAATTGAAAACCAAATTATTTCATTACCATACGTTGACATAGACGATGAATATGGAGATAATAAGGTTTTTACCTCTTCGCTTTCATCTCTCGAATCAACATATCGAGCCGATAATATATCTTGCTCAGAAAGTATAGTATACTTTTTCTCTTTTATAAGAGTGATTTCACGAACTTCTTCTAGTTCTTTTATGTCATCCTCTGATATTCTTACTGCTTCTTTTAGAGAATCATTTTCGTCTTCTAAAGATTTAATTCGGGAATTATTCTCATCTTCTAAAGATTTAATCAGGGTATTATTTTCATCTTCTGAAGATTTAATTTTTAATTCTACAGAATTCAAAAGTTTCCCAAAGCGTTTTTGGTTACGAGTAGAAAGCAGATTAATATGCTTCAACAATTCTGCTCTGACACCGATATTAAAATCTTCTTTGTCTAAATTGTCTTCTGGTGAAATTTCGTTAGACATTATAACCAGATAACCAATAATTTTTCATGCTGCTTATTTTAACAGCAACTGCAACCTAATGCAATTTTTTGAACAATATAGTTCATCAAGATAGTCATATATAATGCCTTTTCCGGTTTTTGAGGAGCATACCGGACAGGTGTGGAAGATAGATTTACTTAAGCCCATATAGAGAGTAGCTTTCCCCAGTGAATCAGCTTGTTTCCCTTTGCTTGAAGAATTACCTTTTGCTGGTTTTTTGCCGGTCATAAATATCATCCAATCTTTGACTAGCGGTATAGTAACGGTTTTTAGCGGTATCTCTTTCTTTTATCTCTATTTGCCGTATAGACCCCGCCAAAAGCCAAAGCTGAACCTAATGCAGCCATTTTAATATTTTTATATTTACCTTCTGCAACAGCTTTTGCAACAGCTTGTGTAGAAGCGCTAGAACCAGAGCTTCTCCCTACCACACCTGCTAATTCGGGCTCTACGTGAGGTAATACCCCTGATACCCTTCTAGGAGCAGCAGATTTGATCTCGCCAACGAGTTCACCAAATTCATCTCTCGGACTGCCAAATGTATCGGCCATCCCATAAACCTCATCAGATATGCCCCCAGTATCGTCTATCATACTCCCAAAATATTCATCATTTGTCATCTCACTCATTGCGCTCATAGGCGGAGGCGGAGTAGGACCCTTCCCCTGTGCCGTTCCTGACGCACCTTTGACCGGAGTTCCCACTTTCAGTGTACTACTCTTACTAGACATAACTGGATACTGGTCTTGAACGGGCGATCTTGATCTCGCCTCTGCTCTAATGGCATCAAGGCGTTTAGACGCATCTGATTGGATACTAGCTATGGGACCGGACTCCATAGTTTCTGCCGAATCCTGACCTAAGGTAACTAACCATGGAGGTAGATATGATTCAGGACTAAATTGCTCAAACATTTTTTTTGTTGGTTCCATATTATTTTACTTTTCCAACTATTTTCATTGCAGTTTGTACTCCGCTCTATTATTCTAGTGCTAGTTCTTTTTCCGGGCGGACCTAACCACTCCTTGTCCTTCTGATCCCAAGCCCTTTAGGAAGGCACCTGCTGTATCAGCAGTTTGATCAAGTGTAGATCGACTAGATCTTATAATGGCTTCTACTGCCGTACTGGCGTCTTGGGTTAAGGCAGGCATAACGCTATCTGGTGACATGGAACTATGTGCTGCTAAAATCTGTTGCATAGTTTCTGTATTTACATTTTTGACCGAAGTAGATATTTTGCCAAGATTATCAGATGCTTTAGATAATATAATTCTTCCTTCTTCTGAGAATTCTGAACTGCCCTCGGCCATGATGCTATCAAACCTTTTTAGTTTATCTGGCGCAGTATTTAGAATACTTTTCCTAGTCGCGGCATGTGTTTCCTGTTGAAGAACAGTAAGTCGAACTCGATTTTCTTCTGGAATAGTTAAACCAGAGTGATAATTTCGATTTGCAGTAGTTCTACCTACAATTCTGGCGTTTTCTTCAAAGGTGCTAATTGCAACTGGATCTATCTCAAATTCGTTAACCGCACTAATAGCAGATCCCGTGAGCGTTCTAGGCTCATAACTTTTCTTCCAGCTTGCAATATCAGAATAAGCAGATATTTCACTCATTTTACTAATAGAATCTAAATAAGTATTTCTTTTAGCTCGACCAGAAAAAAGCAATCCGATACTGTCTGCTCTAGCTTCTTCTGCACCAATCCCTCCCATAGCTTCAGCGTGTAGTCCTAGTAGAGTATCTACAACCCCTGATTTACGTGAACCACTTATGTTACCTTCAGAAAGAGAACTTATATATCTACGCATCTTACCCTTTGCAACACTTCCTTCTGTCCCTAATCCAGCTGCGTTAGATAACGAATGCCCAAATTCGTGGAAAAAAACGTGTGGAGCACGCTGTGTATTGGTTATAGTTTCAGGGGAAAAGAATAAAAAACTACTAGCATTTTTAGCTCCCGTTATGTCTACACGTTGTTTTTTAAGCATTTTCAAAACGTTTTTATGATCCGCTGAACCTATCGGGTAGTTTATGTGATGTGCACTTTTGACGTCATCAAGGCCGTATTTAGATAATATCCCCTTTTTAATAACGGTAGCAAAAGTAGAGCTTGCTACATCATTAGTCTTTACGGTTCTACCGATAGCATTACCGAGCTTGATCGGTAAAGGTTACACCTAAATCTCCAATGCGCGCTTGTCGAATTGCCGCGTTAACTCGATCAGTGCCATCTTTAACTAATGTACCATTAATCTGTAGTCTCTTGGCTGATTTGGCTATATGAACCTGTAGATGGTTAAAGAAATCTACTGGTGCCGAGATGCCTGACGATAATAATGGATCTATCATACAACTATAGTAAACCAATATCAGTAATTACTATATATAACATGAGAGACCCTATTAGACATGGTGGGCTTAACAGTCCAGGTATACTTTCTGGCGGCATTGTTTCTTCCGGTAATTTTCGTTTAAATAAATACCAAAGAGCTACTGTATCTGAGCCTAGAGCTAGAGGCCCAAGAACCAGAGATCCCGGAATGCGTCAAGCTAAAGTCGGCATTAGGGGCCTACAAAAAGTTGAAACAAAAGGATTAGGAGCGATTGCTACGCCTCAGTCAGTATCAGCTAGAGCGGGAATGCGCGCAAATTTCAGTTGGCAAAGTCTTAATTTTAATAAGAACCCAAGATATAATCCATATACTTAATTTTGTAAGATTTAAGATGTATATGTTTTTAAAAAAACATACTCTCTACTAATATTCAATTCCCTGTAGATTTAACACCTTCTTATTTAATTCTTTATTTTGTATGCGCAAAGAAGAAATTTCTTTGGCAGCGTCTAGGAACAATGATTCATAAACCATAATACCATTCTTTTGACCCTTAGCTATTTCACCTAAAGCAACTAAGGCTTCTAGAATATCATCTTTTTGCTGCATTTGATTTACGTGGCCTTTCTACTGATTTCTTTTTTTCATCTTCAAATTCCTGGACGAACCAATGATAGGGTGCTCCAGTATGTGGATCATACTTAGCGGCAATATTAAGAGCTTTCATAGCCATTTGTTTAGCAGAAGATATAGTCATCTTTTTTTTGCCGACCAAAGCCTGTAATCCTCCAAGTGCATACGAACTCCCCGAACCAAGGACATAGATTCCACTGGCATCGGAACACCAACTATAGTCACCACCTATAATATAAATAGATGCATGTATTGATACCATAATAGTAGAGTCCTGTTCGGCAATGAGCCTTTTACTTTCAGCTTGATCAGATACTGCATATCCTTGCGTCTCAAAACATTCTCTTAATGCAGGAATAAATTTTGCTGTTATAAATTCATCAAGTTTTTTACCTTTAAGATTAGCAGTGGGTACCGGTGGTTGAAAAACATGGTGCAAAATATTAATAGCACGTATATGACCAGCAGCTCCTAAAAGATATTTACCATTAGAAGCAACTTTAGCATTTCCTTCTTTAAGGGTATAAATTTGAGATACATAACCACTATCATCCATATCAGACACTCTAGAGTCTACACAAATAGCAGTAAAACCGTCACCTTGTATAGCCACAATAGTCGTCATTTTAAATCCTTTATGAATAAACCTAGAAAGATTATAGCAGAATCTATAGTATTAAAGCAGTCGTTTTGATGAATGATACAAAATATGGCCAAACTGTTTTGATAACATAAACCAATAGATCAATATTTTTCTTTATTTCTTTTAATAATTTCACTTTATTTTCCTTTATTCTATAATGTTGAATAATAATATAATAGAATAAATTAAAATTATTTTTTACTCGTCTTCTTCTTCATCATCTTCTTTGTCTATATGTGAGTTATACGACGCTACTATCCAACTTTTTACAGTTGCGGCAGTACTTTCCAATAGTCCAAGAGTATTTGACATGCGTTGTCCTGCTGGAGTTAAATAATAAAATGTATTATCTCCGATCCCTATCAACGCAGTTGGCGACTACAACAAACTCAGTAAGGAACTCTCCTGTATCCTCGCTTATAATATTAAAAATTCTATCACTAACAGACTCTATCTTCTCATCCATTATTATCTCCTACTTTTTAAAATGTTTTTGCTTTAATCCGAACTATTTGCTCCATTGGAAGAGTCGTATTAGACTTTTTGCTGCAACGATGCAGCGGTATCGCGGTTACACCAAGAGGAACTTTCATTATAACAGAACATATATTACATTGCCATTCAGATGGGCCCTCAATGTATACTTTAAAAATCCTGGTACTTTTCTCAACAGGGGAAGCTACAGCCAGTTTGGCCTTAGGCTTGCTAGGAAGCCCTTCCTGAGCGTTAAGATCTGCGCATGTAGGGCAAACAAGGGGCTTTCTCCCACGCGTTCTCTGACGTCCCCAGCGTGCGTCACACTGTGTGCATTGGAGTTTTTCAATCATGATTACCTCGCTAAATTAAATTAAGATCAGATAAATCTTTTTCAATAGGTTCATTCATAGTTATTTTTACAAGTATACCATCACTAAATTTCATATTATAGCTTAAATATAACCAGTTCTTTATATTTTTTGGTCCATGGGATCTCATTTTATGGCCATTTGATTCAATCCCAAAATATTCTGCGGTATCTATTAAATTAGAATCATCTAGATAAACTATAGTATGGATTTCCATAATACCATGAAAATCTACAGGATCACCTTCATCAATAACTTCTGTGTCTACAAACCAATCATTATTCCTTTTATATAATTTATTATCTTCACCTATTCTATAATGTTGGAGAAGACGATCAAAATCTTTTGTTTGGAATCCATCTTCATGCATAGCCTGCTTAAAAAGATCTTTAATTTCTAAAGGAACAAAATCCGGAATAGGAAGTTCACATTCTACTTCTACATGATCAAACATTCCCATACTCAACCTCCTAATAATAAATTAACTTGGAGCGGATAGTGAGAATCGAACTCACACAAGCAGGTCGGAAACATGCTGGTCTACCATTAACGTATACCCGCGCCAGATTAGTATAGCACGTTAACTTTGATATGACACTTTGTATGGTATTGGGAGAACGCCAAAAAAGAATTTAAAAGTCTTTTCTGGTATTTTTAAAATATAATAATATAATATTTTTTATACCAGATCAGACACATTAACTACTAAAGCACCGAAAATACTAAGAGCAACTGCATTTATTTCAGCAGGAGTGGCGATATCATAAATAATACTTTTACTTTTGTTTTTATGAGGACTAGATACTTTAGTGGGAACAAAATTAGAATTATCTACCCAATAGCGATCCTTATCCCGTCTCTTTCTGTTTCTGTAGCTCAATGTCTTCACCTTTGCTATAAATAATTAAAGAAGTTTTACCGACGCGCGCAACCACTTCACCAACATATTTGTTTCTAATAACAGAATTAAAATAACCACCGATAGAAGGAGCAGCTATAAGTCCTTTATAAATATCTAAAGTTATTTTATGGTAAATCCAAATACTTCCTGAAGCAAATGTAACTATAAGAGAGCTATTAGATTCGTCAAAAGCAACGTGCTTCATAAAAGAACTGTCAATAAAGAATTTCTCATTTTTATTCATAACGTAGGAATAGCTAATTGATAATTGATTTCGGTTATTTGATAATTTGTTGGATAGATAAGATTGTCTCCAAGATGAAAATTAATATTAAGCCAATCTGAAATTTCTGACCAACGCCAAAAAGGCGAATGTATTACCCCAATACCTAAATAACCATAAGGAATAGGAAAATTAGGAATAGGATTTGCTTTACTTATATGCGGATTTCCCTTAGCCCATAAGCGTATTTTCTCAATATCTATATCTGAACGACGTGAAATTTCACCATAACTGACAAAGTCATCGTTCCAGCGGACTGCCGTAGCATCTAAAAAATAAAGGATTCTGTGTCCTAATTCGATTGCAGCTTCAACTATATTAATATTATTACTAGTAACAATAGTAAAAGTTACAATCCCGCTAGAAGAACCAACTATCATTTCGTTCATTAAAAAATGTTTATCCAATAAATCATCAATTGCTTCATCGTCAAGGTCAACCCCCTCAACAGTTAACTCAATAACAGATTCAGCTTGTTTCTCTACTGGTTTCTTGGCTGGCTGTACAAGTTGGGCATATGGTTTTAATCCAGAAGCCATCGCCCTCAGACGAGCTGCCAGGTTCGCCACAATATTCACAAGTTTTATAAGAAAGTTTTTCATATTTATTTACCACCTCATGCATTTTATCCCAAATGTCTTTATTAGTTTTCTCATTACTTGCAAAGTAATACCTAAGACCACCGAACTTTTCTTTAATTTGTACAATCGCATAGTACGGATCTAGCACAACTAGTTCGTCATGGCAGGCATAAATTAGATCAGTCCAGCCATTACCTGTCCATTGATTGCGTTTCGATTTATGCACTGCTCCAAAACCTTTGTAATGTTCATGTAACGATCCCATTAAAGACCTCCATTGCTAAGAATTTCATAAACTTCTAAAGCATCGGCGACTTCATATAAAAAATCTGGCTTAAATGTAACATTAACGAGTCCTTCACTTTTCGCCAATATGTCTGCCATCAATCTAACAGTTATACTTAATGTTTCATCATCGTTTTCTTTATCCAAATGTGTTTTTGGAAAAGATCGTCCAAACAATGCTTCCAATAATTCTAAGTCATTCATGTTATGGAGTGACGTAACCAACGGTGAGCCTGCTTGAAGTTCCTTATCGCTAACCACATCGTCTATAAGACTGATCATCTCAGCAATAGCAAGACTAGCAGTAGCTCCACCAACCATTAACTTAAGAAGTTCAACTTCAACAATCCAGCCTTCGAATTCCCACCAAATTCTAGCAAGTCCTCTAATTTTATTCATGTCAATCATCTTAATTCTAATATTGGTGCGTCGGGAGGGAATCGAACCCCCGGCCAAGATGTTAGAAGCATCTTGCTCTATCCACTGAGCTACCGACGCAATGGAAACGCACTTTGTGTTTTTTAATTCATACTTAAATTTGTGACAAGTAACGTACCTGGACCCCTAGCCTTATCATCACGCGATGGAATAAGAGTTGTTCCATCGTCTAAAATAATAACGATGGCCGTTGAGCTATTGCGACTATTTTTCCAACGAAAGAGATCTTGTTCTTCAAGCGTCAACAAACGGACTTTAATAATAGTCCGACCTTCCATTAAATCAAAATATTCTTGATTCATGCAACTTTCATCAGCCAAATATTCTTCCATTATTATTTCAGGTAATTGTTTAATTATATCAGCATCTGCTAATGTTTTTGTTAATATTTTCATTACCTAATCTTTTTATTATTCTAGAGCCTTATGGGGCGTATATGGATAATTATATCTGATCATAGTAGAATCATTAATATAAAGATTAATTTCTAATACTTTAGTATCATCTAGAACATGATAGAAAAATCCATTATTCCAATAAGCACCTTCTACAATATAACCTTTAATCTTATTTAAATAACCAATGTTTCTCCAAAAATTATTTTCATCCATACGATAACGAAATACACCAAGAGGTGTACTAGACCAAATACTATTGCTAGTCTGAGCCAAATCATTTAAACTGATTTGTCCATGGGCATCCGTAAAAAGCTTAGTGATATGTTCAATAATTTCAAAAGGATAATTTTTAGTTGAATAAATATTCCAATTAAAAAATGATATATAATCTCGTAAAAAGAAATAAGAATTTTCTTCGTCAAAAGAAGGATCAAGTTCTGATATTTTTTTTAAAAGATTTATAAACATACTTATACTGTATCATCTAAAAGATTTTGTTGAGTCGCTTCAGACATTATTAATTTTACATAAAGCATTTTATACTCAATGGCGGTAAGAAATCTTACTGCACCCATTCTCCATTTATTTTGACGGATTGTATATTCTCTTATTTCCTCTTCGTTATTATTAATTTCAAGATATTTAATTTTATCTTTAGATTTTTGAGAAGCTAATTGGAACTCAATATCCTTACGAATAATTCTTAGTTGAAACATCCACAAATCTATATTCTTTAAAAGAACTTGTAAATTTTCATTTTGATATTCGCCTTTAATATCTTCTAAGACTAAAACATTAAATTGTCGAAGATCTTCAGGGGTTAATTCTTCAAAATATTTTTCTGACCATATGTCTATTATCATGATAATTTTTCTTCCTTATGGATAAAGGTATGTGCGGTTTTTATATCAGATAGAAGTTGGTTGCCTATTAGTTGACCACCTTTTATTACGTATGCAGGTGAATATGTAGGGAGTATTGGCCAGTAACCTAACCAATGTATACTACCTCTATATTCTTTTAATTTTACTTCAAATCCTAAAAGAGTAGATAATGGCAAAGCGCCAAGTGTAACAATAAGTTTAGGATTTAAAAGTTGTATTTCAGTATGTAGGTATGGGGAACAATTGAATACTTCTTGATTTGTAAATTTTCTTTTTGCAGGGCACCTATTAACATAGGTAAGGCAAACTTTTGAAGAATTAAAACCACTATCTTTTAGCGCTTTCAAAAAAATGCTTACAGCTTCTTGTTGCATCCCGGGAGAATCTATTATAAACAAAACATCTGGATCAACAACATTCCACTTAGGAAGCTCAGGTAATATAGAGCCTAACACACATTTTCTACAATTTTTAGTGACTGTATGTAAATCCTTAATTGAATAATTTAACTTTCTAGAAAGAATTTCAGTGCGAACATTTTTAAAAGCAGTGATTAATGCAGATTCATGCACTAAACCAGAAAGATTATCATACACAATCTCAAGAAGATCTGTCTCCAAAAAACCTAAATATAAACCAGACTTAGGAGTGAGTTTAGATTCGTTGGAAGACAGCGCTTCTTCAATTAGGGAATTTAATTCAGCTTCGCTGAATTCTAGGTCCATTAGAACTGATTGGGAACCATATTAAATTCTTGGGTATTTTCACTCGAGTCACTAGAAGTGCTAACGGATGCGCTACCGGTGGCTGGTGCGCCAATAGTTGCTGTCTTAGGAGCTCCAGCGCTATTAACATACGAAATAGACTCAGCTACGATTACAACACGAGAACGATTACTACCATCATCTTGTTGCCAACGCTCTTGCACTAAACGACCGACTAGTTGGATAGAAGAACCCTTCTTCATTTTTCCAGAAGTAATTTGCGAATGTAGAAAAGATGCATTCTTTGTTGCAAACTCAGTTCCATCTTTTAAATAATATACTATATCAAAATAACCAGAATTATTTTGGCTATTCTTTTCAGAACCAGCATAATCAACAGCTAGTCTAAATTTAGCAATTTTATCATTTATTAATTCTGGGTCAGATACTACTCCGCCAGTAATACTAATTACATTCTTTGGGTCTATCATATTTTTCTCCAATAGTGATTTATGTTTATTTGGTTTTTTTATTATCTAGCACTGCTTGAAAGTTATTTATTATTTCTTGCAGATATAGTATACAATATTTCATTCCTTCTTCCGGGCCAACCAATACGCTCATATGGTTATAGAGAGTAACGAAAATGCTAAAAATACCAGATTTCATTTCTTGAATAGAATCTGTAGAAACATATTCACTTACTTTTTCAACCAAAGATGCTGGCTGTTGTTGTGCATGTTCGTCATTAGACATTATTAGTTGTCCTTCTTGAAAGGGCATTATCTATCATTTCTCCGAGTATTTTTGTATCCCTATAGCCCTTATCGTATAATATAGAAATAATAGGTTTAGGATCAATCGCATTATATGTAATTAATTGAAGATTAAATATATCATTTAACGTATAGATTCTATAACTATTAAAATCTCTACGAGGAATAGGATATTTCTTATTTTTTTCTCGATTTGCAATAGTTAAAGAAGAAACGTTCAGTATTTGAGATACGTCACCTCTTGTAAAAATAGGTTCTGTTTTTTTAATTTTAGACATTTTTTAATACCTTTTTTAAAGTTTATATGAGTATATATACTATCATAAAAAATATTAAAATAGGATTATTTACTGAAATATTTTATCTAAAGCACTAATAAAAAGAGAATCTTTAGAAAAACTATTAGCAGGAATGGGATATTCATTATCTTCACCACTAATAACTCTATCAATAACATCAGAATAAGTTTGCGTTAGCATTCTGCGCGGTGGTAATAACTCAACAAATTCTTCCATATTATTAGTATGATATTCGGTAAATCTGTCTTGATTATTTTCAAAATACCAACCATGATCTGATTCAAAACAATTTGTTAAAGATGGATTCGGCCAATTAAAATTAACAATATCATCTATACTATAGGTTTCCCAAAGAGACATAACTCTAGAAACTAGTGTTGGCGATACATTATGTGCACGCTTATTCCACTCAGAAGCGCCCAAACTATCTTTTGACATTAGTTCTTCCATTGATTGGACACCAATGTTTAGAACCGCTTCACTAAGATCATGGTTGAATCCAGTGTTCCAAATCCAATCATGAGCAGCAGAAATTATTCCAGAAATATTTTTAGGATATTTATCAATTTCATCATAACTATCAAACATTGGTCGACATAAGCGTCCATTTGCGAAAAAGTTAGGAAGAGGCGGCAAAAATAATGTTTGACTGACATCATTTAATTGCGAATGCATAAAATACATTCTGACAGAGTTACAAGTATATCCCTTTTTATCATAATCTATAATATACAATTGCCAAGGAACAGGAATTCTATATGTACGCATTTCATTTCCAGTATAATGATGGTCACTACAATCGTTATTATTATTATCGTATTCTATTTCGTCCATTCGATATGGAATATATTGGATAAGCTGATATGTCGGGGGTCTTTCAAAGACAATAACACCAGGAGATAGATATTTAATAGCAGGAGGAAGAAGATCAGATGAAGATAAACTTTGTAAAGAGCTAAAAAAATTTTGAAAAAAACTATTATTAACATTAACGGATTTATCAGCCTGAACAACTTGTTCACATTCATCAGTATATTGATTAACTACATTATCTATAGTATTTTTTTTATGAAAATCAACACCTGATGATGTAAAAGAAATATCTAATGTTGATTGAGGGGGGAAAAAGGGATTATCTCCATTTTGAAGAGAAAAATGACTAAGCCAATTTTGTTCAAAATCAATTTGGGAATATTTAAAATTTTTAATCACTTTAGATCATACTCCCTTCTTTTTGTTTAACAGGGAAAAGTTTATACAATAATGACCAATCTGGATTAATATCATCTGAAGAAAACTTAACAATATGTTCAGTTATATTATCACCATTCTTTTTACTTTCAAAAATACTGTTGGTTATTAATTGTAAATTATCATTTAGTATTTGCGTAAAAGTATCAGTATTAGCTCTAAGAAACATAGTCATAATAGAACAATAAATTCTTCTATTATCATAACCACCATAGCGTTTATTATCATAATCAGGATATTGAGAAGAAATAAAATCAATAATATTTTTAGAATCAAAAGAAATATTTATTTTCCAAGAATGCCAATTAGAAGTTGAAGAAATCGCAAAATCTCTATGGATCTTGACTAAGATATTTCGTTCCGCATTAAGCTCTTCTCCGTATTTTCCCTTTTTTAAAAGACTAATAATTGAACTAGAGTATGCATTCAGGGTTCTCTTATAATCAGTAATAGTTTCTAAAACTTCTTCAAGAGTTAATAAGCTCCAAAGTAAAAAGTTATTTTTTGATTGGTTACAAACGTATCTATAATCATTATTATCATTAATTAAATTAATTTTTTGTTTTATAGCTCTTTCTTGAAGCATGGGGTTATCTAAAGGTCTAGTGGTAAAATGGCCTACTTGATCTCTAGAAAGGTCATTTAATTTTTTTGTTCCCAAATCTTGATTCCATCCACCACTAAAATATTCATTAATAAAATAATGATAAACATCAGAAACATTAAAAGGATTTACCGCTTTATCATTAACCAGCTTATTCCATTTATTCATAGATTCACCCCAACATATAGTTGAATCTGAAAAAGTATTAGGGGTAAATGTTACAGCAAAGGTATCCTCTATCGAAGATAATGGTTTGTCATTAAAGTATAAATCAAAAATTGGCACTTCTAAAAGTTGACCAGTTATAGACTGTATCTTTAAAACAACAACAGTCCAAGGAATCCATACTTCACATAATGGTTCTGGCGAAGATTTTACTTGGTGAGCTTTTTTATTATGGAATCTTACCGAAGTCTTAAAAGGAGGACGTTCTATGACATAAAAATTACTCTCAGAAACATACCTAATCGCAATTGGCAAGGGCGCACCATGCAAAGATTCCCCAATATTACCTAAACCTAATACATTTTTGTTAAAATTTGCTTGAGTGATAACCTGTGCATTGCCCATAATCTCATAAGAAGGATAAAAAGAATCTGCTTCATTGTTAATAATATTATTATCGATATCAATAAAACGAAAACTACTTGCATTTAAAAAGGCAATAAAATTATCATGATCAGAATGTCGTAAGTAATTTATTATTTTTATTGTCATTAGAATCCTCAAAACTTAGAGTAGAAATATAACTATTCTTTGCCTTTTTACCAATAGAAACTTGTTGGGTTCCATCATCTATGTAATTATAGGATAATGTAATGTCATAATCTTCTATGTAATTATTGGAAAGAGCATCAACAACAAAGTTAATTTCTTCATATAGAGAAGTTTTATCTTTGTCAAAAATAACATCTTTATATTTTAATTGAGATATTAAAATATTATTAGTTATGTCTTTGATGTCTACTGAATAAATATCTTCACCAGAACGATAAAAAGTAGTTTCTATCTGAAAAGACTTTTTATTTATTTTATGAACTAAATCATGAACAAAAAGTTTTTTTTCGTCAGCTTCATAATACGAACAATCATGGAAGTATGGAGAGGAGCTATTGCTATAATGGCAAGGGACTAAAGATTTGCCATGAATACGCGCCACATCCAAACTGGAACAATTGGGATTCTTTGAACGATTAGCGAATTTATAACTTTGAGAAATTTGACTAGAAGAATTCTTAGTTAAATGAACACACATTTTTGTTTTGGTAAAATCAAAACCAACTTCTAAAAAAAGAGACTGATCAAAAGAATAACATTTTCTTTCAGGATTATAACCCGCCCAATGAGGAAGCTCTGCTTGTGGAAGTGGAGTTTTTGCTAAAAACTCATAACGGGCTCCAGTAATATACTTGGAGTAAACCGTATTCAGGCTATCTTTGACTTCTTTAATAGACCCATTTTCAGAAATATTATAATAAATTGTAGTTTTTAATTGCTGCAAATCAACAGCAACTGGTGGAGCACCAGCTACCTTCATTGACTTGGCCAATACTATCTGATTTTGTACTTCGTTATAAAGACTAACCGTATCCCAATAAAGCATATTTAACGGAACAGATTCATCATGCACAAATGATACATTGGGGCCGTGAGAAATTTGATAAAAATAAATTTCTTTAGTCATATTTATCTCCAAGTAGAAATAGAATTATTTATAATATTATTTTGAAGTGTTGCAATTACAGCATCAGAAGTAGAAATGATAGTATTAGCTTCTTTATTTTTGCGAGTAAGATATTTAATATCATTTTGTTGAGAAACAATTTGAGAAGTTGCAGAAATCATAAGCTTCACAATCGTTTGATAGTCTAAATCTAACTTTTGAATTACATTAAATTCTTCTTCAGTAAAAGAATTAGCTTTAATAAAAAAACATTTACCAACACCAGATCCTAATTGTAAAAGTCTATTAGATTCTTTCATAAAAGAAAGATATGTATTAGCAATGCTAGGAAGAACATCTGGAAAAAATTCATTTATTAATTTAGTTTTAGAAAATGGAAAAACCAAATTCGGCAAGTGTTCATATTGAGTAATACCATATTCAAAAGGGACATCAAGACATTCAGATTCAGGTCTATAATTAGCTACATGTTCATCATAAGTTTGTGTATCTGATTCTACGCAATTTTTTAAAACATCAAAATCATTATTGATGATACAAGTATAGGTATATGCATCTAGTGGAAGAAGCGTACGAGACGCTACTATTCTAAAAGGTGTAATAAATACCAAATTAGCATGTATATAGTTATCAATTTTATCTATAATCATAAAACCTCTATTGAGTAGAATTGAAGTATATTGTTTTTTACAAAAAACATTAAAGATGAAGACATGACATGTAAAGATAACATATCTGGATATATAGACTTAGCTAAAGGGTATATTTTACTAAGAGAACTAGGTATATTAACTAAGTCTAACGAAGAAGAATCTACGAATAAAACAGAAACATTATTGTTGGGTGGCATTAGATAACTTGGAATCAACCACGTCTTCAAGGGCTGAGGCAAGTCTTGGATTATCGTTTGCCACGAGTCCATTTGCGCCTGCTTTCATAATTGCAAACATTTTCTGCCTAGCATCATGAATAGAATCGTGAAAGTTTCTTTTAGCTTCATCGGAAGCGAAATTTATTTGACCAAGCAAAGCTTCAATAAAAACAGCTTGTTCAGCAAAACCAGTTGCCATAATAGCAATCTGACTTTCATATGATTCCATTAATTTATCAATTTTATCCAGCTTAGAATCAAACTGTGCAGATAGTGATAATATAATTTGATTTAAATTTTTTTGTAATATTTCTATTTCTGTAAGTTCTGGGATACCAATTGCGTCATCGCTCATACTTCGTACCAATCTGGTTTGTTTGAAACATGGGAAATCAAAGCTAAATCGACAAGATAAGATATTGAATGTAAATCTTGACGAGATAATTTGATACTGTCTACAGATATAGGAGATTTCATATCTGGAAGAAAAGCTCCGCTTTCTGTTTTACGGGCAGTAAAATGTCCAGTCTTAAAAGCAAAAGAAGTAGAGTCAAATGCCTCTCCCGATTGCCAATAATGAACTTTGAAAATTCTACTTATGGGTCTGCCTTGAATCTCAGCTCCCCCATAAGAAACAAATCCTTCATCACTGACTACACCCGTTTTAGCATTTGCGGGGTAAGACATTTTTGCTGTTCCGTTAGTTACGGATCTTAACCAAGCGGCAAAATCTACAGCATTTACAAAGACATTAGTGTTGCTCGCTAATTTTCCATCAGCAGATATTTTACCAATATCAATTCTAAATTTCATACCAGTAAACCAAGGACGAATTGATATAAATCCACTTTGAGTTTTGGATCTAAACCATTTTTTGTAAAGATCTTTATCATAAGTTTTATCTGGATTATCTATATTGGTATCTGGTTTGAAATTAGATTCAAAATCTACTTCTTCAATGTTTTGCACATCTGACATAATACTCCTTAGTTATTTAGATGCCCACTGTAACTTATTAACAGGTTTATTTTGTGATGATATTGTTCCACCTATAATCAGATTAGCATCTTTTAGCTGTTCGCTAGATGCCCAATCCCATTGTTCTATTGCGGTAGAATAAAGATCCTGTACTACTTGACGATTTTTATTCCATAATATATTACGCATTGATGGCGCCAAATTAACTAAATCATTTGTATTGATAGTTCTCATTTCACTTAAAGCTATATTAAATTTAGTTTCCTTAACCAAAGCTTTAATTTCAGCTCCTGTAAAATACATAGTTTTTTCAGCAATGTTTTCATAATCAAAGTTATGGTCAGTCTCAATACCAGAAAGATATATCTTAACAATTTCAATTCTTTCGGATAAAGACGGAAGACCTACAAACATTATTTTATCGAATCTATCTGCTCGAAGCATTTCGGGTTTAAGATTTTCGAGTTGATTGGCGGCACACATTAAGAAAACATTTTTAGGTAATTCTTGAAGACCAGTAAGGAATTCTCCATGAACGCGATCTGTCGTTCCGCCATCTACATGAGAAGAACTTGCACCGCCAGAAAGATCCCTACCAAATTCATCAATCCAAACACATAAAGGAGCCATAACGCCAATTTGCTTAAAGACAGCTCTCATATTGGCTTCTGATTGACCCACAAAAGAATTCATTACTTGACTTACGCCAGTGCGAGCGAGATCTAGATTAAGAGCACTTGCAGTAGCTTCACAAATTGCAGATTTTCCAGTACCAGGAACCCCGACAATCAACATACGAGCAATAGGACTAATGCCAAAAGCGGAAGCCTTATCTGGGTTGTGCCAAAGAACAGCATTACGATTAATTATTTGTTTAATATTATCTAATCCACCAATATCATCAAAAGTAATTCGTGGTTTTCTAATCTCTAGAATGCCATTTTTTTTGATATCTGACATTTTAAGACTATAAATATATTCTGCATCTATAGTTCCTCTTTCTAAAATAGATGTTAAACAAATATTTACAAAAGAAGATTCAGTTAAACCTAAACCTGATCTAGCAATTTCCATTTTCTTAGATGAATCTAAAATAATTTCATCAGTAGAGTTTTCAATATGAATTAAAATAGATGATAACTCATCTAGATCGGGATATTCAAATTCAATTTGGGTAAATAAATGCAAAAAACCTTCTGGCACATCAACAACGGAAAGAAAGACAAATTGAATTGGCATTAAATCTAAATTATCAGACCAAAAAGACGTACGATATTGGTACTGAAGAGAAGCAATTAAATTAGCATAAAGCGCAACAACTTCATCTGGTTTAGAAAAAATAGGATATATAAAAGTAACTTGTTTGCTTTCCCTTTGTTCTAAAAGATATTGATAAGCAACAGAAAAATCAGTTGTAATAACTTCTATAGTAGCCATTGGATTTTCTGATTGATTATCTGGAATTTCTACGATAACTGGCTTCCAAACATTATCAACATATTTGCTAAACCCATTTTGTCCATCAATTGTATAATAATCACGAGTATCGAATGCAATTATTGAGTCTACGGCTCGATAAATATCTGGAGTTTTTAACCAAATAGAAGGTATACCTAATTTGATTTGAGAAAATAACATTATTCTACCCCTGTAAATATAATAGATATATAATAAATTGCGGGAGAGGATCCCAATAAGAATCCTCTCCCGCAAACCTTAAAATTTTATATTAGCCTTTTTCGCCAGCACGACGATGGAATTCCACATTGTCATTTGGTTGAATAACATAATTTTCATCAAGCTTATCTTTGCCCTTATAGGCTACAGCGTCGTTTGGGATACCCCAAAGCCTACCAAATTGTTCACGAGTTTCCTTAACTGACTTTCCAACTATCTGACTTGGTTGGTTATAAACACCAAATCTGATGTTAGCAATTCCGTTACTAGCTTTCGCTGAACTTGTTGCACTTTCGTTTATATTACTCATAGTTTAGTTTATCCTTAATGTTATGGGTTTATTACACTGAAACTTCAGATAAAGAAGTACGCCTATCATAAGGCTCAGCTTTACCTAATCCAAGATCAAAGTAAATCTCACTGACCTCAGGGTTTTGTTTGTCCACAATGGTATGGTTTATGCGACCAAGAATCATAGCTGCAACAGCCATGTTGGTGGCAAGAAGCTGAGTACCTCCATCTATTTCTGCTCTTTCCTGACAAGAAAGCTCACCTGGATTTTTATCTGGAGGATTCTCATATTCTGGATGGAAAGCTACAGGATGTTCAGTAATAGCTACACCATTCCGACGCTGATAGTGATATATAGAGCCAAATAAAGCATCGTCGTTACCGCCTGTAAATACATCAATATTGTCTAGATTACTCGCAGCGTCAAACAATATTTTACGAGCAGCAAAATTATCTACAACAGCAAGAACAATATCATTTTCTATAAGAAGATCAGAAGCTTTCATCTTAGGAGAGTCATCATCGGTAACTCCATTAAAATTATCTCCAACAATCCATTTTGGAACTGGAATAAAAATAGTTTTAGAAAATTGCTGAGTAAGCTCTAAAGCTTTAACCGATGCTTTATTGCCCATTTTAGTAAAATGTTGGCGTTCTTTATTTTTTTCTTCGTAATTATCGCCATCTACTATGATAAGAGCAGAGCCTGGATATTTCCATTCCAGCAAACGGGCAACCCCTTCAGCTAACCACGTGCCAACACCACCGGCTCCGACAATCACAAATCTTTTATTTTCAGACACCATAATTTTCCCATTCTTTTTCTTCGCTTAAATTATATTCGTCGTTTTTATATTGTTGCCAACTAGTACAACCAGAAATGGCTTCATGCTCAGGAAGTTTATGCGTAGTGGTATAATCCACAACAGCATTTCTATAAGATGGACAACCGGGAAAATAATAAAATTGACAAGATTCACAAATAGATTCTTTAGCATAAATTGTTATATTTTTAACAGACATTACTTCATCAAAGTCTTGTATTTCATCTGGGCCAACTGTTTTCGGACAATAACAAAGAGTTGTTGCTTGATAAAGACTAACTCCACAACACAAAGTATATTTCTCCCACATAGGTTCATCGTCACCATTTGTACCTAAATAGATTTCATCATCAGGATAGTCATCAGTTGCAGTAGCTACAAGTGGATAAGAATTAGATTTTTTTATTTCAGACATTAGGTCAGATGAAAAATCACTTGGTTTAATTAAGATTAAAAAATCATCAAGGTTCTTATCCATTGCCCATAAATGATAAGGTTCCAATGTGCTATAGCCTCTACTGCTATTGTACTTATCAACAGAATCAACAATATCTTCAATATTTGAATTTTTAGAACTTATTGATATATCGCAACCTATACAAGCAGATCCTAAATAGAAATCTGTTTGGTCAAAAAATACGCCACAAGAAGGACAAATCATATCCATGTAAGAAGAGGTATCTATTTCAGCCGTAATCGTTCCTTCATATTCAAAAGGGATTACTTGAGCCCGAAAACCTCCACCCCCAGCTCTAGCTGTACCAGTTGGAATAATTGGTTTCGGCGAATGTGCTACCGTTGTTGATGTAAGATCTGCTTGTAGCGTTGTTGTATGGATTGTTTGCGTTGTAACCCCCACCAATGATTGTGGGGGGAGTACTTTTTTTACTTTTTCGCTCCAAGCAACTACTTCTGGATCTGGGTCCTTAGTCTTTGAATATTCTTCAAAAACATCAGCAACATTAAGGGTATATGCAGTTCCTGCCATTTGTAATTCTAGATGATACTGAGTAGCTCCATTAGCTATATTTTTTTGCCAACCATAAGTAATATGTAAACCATCAAAATCAGATTGGTCTTCATGATCTGTTCCTGATGCATACGCGGGCATTTGAGGATGACTGTGAACAGAGCCAACAATCATAATATGGTCTTCCTTAAGGTCTACTATCGAATCTGGATCATATTTACAATGAGTAGCATTATTCGTTTGCTCTGGAACTAAAATACCCCAACCTTCTGAACCTTCTTTAGTGGTATCGAAAGTTAATAAGACAATAGATTCTGTACCATGCTGAGAATAAACAAGCCTAAAAAATTCATCAAGTTTTTGAATCAATACATTAGGAATTCCAGGCATCGTATAATGAGCTTCTTCTTTGAAGGAAATTAAGTCTTCACCAAGATCATCTTCTACCTGGCTTATTGCACGACCTACAAAGTTATTAACAACTTTAAATATTTTAGACTTATGGGTAGAGCTAGTAGAAGCAGCTTCCCACTTTCCCATAACGGTACCAGCTGGTTTAACAATTGTTACGCTATCATGCCCCAATAAATAATAAATTTGGAATCCCAAACCTTCTATTTTTTCACAAATTTGTGAATCATTAGCAAGAAAGCAAGGTGCTCCATTCGGTAACCAAAAATAATCTAAATCTTCTAATTTAACATCATTGTTTTTAGACATAATATACTCCTATAGTTATATTGTTTTTTTATATAATATTAAAAAGGTATTTCTAAGTTATTTTTATTTGAACACCCAGAACTGTTAAAAGCTATTCCCGAAGAAACAGCTTTAGAATATCTTTTAAAAACATATTTCCATACTGCTTGACTAAAGGGATCTTCCAAACTTAAGTCAAAAGTACCTGCTACAATATGTTCATGAGCACACTCAATACACAATTGAGTTAAACTAGTTTTAATTATGCGATCACCATCTACGACTGTAATAGAAAATTCCTTAGGTAAAGTGATTAAAGCAGAAATATAATTATTGCTAGTAGGATGCATTACCAAATCGTTAACATAATGTCCAGTAGGACAAAAAACATATTTCGTTGCACAATCAGTGCAAAATACTTCAGAAGTATTTATAGCAACTGTATTAGAATCACTAAAAGGTTCACTATAGTCTACAGCTTGTACACCTATTGTTTTAACAATGGGAAAAAAAGAATTCCAATCATCATGATTAATAACAGTAGCATCGTGACATCCACCACAAGAATTAACAGCAAGAGAATATTTAGAGCTAGTAGCCCAATCATTTATACAATATGAACAAATTGATATTTTATGATCTAAATTATAGAGAGTATTAATAGTGTTAGTGGTATTTGCATCCCTCCAATGTATACTGCCACAGTTAGGGCATTCTCCGACTATTGCCTGTGTAGTATCTATATAGCCGCTACTGCTTGGAACATAAAGTAGTTTTTCATCAGTCTTCACAAGATATTTATGTGTGTTTATACAGAATACCATATTATCATTAAAACAAGGTCCACAATAATAATTATCTTCTGAATCTACACACATATCAGATTCTTCTGCCATACAATGCATACCGGTAATCGGACAGGTTATAGCACTATAACCATTATCATTATCTTCTTCTTCGTCATCATCATTATCGTCATCATCAAGATCATGACCTCCAACAAAGACTATAGCCTTACTGGTCTTAAGTCTATTATCAACAATATTTTGCATAAAATTTGTTGGAATAAAAGTTTCGGTAGAAGCATTGTGCGAACGTGCAATCCAATTTATTATCGTTGACGCATCGAGCGAAAGATCGGGACGGGAAATTCTATTTACCGGCTTAGGACGATATGGATCAGTATAATAGGCTTGATAATCACCAGTTAAAGCCATAGATAAGGTTAATGGTATACCATCTTTATAATGTTGATCTTGATGATCTAAATCTTGGACTAAAACAGGAATCCATAAATCAGCATTGAGTGTCCAATCTAAACCATTTATAGAAGTATATCTTTGCCATTCATCTGGATTCCAAAGGTGTTTAAAAGATACATCGTTACCTTTGTCTATTACATTCGCACAAAGTTCATTATAATGTCTTTCGTAAAACCGTGGACCATCAGTTTCTTTCATATTTTCATCGTTATAAGTTTCTACTCCAGAACAACGTTCAGAAAGACGAATAATTTTTTCACTTAAAGAAAGACCAGTCCAATCTTCAGTTTGATACAGACACTGCCAACCTACACCATTCCCCCTATAACCAATACAATTAGTATTGGGAAGATTAAGGTGGTATAACTCTTGATCAGGGGAAGTAATTGGATATGGGCTATAAAACATTCTAGCACCAAATAAATTTCCATCAATCAAATCACCAATCCATATACGGTATGGTTGAGCAACTAAATAAGTTTGAGCATTCCGATCACCTTCGCTTCTTCCCCAATTAATATAAGAAACTTGAGGCGCATGTTGAAAGGTAACTTGAACATGATTTCCGGCAGCTCTAATCGCTAATACCCCAGTTCCGCTAAGCGGTAAAAGTCCAGTATCATATGTGGAATACGCAGAAAAATTTTTATAAAACGATATGATATCTTTATCCGTTGTATGGTCTAAATTATGAGAATTAATAGTAGATCTTATAATGGCAGTATTCTCATCTGTTACCTTTATGGAATAATCTATAATAGTCATACAACCTCGTTAAAATATAGAATAATTATTTATTTAAAAATTCAGCTATATCATCATCTATTTCTTTAGAAAAATCACCAAATGCAAATGCAAACCATTCAGGGTCTTTTTGTGCAGCGTTGATAATATTAACTTTACCTTCAAGTTGATCAACAGCTTCTATCAGATCTGCAACTCTATCAATAGCTTTAGCAAATTTCTTTAATTCATTTTTATCGTGGCTAGTTTGTAAAACAAATTTTACCATAGGCATCTCTCCCACTAACACGTTAGAAGCAATTTTTTCTATACGATCTTGAAGAGTTGAAAGCTGAGTTTCTATTTCCTGTTTAACTAAAAGACCAGCTTTAACAGAAAAGTTAAAATTATTATAAGGAGATGTTTCTGGAATAATTTCTGGATGATTAGTCACTAATTAGCCTTTCGTTGAATTTCTAAGTTTAGCTACAAGATTTTTTAATTCTATAATTGACCAAATAGCAGTTACAGAACCAACTGCAACTTTAGTCAAAAGCTTAGCTATTTGACTTTCAGTTATACTAATAGGATCAAAACCCTGAATATCTAAATAATAATTTTCAGAATAATCAGAAAGTTTCTTTTGTAGAATATCTTTATTTACTTTTGATAAAAATTTCATTTCAATAAGCTCCGTTTTCAAACTCTAAGTTTGATAATGTGTGGTTTATGGAGTTTTCAAGTTGGTATTTATAATGAAATCAATTTAAATTTTTTATCCTGTTTAGCTTTTCTATAACGCTTACCATCAGAACCAATAAAGTTAAACAATATTTCACTTAATAAAATTAGAAATAAAAGTTTTGTAGAATAAATTTTAATTATTAAGTTAAAAAATATAACTAAAGTAAGAGTTAAAGAAGCAAACAAAGAACCTGCTAAAGCAACTTTATCCTTAAATTTATCTGATAGATTATCAATTCTAGTTATACCTAAAGTAAAAAATATAAAAGGGATAAATATAGGATAGAAAACATCAGCGCCATATATCTTAGCAATTATAAAATGACCAAGTTCATGAATAAACAAAATGAAACTTAATAATAATACAATTGGGTTATGTATCAAAGTATAATTGATAGCAGCAACCCCAAATAAAGAACCAATGCTAAGAAGTAAATTATTTCGTTTCTTGCGAGTTAGCTTCATATATGCTCAATTCGTTAGATAAAGATTGAGATAATTTTTCTTTGAGATCAACGGACAAAGAATCGTTAAAAAAACGATCTTTCTGACTCTCTAAAGATAAATCTGCAAGAGGTTTTTTTCCAGCTAAAACATTAGGATCAATTGCAATACCTAATTCTTCTCCAAGAACTTTGTACACGGCAATATTCTGAGATATTGTAAACGAATTAATATCAACAAAAGATTTAAAATAAGTTTTGATATAACGAGAATCAAAATTAATACCAAGAGCATTATTCAATTCTTCAAGTTTTCCTTTATCGGAAGAAGTAAAAAATACAGAACTTATAAATTTATTTAAAACAATTGCTTTTATAATATCAAGTTCAAGTTCATAGAATTTATGGTATAACGAATGCCTACCATTGGTAAGATCATTCAGCGTACGATAAACAGATACAGATGTTCTATCAACATTATTGTTAAAAGACCAATTATGCATTGAATTATATAAAGTAGATGTTATATCATACCGAAGATTAGAAATTATTTTAGATATATCGATATTATGCTTACTGCGAATATGATCAATTAAACTTTGTATCTTACCTGGAGTATGATCATCGGTACTAAAAAATGAATTTATAATACCATTTAAAGAATCATAAGATTCAGAAGTGGCAGACTTATTATTCCGAGATATATCCACATTGGGATTATCCGTATCCGAAAGAGTTACGTTGTTATCAAAAATATCATCGTCATTATTATTTGATATAGGGTTATTCATATAATATCTCCGATTAGTAAATAGTGTTTTTTTTATTTTAAAGAAGTATTAATCGACAACAAATCCTTACATTTTTTGATAGTAAGATTAGTAAGATCATTAGATAAAAGAACTTTTGTAATAAAAGATCTTTCTTCTTCGGTTTTACCACCCCATACTCCACCATACTGATATACTAATGAACTTTGTAAACATTCCGCAGCTACTGAACAAGTAGTACAAATAGCTTTAGCTTTTAAGATATCATTTGATTTTGGCGACGCAAAAAAGATAGAAGTATTAACACCCTTAATCTTAAAACATAAAGCCTTTTTTCTCCAAGTAGACTCTTGCAATGAAAAAATATCAAAATTCTTAATTTCTTTTATACCTATCGGCTTCTTTGTCATACTTACCTGATACTCCCATATTCAAAGTTTCAACAGCAGAAATTAACTTATCTGCAAAACTACTTATAGAGTATACAGTATCTTGTACTAAAGTACGCGCAGTATCATAGTCTTTTTTTTGTATGCACTCGATTAAAAGAGAAATAGAATCAGATGTAGAAAAACCAAATATCGTAACCTTTGCAAATAATTCCTGCAATTTGGAACTAGTCTCAATCAAAAAATTATGATTTTCGATTTCTTCTTGGAAAATTTTATCTATGTCCATAAATGATTTTTAACCTTATCGGTAAGGCGAGTGTAAGTTGTACGCCAGGGTGGAATTGAACCACCTACCAAAACGATATAAGCGTTCTGCTCTAACCATTGAGCTACTGACGTATAAATTTATGTGGTACGTATTCGATTAATTTCTTTTTTAAGCTCTTTTTCTTTTTGTTTTTCTTCCTTATACATACGTTCACGTATAGCTAGTATCTGTGAACGAGTAAAAGTGTCTTGGCCATAATCTTTATACTTATCGTTTTGTGCCATTTATAATTTCTTTCTATTGAGCTTAATCTAAAATATCTTAAAGCCGCCGCATTCTTCTAAAAATCCTTGAAATTCTTCAACATTTTCTACAGAAAAAGGATAATTAGTTTCAAAATGAGAAACAGTTCCATCACCTTTACATGCGTTGCATTCTCCCTGTACATATTCATCATTACGAATACCGGAACCTTTACAGAGAGTGCATTCTATCCTAGGTAAAGCTTCAAGCTCTTCTTTTCTTTTTGTCTGATACAAAAGGACTTTACCATTATCTAGATCTCTTTTAAGTGCAAGAGAAAGTTTTTTAGAATCAGTAGATTTTAATCCATCTCCGTCATTAGAATGCCCATATTTTACCTTAGAACATATATCGGGATAGGTTTCACAACAATAACCCCATAAAGGATGCCACCACCAAACATTATTCCGAAAGTATTCACCCTTTTTAGATTTAGGTTTATTTCCATAGACATCAAAACCCATATCAATCTCCTATGTTTGGTTATCAATCTTTTATGTTTGATTATTGATTTTTAATAATTGTGCGCTCTCTGGGACTCGAACCCAGGACACATGGATTAAAAGTCCACTGCTCTACCAACTGAGCTAAAAGCGCAGTGCCTTAGAACCTGACAAGACACTTGCGCGGACCGCGTGTTTGACCGCCCGCCCAAGTCACGCTCGACGGGTCAACAAGTTCAAATTCTGGAATTCGCTTCAACCAAGTTTGTAAAGCGATACGAATTTCAAGTCGCGCTAAACTTTGACCTAAACAACTATGTATGCCCGAACCGAACGCGATGTGACGATTGTGTTCTCTATCCAAGATCACCTTGTCTGGATTTTCAAATTGACGCGGGTCGCGGTTAGCGGCAGGGAAAGGCAGTATCACGCGGTCACCCGCTTTCATCGGGCAGCCCTGAAATTCGACATCGTGGTCGACAACGCGGGCCATCGTCACGGGCGCATACACGCGCAATAGTTCTTCAACCGCCGTTGGCCACAAGCCGGGATTGTCGCGCAGTTGCTGGCGGTGTTCTGGGTGCTGGGCCATGTGCCACATCATCGAGCCAATTGCCGACCAAGTAGTATCGATTCCAGCAATTAATATTAAGTGACACATGCCGAGTACATGTTTGCTCGATATTTTCTTACCTTCGACTTCTAAATTTATCAGATCTGTAATCAGGTCGTTTTCGCGTGGATTCTTTTTGCGATCTTTTATTTGTCTCACAAAAAAGCGGGTGATATTGTAATGTGCGCGTTTACGACCTTCCATGTCACTCATGTTCTCGAACACGCCGCGCACCCCCTCTGTAAATTCTGGCTCCATTTCGAGGGGCACGCTGAGCATGGTGGCAATCACCCGTACCGGAATGTGTTGGGCGTAGTCGGCGGCGGCATCTGCCGTGCCCGCGTCGATGAACTCATCGATCAACGCGTTGCACAGATCCCGAATGCCCTGTTCGTATTTGGCAACTGCCTGCGGGGCAAACACGGGCAAGATTAACCGTCGGTGCCAATAATGATCAGGCGGATCGGATGTGATTGGTGGAGCAAGTGAAACATGTACATCTTTTGTCTGCTCCGGAAAAAGTGGTGCAATAAAAATTTTACGTGAACTAAATGTTGTATTCTCTTGCGCAACCGCCACAATGTCGTCGTAGCGAGTAGGCATCCATGATCCTCCCCACCTTTCGGTATGAGCTACCGGGCACTCCGATTCGCGAACCTCTGAGAACGCCGGAAAGGGATTCTTTAGGAATTCTGGATCAAAGATGTCATAATCCGCAAGCATGTCGGTTACTGGCTTTATAACTTCATTCATAATATTATCCTCAAATTTTATAAATTATTATTAAATTAGGATACAATAATATATTTTTATAGTGGCGGAAGTGGGAATTGCACCACACGACCTCCGAGTTATGAGCCCGGCGAGCTACTACTGCTCTATTCCGCTATGATTATTATTTTTGCACCGAAGGTAGGGATTGAACCCACGACCCACGGATTAACAGTCCGTTGCTCTGCCAACTGAGCTACTTCGGTATATCTAATTATACCAGAGCCCAAGCCCGGATTCGAACCGAGGACCTACGCATTACAAGTGCGTCGCTCTTCCACCTGAGCTAATCGGGCATATTAAATTGGGGTGGAGTGAGGGGGTCTAGACCGTGACCCTTTAGAGTCCCGCACCCCTCACTCGTCCGTAGACGCAAGGGGACTCGAACCCACAACCCTACCGATGCTCGGAGAGGCAAACCAACTATGCGCCTGATTATTATTTTGCACCGATGAGAGGAATCGAACCCCTAACACGCAGGTTTGGAATCTGCTGTTCTACCACTGAACTACATCGATATGTATTATATATTATAGTAATATACTATACATCATTATACCAGAGAGGAACGAGTGAGATTCGAACTCACGGACCTTTAACAGTCGTCTGTTTTCAAGACAGGTACCTTAAACCGCTCGGTCACCGTTCCATATATCTAATTATATTTTTTATTTATAGTAAAGATAAATTTTATTATATACATTTATATCATTTTCCATGTATTATAGTATCATTATATCTGTTTAAAAACAAGTATCACAAGTACAATGATTATGTTTACCAGATTCACAATACCATTTTGCAGTGTGCGACGGATGAAATTCGATTTGATTAAGTCTCATAATATCACAATATTCGCATTCCCCTAATGGCATTTGTTTTATAAAAATATAATCAATTGGTTGACCATATGGTTTAGGGCGAGACACAATTTTTAACCGTTTCCTCATTGGTTATTAGATAAAGCCTTATGTCTAATAATAAATCTGTCATTTCTGAAGAAGAAACTAACTGTCTTCCAGAAATATTTTTGATAGCATTATCAATAATATCAGTTATTTGTTTTGTCATAGCCCCGAATGCGAGAGTCGAACTCGCTTCTTAGTATTTATCTCTTACTTGCTCTACCGTTGAGCTATTTCGGGTAATTTAAAAAGTTCGAGACTCCAGCAACCAAGCTCCCAACCACGAAGAGTATAAGAGTATCTAATAATATCTATTATTTCGTTTCACAAAAACGAGAATAGCGTTCTACTAGACATTTGCTGAAGTCTCTATCTGATGCAATTTGTGATTACATCAAAGTTCTTTTTTTTGCATTGAATCCCGAGGGCAGAATTTGAACTGCTTCTTCCTACCTACAAAGTAGGGCTTTACTAAGATAAGCTACCTCGGAAAATTTTTATATATTCTGTTCATCTTCATCTTGTTTATCCATAAAAGATTGAATATCTTTTAGGGTATAATACATAAGAGCTGATGTAATAATAATTATAGGTATAACTATAATGAAGAATATTAACATTTAATTTTCCTTATAAAAACTAATTTGCATTTTGCAATATATCGTTCTTATTTTTCATGCGTTTAGAAAAACCTGCACCAATATATTTGGGTAAATTAACTCCAGCATAAAAGCGATCTTCTTCGCTTTCTCCACCCCAAACACCATATTCGGAATTAGATCTAGCGTAATCTCTACATTGTACCATGACAGGACATGAAGAACAAATAAGTTTAGCTTGAACTTCTCTTCTATATCTAGTCCGAGGATGCTCCTTATCGGGCGGATAAAAAAGTTTTAATTTGCCCTTACATTGAGCTTGATCAGTCCAATGATCATAAATTTTATTAATCATTTGTTTTCCTATCGTGCAAAAGAAAGCATTGCTGCTTTAAATTCTATAAACGAAACAATGATTGAAGCAACTGCTGCAATTATAGCTGCAATAACAATAGCCATATCCATATTAGCCTCCATTAATTTATTGATGTGAGGCTTTGTATTTTACCATTTAGATCTAACAAAGTTTTCAGTTTCAAGAGAAACTTCTTTTTTGTGGAATGGATCATGCAAAGTACCACGAATCATTTCAGCTATATCGGATCTAAATGAAGAAAGAGTATTAAAATAGGTCTGACCATATCGCCAGTCTTTAGAACTAGCATGGTATTTAATTACTTTTAGTAAAAAATCTTCATAAGTAATTTCTCTATTAATCATAGTCTCCATATCTCCTTATTTTTTTAAGTACCCAAGACGGGACTTGAACCCGTACGGTGTATCTCTACAACCGAGGGGGTTTAAGCCCCTTCTGTCTACCAGTTCCAGCACTCGGGCAAATATTAATTTAGTCCTGCTGGCTCTAATGTAATATCTTCTGTATTACCAACAACATTCATAAGTTTGATTAATTTATCAATCCACTTATTGAGATTATCAAGGGTAACAATATCGATATTAAGTCCAGCTAAATTAGCAGGATTAACATCATATGCTACACATAGGTCTACTAAAAGACTTCTTATCTGAATCATATTTTTTGCATCAACGCTATTACTGTTTAACATTACTGAATAAGACATAAAATATCTCCCTTCTTAGTTATAATTAGTTGTGCACATTCCTACATGAGCATTTAATGAAAATCTGATTGTATGCTCTTTTAATTTATTATCATTAACGGTGACATACCACATTTCTTCATGAAAAGAAATATCTTTTACATAAAGTTTTTCTGCATGTTGATTACTGCCTAAATAAATACCACTTCCTAAAGGAAGATTAGATATAGAAACACTCATACCATAATAGTTCTGAGGGTTATCAGGTTTGTCAATAGCATTTAATCTACGTTCTTTTAATGTGGTCATTATATTCCTTTTTCATTATTAGTTTTAGAAATAACATTGCGTAACATCTTTACTTCTTCTTGTAGGCGTTCTAGTTCTTCTGCCATACTGCGGACTATACATGCGGGTTCATTATACATATTTCCCCATAAATAATTTGCAATATTATGACCACGTTCTACTAGTGTTTGATTATTTGTTCCCGGAATGAATACCGTAGTAACACTTCCGAATGTTGTAAGAATACTTTCAGATTGAGGTTCTAACGGTAATACTTGAGCAATGTTAATTTCCATGATTTCCTTTCCTTCTGTGTATCGCCTTGTACTTTGTATGAGACTATTTTTACTTATTTGCGGAGCGACCAGGATTCGAACCTAGGATACTTTCGTATGCCACTTTAGCAAAGTGGTGCAATAAGCCATACTCTGCCATCGCTCCCTGTAATAAAATTATTCAGAGGATATGTACGGAATACCAATCTTTTGATTAGCATGTATATACGGATCATTTGTTGCTTCTGGTATTTCTCCACATAAACCGCATCTTCCACTATGGAAGAAAGCCTCACCAAAATGACAAGGCCAAGCCCTACAACAATATAACGTTACCAAATAATCAATTTTTTTAATAATCATAATTGATCTGATTCATAACGAAGAGGCATCTCTTTTATTACAGAAGGTGGCATTATACTACCATATGGATTAGCTTCAGTGCGAATTCCGTTAGGCATTATAGCATGATGTGGATTAGCTTCAGTTAAATTAGCACACCACAAATTAGCACCAGTTAAATCAGCATTAGTTAAATTAGCGCGAGTCAGATTAGCTCCAGTTAAATTAGCACCCCATAAATGTGCACCAGTCAAATTAGCGCGAGTCAAATTAGCATCAGTTAGATTAACACCTGTCATATTAGTTCCAGATAAATTAGCACAAGTTAGATTGGCATCAGTCATATTAGCATTGGTAAGATTAATACTGGTTAAATCAGCGCCGGAAAAATTTGCACCAACTAAATAGGCACCGCGTAGATCGCTATCAGGTACATCAATGTCAATATCGGTGTCAAAAAAGATAGGGTCTTGTTCAACTATATTTTTTTCTTCTTCGGCAACAACATCCTTTACTGGTTCACTCATAACTCTTTTCCTTTGTCAAAGGCTTCTACTACTTTCCAAGCTTTATATCGTTCGTGTTCAGCAGTGAACACTCTCTTATGTGCGGCGACAAGAAATTTGTATGCGTCTTCACATTCATCGTCTACAATATTCCATGCTGCGAGAGCATTTGCCCTGTCTGATGGTTGCGGCATTTTATATTCACCTGTTTCTGATTTCCATATAGGTAAATCACTCATTTGCTCTTCTATCGCATATGCTTCAATATATTCTTTCAGCAAATTATTCTCTGCTTGTAATCGCGCTGTTTCATTTTGTAATAATTTTATTTCTACTTTTTCAAACCAGTTCACTTCTGAATGTAGTTGTTTTACTTCATCAATCCAATGATTAAGTGAACTGACTTCAACAAATACCACTCCGTCATCTTCAGGCATCAAGTCTGTTAAGGTGGCAATTCGTTCTTGCATTTCGACAACAATTTCTATTTCTTCACTAATTGCTGTTTGTATTGCTAATCGACGCATCTGACTTTTGGATACGGGTTGAGTCATTAAATTAAATAGTTCGTCAAGATCTATTGGCTCACTATTGAATGGCTTTACATTATAAATTATTTCCTCTGGGTCGTCATATCCACTTTCGTCAATCATTCTACATCCTCCTCTCTATCTTCATAGGTAGACAAGTCTGTATAATCTGCATTTGCACCAGCGCCACGTCGAGTATAGGCAAGCCCGCCATCAACATAAATACTCGTTTCCGATTCTTGAAGACATTTGCATCGAACCCAATCGTGACGATGCTTAGATTCAATTATAGTATTACACGTATGGCATTCAACTGCATTTCTCGTTAATCGTTGTTTCGGAACATTCATTTTATTTCTCCTTCAGTATTTATAGATTCTAATTCTCGAATAGCATAATTTAAACCGATAGCATATCCAGCCCACCAACGGTATTCTGCTAATCCTGCTTCTGTCGCATAATTGATAGTAGTACATTCGCGTTTTGCTCTTTCTCGTTCTTTTTTTAAAGCTTCTATTAAACTATTTAATTTAGTCATCGTTAAACTCCAATTAACTATCGAAGTCCTGCTCTATATGAATAACACATTATTATAATTTGTATAGCGGTTTCAACAGGCATAATATTATCGTGATCTATTTTAGACGTTTCAACAATAACATCTGTTGTTTCTCCTTCAAAACCATCATAAAAATTACTAGGCTTACAATAACTATACCAATTGCTAACATATTTGCCTTCAAATGACCACCTAGAATCCCACCCTGAAGGGCACTGCCATCCTTCTATATTTTCGTATTCTTCGTGAGTTTCCCAACATGCCCAAACACCACAAAAAGCATTGAATTCAATTTGTTCTTCGCCGAATAAAGCACGGGCGCGCGTAATAAACATATGTGGTTCTTGCTCAAATTTTATGTTCACTGATTCAATAATTAATCTTCCGTACCAACATCGACTAAAAAAATCTCTCATCGCCCAAAAAATACTATCAAAAAAGAATATAATTCCTCTGCGTTTATGTTTCATTAATCACCTAGCCACACTAGAAATGTAAAAAAAACTGCACTAATTAATAATCCTGCCATAAAATAAAATATATCACTTTTACTATCAAATAATGTAATTGTAATTGCATACATCATTCTGTGTCTCCTACTAATCGTGTTTCATTATATGCTTCAACACGTTTTAATAATGGATCAATACATCGTGTTTTACGAGGTTCATGATAAAAATGAGCTGCTACTTCTACTTCATATGATAAATCATCTATCAAGATAGATGCTGCAGTAAGTTTACTACATACCCTATAGTTCTTAGCTAATATCGTAACTACAGTTTTACCTAATTTAGCATAATCTATTCTTAGTTGTTCTACTTCGGCTCGCATTTTACGATATTCTTTAAGTAGCATATCTGCGTTCTGACCGATATAATCACGATTTTCCTTAACATCAATTAATTCTTTTTGTAGCCGTTCTACTTCGTCTGCCCATTCGTTGAAAGTAGCGGTAATGGGTACGCCCTCAAGGGCGTAAGCCCTTATCTCAGCAACAGTATCTACTGATTTATAAACGATTTGCTGCGCATCATATTCTGTTGCCCACTTGTCAAGTGCTTCTAATCGTGAAACCTCACGCTTGGCATCTTCTCTAGACCAATTTCTCGTGCTCATATTTATTCTCCTACTATTTCCATTTCCCTTATTTGCATATACTTTTCCTCATCGAGAAAAGCTATACCTTTAACATGTATCCCGCAACAAGGAAGATTTTAATCAAAAGATGATTCTCCACCGAAAGTTAATAAAATAGCGGCATCGCCATAACCAAATTTCTCACTACAAGACGGGCATGTGAAAGGAAGATCCGCGTCACCTCTCATACTGGTTCTCCTGCTCTTTCCTCATGCCATGTTTGAATTATAGCAGAGATTGTATTTAATGCAAGTTCTGGATGATTAGGGAGAAAACCCATCTTTAAATCAAACACGCGTTTAATTGTAGCAAGTGTATTTTCATTATTTTCAGTATCATTCATAATATTTTTCCTAAGGTTATTAAAAGCAATAGTTTCGGATAATTGCTGAATAACTTTAGTGGCTTCAACATTTTGTGCCTGTAACCGTTCTACTTCAAATTCTAAAAAATAAAGTTTAGCTATTAAAGCGTCTCGTTCTTTAGCCATACCAATTATTTTATTTTTGCCACTCATATTATTACTTCTTCCTCATCATCTATTGCTTGTTTAATTTCTAAATAAATTGCCCATGCAGGTTTTATAGTCGCATCAAAAATCGCATCAGCAGGTTGTGTAGCTAATTCAAAAATTTCATCAGCAGCTTTTATAGCTGTATCGTGGGCTTCATCAGCTGGCTTTGTGGCTGCATCAAAAACTGTCCACGCATCTTTAAGGATAACACTGTATTCTCTTAAAGCTTTTGCTTTACGTTCATCTTTAGTTTTCATATGGTTCTGCTTCAATAATACAACTATTTATTAAATCATACACATCACTATTCACAGAATCATATCCCCCTGCTTCATCAAATTCTGCAACAGCTATATTCCATATTTCATCTGGTATTAAAGCTCCATCATGTGAATCTTTATATTCATCATCAAACAAATCTTTACTCCACCATGAGATACAAACTTCTGCATCTTGATCTGATTGTTCCGTAAACATTTCTGCTACTTTACTTACCTTCATTTTGTTTTCCTTTCGTCGCTAAAAAATAGGCACTGGGCTTTCTAAGTCTTTTGTCTTGAAAAGCTCAAAAAGGAAAATCAAATAACTCGGTAATTATTCAACCTGAAAGGCTTCACACATCTTCTGCACAAGCAAGACTGCAACCAGCATGTGTCCCAGTACCTAAACCTAAATTTTAATTAAGGTCGGTATCTAAATTTATTTTATCAAAGTATTCTTCGTTAAGTTTCTGTAATCTTTGTATTTCCTTAGCGGCTATTCTCATTAACTTAACATAACGCCAATTTTCCGTAGAAGAAGTAGGATTAATCCTATTAGCTTCATTAATAAGTTCTTCGACAATATCCATATTAATCTCTTTCTTTATTTATTCGCCATTCAATATCAGACTTTAAATCTAAAACAAGATCTCGTAACCGTTCTACTTCGTTAATCAAAGCATCAACCGCATTAGCGTTTTCAGTGACAGTCTCATCAGTTTGATAGTTGTTATCTAATATTACATCGATAGCTTTGCGACCTTCAGCAACAACATCTACTCGTTCACTCATTTTATTCCTTTCTAGGTTCATTTTATTTTTCCTTTATAAATTGTCATTAACTTTAATGACTTATAGTTCTTCAGTTATATTTCTTCCTTCATCATTTTGGTGTTGCGTCGCAAGATAGACATACCATGCAGCCGTTATTGTTGCCGTACAGATTTTTGACACGGAGCTTACTACTATTCCCTGAGCTTCATCCGCAGATCTTTGCGCTGCAATACGGACGTCCAATGCAATTGTTATTGCCGTCCCGTGGGTATTCAGTGCAGATTTTATTATTTCTTCGTAATTTATTGTCCCAGGCTTCAGTTCGGCTATTGTCGCAGTATAAGTTTCTGATGCGGATTTCATTGTCGCATATTGAATAATGTCCGCAGACCTATTTGCTGCAATACGAATGTCTAATGCAATTGCTATTGCTTTATTGCGAATATCTTCTTCAGATTTTACTACTTCTTGGTAAATTGCCCTTGTATCAGTTCTTAGTTCGGCTTTAGTTTTCATTTAATTTTTCCTTTATAAATTTAAAATAAAAATTTATTAAGATCTGTTACTATTTTTCTATAATCATCCCATGCGGCCTTTTCTTCCATAATATAATTTTGCTTTATGGATGTCACTGTCGTCCCATGAGCAACTAATGCAGACTTTAATGCTATCATACGAACTTCTTCTGCAGATGCTAGCGCCATATCAAGAATGGCTTGTGCAGATTCTTTTTCTTCTTCATTAGTTGCAGTAGTATAAATTGCCGATGCAGACTCTACTGTCATCTTGTAAATTTCTTCCGCATTTATCTCTGCTACTTTACGAATTGTTGCTGCATCCGCTATTGCTGCATCACGAATATTATCTAAAGATTTTAATATTTCTTCGTAATTTACCCTTGCTTCTGTACTTTTCTCAAGTTTGGTTGTCATTTAGTTTCTCCTTTAAAGATGACTTTTAATATTATCATGATATCAATAATAGTAATAGGTAAATTCAATTATTTGTGAATCATATTTTTGTGGGCCATGCGAGGATCGAACTCGCCACTAAGGGATTATTTTTGTGGGCCTAGTCGGACTCGAACCGACGACCTAAGCGTTATCTTTGTGGGCCTGGTGGGGATCGAACCCACTACCAAGGGATTCACGTTTGTGCTATTTTAATAGCTCCGTGGACTATATCATCATCCTATAAGGATGTTGGGGGCTAATGTGGTAATTAAGAAGACTTAACTTCTCCACTAGTCTCTGCACCTTCCGAGAGTGTACCCTCGGCTCGGCTCAGGATTGCCTTATTAAGTTATAGCTACGTATCCATTTACGTATAGAGTTTGAACTAACTCCATACTTTCTGGCTACAGCTTCCAATGACATAGAATCCACATCTTGTTGAAGAACTTCAAAAATAGGTCTTTCAACTTTTCTATTAGATGATTTATAACATTGTTGAGAACAATATTTTAGTTGCTTATCTTGTAGATGTGTATTACATTTAATACATCGGGTGTGTTCACTTAACTTAGGTTTCCCTGAATTCTCCCAATTTCTACCTGGATGTTGCCATCCAGGAGCACCTGAATCTAACCATATATGTAAACGGACATGTTGTGATTGGGTAAGAACTAAAAGATTAGTAGATTTATTATTAGATCTATTAAAATCTAAATGATGGACAACCTCGTTGTCTTCAATGGGTCTACCTAAACCTTTTTCTGCAATAACAACATGCTCATATATCCATCCTTTCCAGTTTCCCTTTTTCCAAGATCTTGGATGGTCTGGAAGATATATTGATATATAACCGTTTAATTCTCTGATTAGCTTACGTACCATGCAATAAGTATATCACATTGAACCTAGAACGTGAGTTCAGATGAGTCCCCTGCTCTAACCAATTGAGCTACAGGCCCATATTTATTTCTATTTTTCTATATATTACTTAAATTTTTTAATCTGCGCCCTACTCTACCACTGAGTTAATGGCCCATATTTGCAATAAAGATATGTGACATCTGTTTTAAAGATATATACATACTGTACTATATTAAAAAAAGATATCTG